>ENA-OQDF01000659-OQDF01000659.1-human-gut-metagenome-genome-assembly--contig:-NODE-659-length-14487-cov-2.152089_pt1 | contig 14487 bp, 20 predicted proteins | sample MGYA00242769_ERZ504597 | MGnify/ENA primary metagenome ERZ504597 (study PRJEB26092, sample SAMD00036305) | human gut metagenome | host: Homo sapiens | study: EMG produced TPA metagenomics assembly of...
AATCAACAGCATTTACTTTTAGTGCTTCTACTTTTTATATCTTCTTTATCTGTTAAAACTCTGCTTCCTTCTTTTCCCATTGTAAAAAGAATGTGGGTATGAGGATATTTTTGTTTTAATGTTTGAATAATCTTTTCGTAATCTTCTTCATTACTTAATGCAGCTCCTTCTGTTTCATTAACAACAAGCCAAGTTACTTTTTCAATAGGAGAGTTTTTAACAGCTATATCATAAGGAGCTGCATTGAAAAAGCTTTTCATTTCTTTTTCATAACAACGCTCTATGATATAAGGAACATTATTTATTTCATTTTGTAATACAACAATATCACCCTTTGAAAAATGAGAAAGTACCTCATCGATATATTCAAAATCAATTTCTTTATTTGTTCCACCATATAAAAGAATATGATTTTGTCCACTTTGATCAACTTCAATAATTGCATGCCCTGTTGGTTTATTAGAAATCTTCATATAATCAATATGAACCCCTTTATCTACTAAAGCATCTTTCAATAAGCCACCATCACTACCAATAATTCCCGCAAAATAAGTATCATTACCAGCAAATGCCATGGCAATCGCTTGATTAACGCCTTTTCCTCCACATTTAATATTATATTCAAGACATCCTTGAGTTTCTCCCGGTACCGTAAAATGATCTACTTTATATACATGATCCAAATTAGCAGATCCAAAACACAATACTTTCATAACTCCTCCATAATAAATCTTTATTCATTCACATTATAAACGGTATTCTCTTTTATTAAAAAAAAAGAAATATTTGAACATCAAGTTTAATTACTTCTAAATTCATAACATTCCGGAAAAGACGTTTGTTCTATATATGTATCTGCTTTTGACTCATAAACATCTTTCATTATTGCATATGGTAATTTATTCACCTTTTTATAAAGGGTACCTGTACTGATATTTAAAGCAAATATTCTTTTAGTTTCAGCCAAAACTTTTAATTTATCCTTTGGTAACTTTATAATATAAACATTTCCTAAATCACTATTATCTTCTTCTTGAAACTCCCTACATCCTTCATTTATCCATGTTCTTAAATCAAACTATTGTTCAGGTTTATAAATTCCAATGGAACCTACATCTAAAAATCCACAAAAGTTGCTCCTTTTTCCTCCTTTATAACAAGTTTGTAATCCCCATTATAAAACAGCAATTATCAAGATGTAAACAAACACATCACAATACTTCATTAACTAAAACACCTTAAATTTAACTTAGCATTTCATATTCATTATCGACAATATTTTATATAATTACTTTGTTATCGTCCTCCCCTGAAAGGAGGTGGTGTAAGTTGTTCTCAGATTTAGTAATATCTGTCGTGGCATGTTTTTAGTTTATTACATATGCAAATGGTTGGACAAAAGATTTAAACGATAACCAGCCTAGTACTAAGTACACTCTAAAATACTAGAAAAGGTAAGGAATGGCACTCCTTACCTTTTCGTTTGATGCAATTGTTCTCAGATTTGCAATTAGATTATAGCATCTAATATTTTAATGTGCAAGTTGATTTCAAAATCCAATTTGTTGCATATTTGATAACTTTGTTACATAATAGTCGAATTGTCAAAACAATGCAAAATAACTTATTACACATTATATTTTTTCTTTACCTAAAATAAATCAATAGCATTTATATGATGAACACCTTCTTGTTGATCACGAAATCTATCTAATGAAACAATATAGCGAGGATAACCATCCCTTATTTTTCTAAATGGTCGGTACTCTCTCTCCTTAATCCGTTCTGTGGCTTTTATATCCTCACCTTGCATGGTATAAGTAACTTGAATATATGCGTAATCACCACTCGTATTCCGTGTAATAAAATCACATTCCAATTTACCTATTTTACCAATGCTAATTTGATAATCTTGGCTCGCTAAATATAAATAAACCATATTTTCAAGTGAAGGTCCATAACTCAATCTATTATCCGTATTCATAGCAAAATATATAGCCAAATCTGATAAATAATATTTTTGTTCTCTTCTTAAAGATTTTTTACTTTTAAGATCAAAGCGATTACACTCATATATTATTTTTGCTTTTTAGATCTTCGATATAACCTCTAACTGTTGTTGCCTTTGTTTTATATCCTTCCTTTTCCAAACACTCAAGCAGATTACTTAGCGAAAATGGTGCTGAATAATTATTTAAAAGAAAAGATTGTACTCTTTCATATACTGGAACATTTGAAATTCTTTTTCTTGTTTTAACATCTTTTTCAAAAATTTCAGATATAATTCCTCTAGTGTATTGTTTGCCTTGCTTGAATATCATCAAACTCTATAGTTTTTGGAAAGCCTCCATTTAAAATATATTCTTCAAACTCAACATATATATCTTGATCTATTTTCTTTTTAAAGAATCGTTTCATTTCTAAATACTCTGAAAAATCTAGTGTAAAAGTTTCAAAGTTTAGATACCTACCTGTAAGTTTTGTTGAAATTTCATCACTTAGTAAATAAGAATTTGAACCAGTAAGGAATATTGAATATCCTTCTTCAGCATATGCATGAATTACACTTTCAAACCCAAAAACATTTTGCACTTCATCTATAAATAAATAATAATTTTCATCATCACCTAGCATAGATTCTATTTTTGTTTCGAGTTCTTCAGAAGTTTTTATATTTTTGTACCCTCTTCTATCTAAAGGAATATAAATAATTTGTGTTTTTGGGATTCCTCTATCAATCAACTCATTCATAATAGCTTTTAAAATAAATGATTTTCCACACCTTCTAATGCCGGTAATTACTTTTATAATATCCGAATCATAAAACGGACGGATTTTTTTAAATACTTTTCTCTTGGATACACATTATTAAACATGATTTTTCCTCCAATCTTTACCACTATCATAGCATAAATTCTGAATTCATGGTACTATTTTATAACTTTTGTTATTTAAGGTACCGTGAGAAGCACTTTTATTATCATAGAGTATATTGATATAATGAAGCATTTTCACACGTTATCATTTATTATACCTACACAAATATAAATTTCTTTCAAATTTAACCATTCTTTACTATATTCATTATTGTCAGTATATCCTTATTTTAAAAAAAGAAGTATTCAAACTTCTTACAAAATTAAAATACTTCTTTAGATATCTCATAAAAGTTATTACTAACATTTTGAGAATTACAAAACACGATAAATTAAGGGAGATAGCGTAATTTTGTTGCATATAAGTTACATTGTCAAAACGCTTTAAAACTTTATTAACAAACCTAAAAATATATTATTAGTTTTTTATGTTTTCTAACTTAGTTGTATCTGTCGTGGCAGGTGTTTTAGTTTATTACATATGCAAATGGTTGGACAAAAGATCTAAACGATAATCAGCCTAGTGTTAAGTACACTCTAAAATACTAGAAAAGGTAAGGATCTGACTCATCCTTACCTTTTTGCATTGATACAATGATCTCTAACTTGCAATCAAATTATAGCATCTCATATTTTAATATGCAAGTTCATTTCAAAATTGAATATAACAATTAATTTGTTGCATATTTGAGAATATGTGGTGAGAACTTTGTTGCATACGTGTTGCATACTAGTTGCATACCGTTTTTATTTTACAAAAAAAGAAAAAACCCAAAATCGAAATAATCGATTTGAGCTTTTTGAATTTCTCTGAATAAACGTATAAATTAACGTTTTGAGAATTGTGGAGCACGACGTGCTTTTTTAAGACCATATTTTTTACGTTCTTTAACACGTGAGTCACGAGTTAAGAATCCTGCAGCTTTTAATGTTGGTCTGTAATCGTCACCAGCTTGTAATAAAGCTCTAGCAACACCATGACGGATTGCACCAGCTTGTCCTGAGTACCCTCCACCATAAACATTAACAGTTACATCAAATTTGTCTTTAGTGTTTGTTAATTCTAATGGTTGATTAACGATCATGTTTAATACGTCTGATGCTAAATATTCTCTAGCTTCTTTTCCATTAATAACGAAGTCCCTGTACCTGGTGTTAAGATAACACGTGCTACAGAAGATTTTCTTCTACCTGTTCCTCTATATTGTACGTTTGCCATTATCTTTCACCTTACCCTTTCACTTTCATTTCTACTGGATTTTGTGCTGCATGAGGATGTTTATCACCAGCATAAACAAATAATTTCATTCCTTGTTTTCTACCTAAAGTGTTATGTGGTAACATACCTTTAACTGCTGCTTCAACAAATCCTGTTGGATTTTGTTCTAAGAATTGTTTAGCTGTCTTAACTTTAAGACCACCTAACCATCCTGAGTGACGGTAATATTTAGTGTTTTCTAATTTTTTACCAGTCATAACTACTTTGTCAGCATTGATAATGATTACATAATCACCAGTATCAACATGTGGTGTGTAAGTAGGTTTATTTTTACCTCTTAACACTGTAGCAACTTCTGAAGCTAAACGACCTAATGTTTGTCCAGCTGCGTCAACTACATACCATTTTCTTTCGATTGTGGCAGCATTTGCCATTGTTGTTTGTCTCATCTTTTTCTTTTCTCCTTTGTTTATCCTTACCGGGGACTTTAAAAGGTTTTTGCCTATGAAACCTTTTAATTATATGAAATCACAATATCAATGTCAACAAAATAATGCGACAAAATCGAATATTTTTATTCTAAAACTATCTTGGATCTACAGGTATAATACATGCTGCAACAACATAGGCAAGAAGTCCTGTTCCTGCATATAAACAAAGCAAACCACAAGCAAGTCTTACAAGCGTTGGATCTACATCAAAATATTCTCCAAGCCCTCCACATACACCTGCAAGTACTTTATCTTTAGTTGAACGATATAATTTTTATTCATTATTATTCCCCCTTAAAATGAATTGTGACATTTCCCATATCTGTATCGATATCAATATTTTTATTTCCTATTACTTGACTTGCATCACTTATATGAATAGAACTCATACTTCCATCTTTTGTAACTCTATATTGATCTCTTGTATCTGTCATTGTTAAAGACATATTTCCCATATCATTTTCTAAATCTAAGTTATACGTATCTAAATTAGAAATTTCTAAATCACCCATATCATTAGAAATATCAGTATTTCCTTTAACAAGTAAATTTTTGATTGTTACTTTACTTGTATCACTTTCCATTTCTAATTGATTGCATTGTAAATCTTCAATTGTAATCTTTGAGGCATCAATATCTAAATCAATGTGATTAAATTGAATATTTCTTGGAATATATAAAGTAAGGTTACTTGTTTCTTTTTTACGAGTAACACCCGTAAAAGAAATATCTGCAACTTGTCCATTATATTTAAAATCATAATCTTTATTAACATGATTTCCTTCTACTTTAATTGTATTCCCATCATAATAAACGATTTTACCATTTAATGCTGATAATTCTAAATCAAGGTTACAATGAACATCAACACCTAATTCCAAATTAACATCTTTTGCTTTACCAAAAGATTTAAATTTAACATAATTCGTTACTTTTTGTGCTTCATCAGGTAATTGATCTAAGTCATTCATCAAAACACCACCAACGCATAAAGCAAGACCAAGAATTAATGTTACAAGTGCAATACATTTATAAATTTTCATATTAACCCACCACCTTATTATAAATATCTTTACCTAAATCAATGAGTGCTCTAAATGCTTGTGGTAAATATTTAAAAATACTGACTGTCATTAAAGAAGTTAAATAACTCAAAGAAAATAATAATAAACCAACACCTAAACAAATAAGACCACCAGCAATTAAACCATCCATAAACATTTTAATAGCAACAACAACTAAAGCAACTAAAGCACATAACAATCCAAATGTACCAAATATACCAATACATACGATTGCAAGAAATAAGCCAAACGCTGCTACTACTAAACCACCAACACCACCAATTGTTGGTAAAATAAGTAAAACTAATAAAACAACAATGATTCCTCTTAATATACGTGTATTTCTTTCATTATAATGATGAATTACTTCTTCATTTTCTTGCTCATTTATATCAAGTCCCTCTTTAATTGTTTGTGCAACTTTTTCAGGTGTTCCTAATTCATCTATAACTTCTTGTTCATGTTCACTTCCTGCATCTTCAAAGTAATCACGATAATAATTAAGTGCTTCATCTCTTTCTATTGAATCTATATCTTGTAATAATTTTTCCAATTCATCTAAAAATTGCTCCTTATTCATTATTATCCCCTCCTTTTAATAATGAATTAATTTTTTCTGTATAACTTATCCATTCATTTCTATACATCTCTAATTTATTCTTTCCATTATCTGTAATTCTATAATATCTTCGATTTCTACCATCAATTTGTTTATCATATGTCTCTAAACAATCATCTTTTTGTAATCTTCTAAGGACAGGATAGAGTGTCGATTCTGAAACATCGATTCCTTTTCTCACATCTTGTGTAATTTTATAACCATAGGTTCCTTCTTCTTTTTTAGCGACAACACTTAAAACAATGGCGTCTAACAAAGCAGCCCCTGTATTAAATATCATATTTGCCCTCCTATTCTTTTTACAAAAATATTATATAACGTATAGTATTATATACAACAAATTTGTTGATAAAAAATAATGTGCTAAACACATTATTCAAAAATTTTAAAGTTAATTTTAAAACTTGTTTAATATCAGCTAGTTTATCAAAATTATGATTGCCATCTTCTATCGAAACAAACTTTGTTCCTTTATGAAATAGTTTCATGTATTTGTTACTGATTTCATAGGGAACTGTTGTATCTTTTGTTCCATGAATCACAAGTAAATCATTTTGATAAGTATCTAATTCTTGATAAAAATCTCTTTTTAAAATATCTTCTACAAATCATCTGATATTTCATACCCACCATGATCATAAGTTTTCGCTCTTTCAACTTGTCCTGTTAAATAATGAAGCGCATCTGGTAAATTGAAAGCAGGTGCCCATAAGACCATCTTTTTAATCACATCTGGATAAAGCTTAGCAAGTTCACTAGCAATAGCGCCACCCATTGAATGACCTAAAACATAAATTTCTGTACAATTTTCCATCTTTAAACATTCTTCTAAAATGACTCTTGCACAAGATAATTCATCTTGAAAAGTCATATCGACAAAATTACCATCACTTTCTCCACTTCCTAAAAAGTCAAAACGAAATGATGCTATTCCTTTTGATTCTAACATACGGGATAATTGAACATAAGAAAACTTTGTTCCTGTTTTTTGTCCCGTAAAGCCATGAAAAATCAAACAAACCGGATGTTTATCTTGATTAGGTTTATGAAAAAAACCTCTAAGCGTTCCTTTTGGTGTTGGTATTTCACAATAATGTTGCATTTTAAATACCTCATGTGCTTTCTTGATTCTTCGAATGCCACCCATTGTGACATATTGTTTTGTAATATCGATGATATTTTCTTTTTTAAAATCTCCACCAATAAATAAACATGTATCCATAATTTCATTTGTTACAATTGTAAGCATTTCATCAGATAATTCCTCTGGTATTTCATTTCTTACAATTTCTTTACATTCATCTATATATTCAGTTTTATCAATTTCTGTAATACCTTCCATATTAATACCTCCATGTATTTTTCATTATAACAAATAATATGTCTAAATGATGAATTTATCAAAAAAAGACCAAATTGTTCCATTACAACAATTCTAATTAATCTTTCCATATAATGAAAATAAGAACACTCCATACTCCGTTGATACTATGATTATAGCGTGTTAGTAGAGAAATAAAGAAAGGTAAAAAATGACTAAAAAGAAGAAATATATTTATATTAATTTAAAAAATACCAGGGAGGATAAAGATTTAAAACAAAAAGACATAGCTAAATTGATCCATGTATCCCCGCGTACATACTCTCACTATGAGAATAACGAAAGAGAAATGTCCCTCGATACTTGGAAATTACTTTCTAAACTTTTAGAAAAAAGTATTGATTATCTAAGCATTATTGAAGAAAAAAGAAAGATAAGGAGTAAAATCTCCTTATCCCTTATTCATAATCACAAGTATAACCTTTATGATCTAATTCTAATTTAATAACTTCCCAATCATTTAATAATGATCCAAGTTCTTCTTTTAAGCGAACAACACCCATTTTATCTTCTTTACGAATAACTGCCATTAAAGTAGGTCCTGCCCCTGATAAATAACATCCTAAAACATTTTCATCGTTTTCTAAAACATTCATAATTTCATCATAATTATGAATCAACTTACCACGATAAGGTTGATGTAAACGATCTTTAAATCCTAATTTTAAACCATCATCATAACCATTAATCAAAGAAGCAACGACAAGAGCTAAATGGGAAACATTTTTGATTGCATCTTGACGATCTAATGTTTGTGGTAACACTTTACGTGATTCTTCAGTAGATAAAGTAAATGGTGGAATTAAAGCTACAAAACGATATTCATGTTTTACAGGAACATTTAATGTAAGTACTTGTTCTTCTTCCATGACCGAAACTGTTAAACCACCAAAATAGCTGGTGCAACGTTGTCTGGATGTCCTTCAATCTTGGTCGCAAGTTCAAGAATTTCTTGTCGATCATCTGTTTTGTCTTTAAAAGCAAATGCTCCAACGATTCCTGCCACAATACATGTTGAACTACTTCCAAGACCTCTTGTATAAGGAACTTGACTTTCACAATGAATATTGACACCTTTAAAATCTAAACCGCAGCTTTGAGCTGCTTGGCTAAAAGCTTGGTATGTTAAGTTTTCTTCATTACAAAATTGTGTTGGACAACCTGTAATATTTAATCCACCTTCATTTAATTCAAAAGTAAAGGTATTATATAAAGTTAACGCTAATCCAGCAACGTCAAATCCTGGTCCTAAATTGGCACTTGTTGCTGGTACTTTGACTTTGACTTTCATTCTTTAAAGTCCTTCCATTTCTGATTTAATAAAATTAATAATTTCTGTTTTATCAATATGTGTTTTATGTAGCACTTCTCTATCCTTAATTCCAACTAATGGTTTAGGTACTGCTACACCTGTTTTTTCATTTAATTTTTCAATTGCATCATAAACATCTAATTCTTCATTGAATAATGCTTTATAAACAGATTCAGGGAATTTATATGGTGAAGCTGTTGAAGTAAGATTGTTTTAGTTTGATCTCCAGTTTCCTTTTGATATTGTTTTAATACACCATAACCACATGCTGTATGTGTATCTAAAACATAACCATTATCTTCATAGCAATCTTTAATTGTTTTTAAAACTTCTTCTTCATTTAAATATCCTGCTTTAAATTGATCTTGAATACGTGCAAATGTTTCATCATCAACTTCATAAATACCATCTGCTTTTAATTTTTCCATATATTCTTTAACCTTATCACCATCTTTTCCAGACATATACCATACAAGTCTTTCTAAGTTACTTGATACTAAAATATCCATTGCTGGTGCATTTGTTTTAAAGAATTCCCTATTAGCATCATATTTACCTGTTGTAAAGAAATCAGTTAAAATATTATTCTTATTAGATGCGGTAATAAATTTATTAACAGGAAGCCCCATATTTTTCGCAAACCATCCTGCCAAACAGTTTCCAAAATTTCCACTAGGCACACAGAAGTTTACTTGATCACCCATTTCAATTTCTTTATTTCTTACAAGTTCAAAATAACTATGGAAATAATATACGATTTGTGGAATCAAACGTCCTACATTAATTGAGTTAGCTGAAGATAAGAAAACATGATGTTGATCACTTACTTCTTTTAACATTTTATCTCCAAACGCTACTTTTACAGCACTTTGAGCATCATCAAAGTTACCATGAATTCCAACAACTTTAACATTTTTCCTTCTTGAGAAACCATTTGTTGTTGTTGAATCGCACTTACTCCATCTAATGGATAAAATACTTTAATACATGTTCCTTCAACATCTTTAAATCCTTCTAAAGCAGCTTTACCGGTATCACCACTTGTTGCTGCTAAAATCATGACTTCACGATCTTCTTTTAATTGTTTTAAAGATAAAGTCATTAAATGTGGTAATAAAGATAATGCCATATCTTTAAAAGCAGCTGTTTGTCCATGGAATAATTCAGCTACATAAACATCTCCTGCTTTTTTTACAGGAACAACAATTTCTGGAAATAAACCTTTTCCATATGCATTTAAACATGCTTGATGGATAAGTTCTTTACCATCTTCAGGAACAAAAGTTGAAATCACCTCTGTTGCTAAATCTACATAATTTAATTGAACTAATTTATTTAAATCTAATTTTTGAAAATCAAAATTAGGAACTAACAATCCCCCATCATCACCAATTCCTTGTACAATTGCTTGATAGAAATTGATTTGATCTTGATGATTACGCGTACTTACATATGTCTTATTCATCGCTATATCCTCCAATAATTGAATTTATTATATTGAATATTGTATACAAAGTCAACAATCCAAGATTTTATTATTAATATAATATAAGGAAAGAAACTATGAGAAAAAATTGACTACTGTATACAATCATGCTATTATATCAAAAAAGTAAAGAAAGCGAGGCTTAACTATGATAACCATTAAAACTATTATTGATGCATTTAAAAAATAAAGCTCAAGAATAATGGTTTGTTTATGTTAAGTTTTCAATAGACCATTTGGTCTATTTTTATTATAAGGGGGACTATCATGAAAATAGGTGTTATTGGACTTGGTACTGTAGGATATGGGGTCATTGAAATTCTTACAAATGAAAAAACACGTTTAGAAAAAGAAATGAAACAAGAAATTGTTGTTAAATACGGGTGTGGTCTTGAAGAAGTAGACTTACCTAAGGAAATTATTTATACAAAAGATTATCATGATGTTGTTAATGATGAGGAAATTGATGTCGTGGTTGAACTTATTGGGGGAACAACAATTGCGAAAAATATTATCTTAGAAGCATTAAATAACAAAAAACATGTAGTTACAGCTAATAAAGCTTTATTAGCTCATTATGGAAAAGAAATTTTCCAAACTGCTAAAGCAAATGATGTACATATTTTCTATGAAGCTTCTGTAGGGGGAGGTATTCCTGTTCTAGCAAGTCAAAAAGAAAGTTTGATTGCAAATAACACTAAAGAAATTGTTGGTATTTTAAATGGAACAACAAACTTTATTTTAACTTTAATGGAAAATGAAAATCTCGATTTTGATGAAGCCTTATCAATTGCAGATGGTTTAGGATATGTTGAAGCTAATCCTGCTTTAGACTTAGATGGAATTGATGCTGCTCATAAAATTTGTATCTTAGCACAAAATGGTTATCAAAAATTTGTTGATTTTGATCAAATTCAAGCAAGTGGTATTCGTAATGTGACAAAGCTTGATATGGACTATGCTAAAAAATTAGGTTATCGTTTTAAAATGATTGCTCAAGCAAAACCAGTAAAAGATGGTTTAGGAATTGATGTTTCCGCAACACTTGTTAATTTAAATGAACTTGTCGCTAATGTTATGGATTCTTACAACGTTGTTGAAATCGATAACGATTATGTTAATAACATCATCTATTATGGTCGTGGTGCTGGACGTTATGTCACTGCTTCAGCTGTTGTCAGTGATATCATGAAAACACACCAAGTAGAAAGATGGTCACATGATTATGAAGATTGTAAACATGTTTACCCTATTTCTTCTTCACGCTATTATGTAAGAGCATCTAAACCTGTAGATATTCCTTATGAAACATACTATAGTGAAAAAGATGATCATATTTATATAACAGAAGAAATTGAATTAGCTGATTTAAAAAATAAATTAAATGATGAAAATGCTGTTATTTTCAAAGTAAGAGGATAAGGAGATTATAAAAATGAAAAAATTTAAAATTGCTATTGTAGGTGCTACTGGTGCCGTTGGTCGTGAAATGTTAAGATGTGTTTTCCAATTTAACTTTCCTTTTGAAAGTATTAAATTATTAGCTTCTGCAAGAAGTGCTGGAAAAGAAATCGAATTTGAAGGACATAAATTTGTTGTTGAAGAATTAACTGAAAACAGTTTTGAAGGTGTTGAAGTTGCTTTCTGGTCTGCTGGTGGAAGCATTTCAGAAAAATATATGAAATATGCTGTAGAAGCTGGATGTGTGAATATTGACAATACTTCACACTTTAGAATGGATCCTAATGTACCATTAGTTGTACCTGAAGTTAATGGTGAAGCATTAGTAAATCATCATGGCATTATTTCTTGTCCAAACTGTACAACTATTATGATGTGTAGTGCATTAACAAGATTAAATGATGAATTTGATATCGAAAGAATTGTTGTTTCTACTTATCAAGCTGTATCAGGTGCTGGTGTAGCTGGTATGGAAGAATTATATCGTCAAAGCCAAGAAGTTTTAGATGGTAAAGAACCTGTTGCTAAAACATTACCTTGTGCAGGAGATAAAAAACATTTTCCAATTGCTTTCAACTGTATTCCTCAAGTAGATAAATTTGATTTATCTAATGGATATAGTAAAGAAGAAATGAAAATGGTGAATGAAACTAAAAAATCTTCAACAAAAATATTGAAGTCAATGCAACTTGTGTACGTGTTCCTGTATTACGTGGACATAGTGAATCAATTTATATTGAAACTAAAAAACCAATTGATATGGACAAAGTCTTTGAATTATTAGGAAATAGTACTGGTATTGATTTATGTGATGATTTAGCTAACCAAGTATATCCAATGCCAACAAGCTTTATTGGTGATGAATTAACTCACGTTGGACGCGTTAGAAAAGATTTATATAAAGATAACGCTTTAAGTTTATGGATTACAGGTGACCAATTAATGAAAGGTGCTGCTTATAACTCTGTAGACATCGGATTAAAAATGATTGAATTAGGTTTATTAAAATAAAAGGCAATGACCTCCAATGGAGGTCATTTTATTGTTCAATTGTTTTAATGACTTTTGCTGGAACACCTGCAATCAGGCTATTTTCTGGCATATTTTTAGTCACCACTGCTCCTGCTGCAATCACACACCCCGCACCAATGGTAACTCCTGGCATCACAGAAACATTGGCCCCAAACCAACAATTATTCCCTACTTTAATTGGTAAAGCTTTTTCTAGTCCTTGATTTCTTCTTGTATAATTCAATGGATGATTCGCTGTATAAAACCCACAAGAAGGACCAATAAAAACATGATCACCTATTTCAATGGATGCCCCATCCATAAAATAGTTATTAATGTTCACAAAAACATTCTTTCCTAATTTTATATTTTTTCCATAATCCGCTGTAAAAGGACTTAACAAAACAAGATTCTCTGGAAAATATCCTAAAATCTTTTCAATTATTTCATTTCTTTTTTCACCACTTGGTTTTAGTTGATTTAATTCAAAGCATAAATCCTGACAAACTAATCTTTGATCTATGAGTTCTTGATCATTATTCGCATCATACCATAAACCTGCTTCCATCTTTTCTTTTTCAGTCATATTCAACACTCCTTTTTCAACTATTATTATCTTTTAAATAAAATATTTCAACAAAAAATATAAAATTTACCACATGCTTTTCATCGTCAGGAACAAATGCTTTTTCCATATCATATTTTTGAGACAACTTGTTATAACATTCTTTACAATTTGTGGTGCTACAATAGCTTCTCTAATTTCAACTCAGGAATTTCCCAACGCCCAAGTACAACTTGATCTTCCTTTTTTCAATTTTTTTCAGACAATTTCCATAATAATCTTCATAAAGATACTCTATAGTTTCATATTTATTCCTATCATATCTACATGAACTATCAAGGCATGCATTAATAATTTTCTTGCAAGTATTTACGCTTATCTCAGATTTTTAAAACATGGTAACTGCTGTTTCTACAACCTCATTCATTCCATATCCAATAACATGATTACTCATCATCTTCATCTTCCTTCTGCCTTATTTTATCATCGTTCTCTCACTATTTCATTGGCTGGATTGCCCAACAGTTGACAAACTGTTTTATACTGTTATATACTGTTTATAGATGAAGGAGGAACTATATGCGCATAATTATTAATCACTCATCTATGATTCCAATTTATGAACAAATTGTCGATCAGATAAAGAAACAAATCAATAATCACACTTTAAAAGAAAATGATGCTTTACCTTCTGTAAGAGTCTTGCTAAAGAATTACAAATCAGTGTTCTTACCGTAAAAAAAGCCTATGACTTTTTAGAAAACGAAGGTCTTACTAAAACGATTCATGGTAAAGGAACTTTTATTCTTGCTGTTAATGAAGAAACACTTTTAGAAGAAACACGTAAAGAAATTGAAAATTATTTAGAAAAAGCCATTCAAAAAGGAAAACAAGCTGGTGTGAGTTATGAAGAAATTAAAGAAATGCTAGAACTATTAATGGAGGAGTAATATGTTAAAAGTTAATCATATTCAAAAAACTTATTCACATTTTCATTTAGAT
>ENA-OQDF01000660-OQDF01000660.1-human-gut-metagenome-genome-assembly--contig:-NODE-660-length-14483-cov-1.770270_pt1 | contig 14483 bp, 25 predicted proteins | sample MGYA00242769_ERZ504597 | MGnify/ENA primary metagenome ERZ504597 (study PRJEB26092, sample SAMD00036305) | human gut metagenome | host: Homo sapiens | study: EMG produced TPA metagenomics assembly of...
ATATTTTCGGGTTTAATTATCACGATGAGTAATTTGTGGATCTTGTTGATGCAATACATCTAAAATAATACATAATTGTCTTATAATTTGATAAGCTTCTAAAATTTGAAAAGTATGTTCATCTAAAATATCAGATAATGTTTGACAAGCTAAATATTCTTCGATGATTTCTAAACCGTCTTCATTTTCTTCTATTGAATAAATATGTGGTATTCCTTCTATATCTAATTGCTTTAACTTTTCCCAAATTGTTTTATTATATGTTTTCAATTCTTTTTTTATATAAATATTTCTTTTATCTAATTCTCTTACTAATTTGACACTCCCCATGTCTAAAGACAGGGGATTCTTGCTACCTGCCAACATTGTTGGCTGACCAGTTCATTTCTGATAGGTCGCAGTGCAAGTTAGGGGTATGCCATTACCTTCCTAGAGCAGAACCTATAGTTCTCTAGGCAGTATATCTGTTACCAATATACTCAGTTGAGTTGCATATATTTATAGCTCCTAGCAGATCCCTGTGTGTTTGATATCCACATCTGCATATATAATTCCTGTCTTTTGCATGTTGGATTCTTCCACATATCGGACAGATCTGACTTGTATACGCTGGATCTACATACTCAACTTCTATGCCTGCCAGTTTTGCTTTGTATTCTATAAATGTAGCTAGTCTATAGAACGACCATGTATGCAGGCTATGATTGTTTTTTCGACTTGTTCTTGTCGTAGAGCGTATGTTTTGAAGTCGCTCTAATTTGATTACTGATACGTCATGAGTTTTTGCTGTATTTACGATTTCACGACTTAGCTTATGATCTATATCTTTCATTGTTAATTTTTTTCTTTCATATAATCACCTTTGTCATTATAACAAAAAGTTCACTTTAAATAAAGTCACGTTCCTTCAACCATGTTGTAATTCCATCATCATTGACATCTGGACATATTTCATCAGCCACAAATTTTGCTTCAGGAACCGCATTATCCATTGCAACACCTGTTCCAACAGTTTCTAACATTTCTAAATCATTGCGTCCATCTCCAAAAGCAATCGTATCTTTGATATCTTTATGAAGTGCTTCTACTAATTTTTGGATTCCTACAGCTTTAGAAACACCTTTAATGTTAAATCAAACGAACATCCTGTTTGATGTCTTTGAATATCAAAATATGGAGATAATGTTTCAACTAAAAGAGGAATATCTTCTTTTGAATTGACAACGATCATTCCAATATATGTTTCAATTTCTTGTGGATCAAAATCATCAATAATTGTTTCATCTTTCATTCCCCATACTCTAGCAAATTCTTTATGTTGTGGGTCATTTTTATCTAAGACATAAATATAATCGCTACTTTCAAAATAGAAACTAAAATGATGTTCTTTAGATAATTTAATTGTTTCTTCTATTGCTTTTGCTGGAACAACAGCTTTATAAATAGCATCTCCTTTATATTCTACATAGCCCCCATTACAAGTGACATATCCACTAAAAGGATAATCCATAACACCTTTTGTAATAAAACATTTGCATCTACCTGTAGCTAGAAATACATCATGACCTTTTTGTTTTAACTGATCAAAGGAATTTCTATTTACTGTTGATATACCATAAAGCCCTTTATTACAATCTATCAATGTACCATCTATATCAAAGAAAAATAATTTAGACATCTTTACCTCCATAATATAAAAGACAAATGTGAATACATTTGTCTAGAATGTTTTTTCTAATGCTACTAAATCAATTTCCATAGGTGTTTGATTACCTAAGAAATCAATAAGTACTTTAGCCGTTTCTTTTTCAAAATCAATCGATTCAACAGTTCCACTTTTACCAGCAAATGGACCTGAAATAACATTTACTTCATCTCCAACAGCATAATCAATTTCGATTGCTGAAGTACTAATACCCATATTCTTTAAGATTGGATCTAATTCATGTTTTTGAAGTGGGAAAGGTTTTGCTCCTCCACCAGAAGAACCAATGAATCCTGAAACCCCTGAAGTATTACGTACAACATACCAAGCTTCATCTGTCATAACCATTTCTACAAGAACATATCCAGGAAACATATTTGTTACTTTGTTGATTTTTTTACCATCTTTAATAACTGTTTCTACATGTTCTGGAATAATAATATTATATAAGCAATCTTGTAATCCCATTGATTCAATACGTTTTTCTAAGTTTTCTTTTACTTTATTTTCATGACCATTGTATGTACAAACAACATACCATTGTCTTCCTTCATCATTCATTCCTGCCATAATTAATTCATCCCCAATGCTTTCAATATAAATGCAATAACGGCATCTCCACCAAAGAAGAATAACCCCATTACAAAAGTAAACACTAATACAGTTAAAGAATTATTAAATAATTCTTTTTTTGTTAACCAATGAACATTTTTAATTTCAGCTCTGATTCCTTTTAAATTGAACCACTCTTTAAATTTTAATTCACGTTCTACTTCTTCAACGACTTCTGTTTCCGCCTTTTTACCAAACACGACATAGCCTCCTTATTTTGTTTCTTTATGTAACGTATGCTTTCCACAACGTTTACAATATTTATTTAATTCTAATCTTTTTACATTTAATCGTTTATTTTTAGTCATTGTATAGTTTCTCGATAAACATTCACTACACACTAAAATGATTTTTTCTTTCATCTTATCAACTCATTTCTATGCCACTATAATTTAGCATAAAAGCTAGCTATAGTCAATCTTATTTAGATTTGTCCATCTTTTTTGTAAGCGATATTTCGCATTATAGACACAACGAATATCAATATTCAACAATTCAGCAATTTCTTTACTCTTATATCCTTTCATAAAACAATCAAATATTTTTCTTTCAAGTGAAGAGCTTGCTTTTTCTATTTTATTTAAATAATAACTTTGTTTTCATTTAACCGTAATTGATATTCCGGTCTATTATAACTCTTTTGATCTGCAATATATTTTCAATACGCATATTACTTCCATAGATTTCTTGATCTAAAGAAATCGTAGAAATTTTATTACCTCTATTAAGTATCCTTTTTGTAATTTTAATACATCATTAATCGCATATGAAAAATATGTATTTATAGAAGCATTCTTATCATAGCGATAGCGATCAAAAATTCCAATCAAAACAAGTAACGCCTCTTGACTATAATCTTCTGCAGAAGTTAATGCTGTTTCTCTACAATAACGTTTCACAAAAATTTCAATTTTATTTTTATACTCATCTAACAACAATTTATACGCTATTGAAGAACCTAAATGATATAAATACAATAATTCTTGTTCATTATACGCTATCATAGTTTGTCTCTCCTTTCTTACTATAAAGGATGACGTGAGTTATAGACTTGATATAAAAGAACAGATGCAGCTACTGATGCATTTAATGAATTCACATGTCCTACCATTGGTAAAACAACATTAATATCACAACTTTTCTTTACCAATCTTGACATTCCAAATCCCTCTGAACCAATAACTAATACTGTAGGCATATTGTAATCAACACTTCTATAATCTTGACTGTTTTCTAATTCACAACCAACGACCCAAAATGCCTTCTTTTTAAATCTTCTAATGTTCTTGTTAAATTTGTTACCTGTGCTACTTTTACATGATGAATAGCTCCTGTTGAAACTTTCGCAACCGTTCCATTCAATCCAACACTTCTATTTTTCCAATAATAACACCATCAACACCAACAGCATCACATGTTCTCAAAATAGCACCTAGATTATGAGGATCCTCCAAACCATCTAACATAAGTAATAGAGGTTGTTTATTTTCAGGAATATCTTTTAAAATTTCATCAATTGTATAATAGCGATAATTTTCAATATAGGCCATCACTCCTTGATGAACAACCTTTCCTACCTTCTTATCAAATTCTTTCTTATCAACAAATTCTAATGGAATTTGATTTCTTTTACAAATATCAAAAATTTTAGGATCCTTATGCCCATTTAACATATAAATCTTATAAACACTTGCACCCTTTAACGCCTCCATGATAGGGTTCTTTCCATATATATATTGTTTCATATTTTTCTCCATTTTTCGTCTCAAATTTGTCTCAAATTTGTCTCATTTACATATCTTTTGAATTCATCAAATATCTCATAAATTCTATCTTTACATTCATTTAAATATAAATGTCCTATTAAACATTCAAATCCTGTTGAATAACGATGTTCTTTAGTATCTCTTTTAGAAGTTTTTGTATTTCTCCCTCTTTTAAAAATACCAACTTCTTTTTCAGTTAAAAAATCAATTTCTAATAAATGTAAAATAAATTTTTCATGGGACAAACTACTAACAAAATGAGTTGCTTCTTGGCACAACTCATTTACTTTTTTAGTTCACTTTCTTTTACTAAATAATCTCTAACTAAAAGTTCTAAAACACTATCTCCTAAATAAGCAAGAACTAATGGATTGATAAAATCTGGATTCATTAAATAATCCCCTTTTGAATTAATTCTGCACGATATTGATCAGCTTTTTCAAAATCTTTAACAGCTTTAGCGTCTAACCATTTTGAATATAATTCTAATTCATCTTCATCTAATTGTTTTGGTTTAAAAACAAATCCAATGACATCTGTCATCTTAAGTAAAGTATTATATTCTTTTAAAATTAAAGTATTGTCTTTTTCTTTTACACGCATTGCTTGATTTAATACTTTAACTTGATTTAAAATTTCAGTTAAAGATAAAGAAGTATTTAAATCATCCGCTAAAGCATCTACCATATGATCAACAGTGTCTTTATTAAAGTCATCACCATCAAGATGATTTACTTGTACATAAAGAGATGTTTGTTTTAAAACGTTTTCTACTTTAGCTACTTCTTTTTTACACCTTCAATAATCTCATTTGTCATATTTAAAGGATTTCTATAATGGCTTGATAACATAAACCATTTATAAACATTGCATCCAAGTTCTACAATTAAATCTTTAGCCCAAACAACATTACCTAAAGATTTAGACATCTTTTCATTATTAATATTGATCATTTGATTATGCATCCATGTATCTGCAATAGGATGTCCATTTAAAGCTCTTGATTGAGCAATTTCATTTTCATGATGTGGAAATTTTAAATCTTGACCTCCACCATGGATATCAATACGCCCATTTTCAAAAATATCATTGATCATAACAACACATTCTGTATGCCATCCTGGTCTCCCTTTTGACCAAGGACTATCAAATTGAATACCTTCATCTGTTTTCTTCCATAAAGCAAAATCAGTTGTTTCTTCTTTAACACCTTTATCTTCAACACGTTCACTTGCACCTGCTACAAGGTCTTCAATTTTAATACCCGATAATTCGCCATATTCCTTTACTTTAGAAACTCTAAAATAAACATCTCCATCAACTACATATGCATAACCTTTATCTACTAATTTTTGAATAAAAGAAATAATTTGATCCATTGTTTCTGTAACTCTAGGTGCATAAGTAGGAAATTCTAAGTTTAATCCTCTTCTAACATCTTCATAAGCCTTAATATATTTATCAGTTAATTCTTTTTCAGTAATACCTTCTTGTTTAGCTGCTTTAATAATTTTATCATCTACATCAGTAAAGTTTGAAACAAAAGTCACTTTATTCCCTAAATATTCAAATGTTCTTCTTAAAACATCAAAAACAATCATTGGTCTTGTATTTCCAATATGAACATAGTTATAAACTGTAGGTCCACATACATAAATACTTACTTCACCTTCTTTTAAAGGTTTAAATTCTTCTTTTTTATTTGTAAGTGTATTAAATAATTTCATAATGTTCCTCTCTCCTCTAATAAAAAAGCATACACTATCTAGACACTGCCGTGTTCTTCCACCAGATAGACGATGCTTATCATGACCTTAACGCAATCAACGTTCTTTCTTTTCAAAAGACTCAAGTAAGTGCATTTCTATTCAATCATTTAGACAATTTCCACCAGCATGCCCTCTCTATAAAATATCATCAATATACTTCTCTTACCTATAATTTTTTATTGACCTTATTCTATCACAAAATATTTATTTTACAATCCAGAAGACTTCGTAAAAGACTCTAAATAAACAATCATTTTCTTTAAATTCTTTCTAAAATCTTTTCGATTTGCTTCATAACCATAAACATACGTATTCTTATCATCAAAATATACTAAATGAATAAACTTCAATCCAGTTTTTACATAACTTCCCTTATATTCATAACATTTAAGTCCACTTTCTAAAGCTGGCATTTTAACTTTTAATGATGAAACTCCTGAAGCCTCTAATTCACCTTTATAAAGTTCAGATAATTGATCAGTATCATTATCATATTCATTTTCTTCTACTTTATAAAATAATATTTGATTTTCTTTAGTAAAACGTGTAACTCCATCATTTGGATTACCCTCACTTAATTTAAAATCAGAAGGATAATAAAAAGAAACACCTACACCTGCCTCATATAAAACACCATCTTTATTTGCTGAAACAGTTGTATCTTTTCTTCCACAAGCAACTAATGAAACAACACAAACAAAAACCACCATTAATTTTATTATGCTTTTCATATCATCACCTCTCTTCTTATTATTCTACACGACTTTATTGATTTTGACAACTCTATGGAAAAGACCATTTTGTTCTTCATTTTGTTCTAAAAAAATGCCAGTTTAAACTGACATTAATTGCTTTTATTTCTTATATCATTCCAAAAACCAGGAACATTATCAGAAGCATTAGATTCACCTTTAATATAAGCACAATACAATTGTACTTTAACATCTTGTTTGGTAGAATCCTTTACACCTTTCATACGATTATAGTTAATGCCATTTTCAGCCTTTGTATACATTGCACGCCCCACTTCTTCTTTAGCATTTGCTTCTCCGCTTTTAGACCATAAATATTTATGAGACCATATTTTACCATCATAAAACCATGGCTTACTATCTTTTGTTTCTTGATAGATAACACAGTAAACATGATACATTTTTTCTTCATCTGCACTTCCTTTATAAGAAGTATGCCCCGCTCCAAAAATCAATATATATGGATTTTTCCAATCCTGCTTTTGATTTTAAATCAGCAGCCTGTTCTTTAGTTAGTTTTTTATTTCCATTTTTAGAGCCATTATCATCACCAAATTCACCATCAGTCCCATAAGTTCTAATCAAAGTTGTTTGTGATGCAATCAATGCATCTCTTACTTTATATAATTGTTCAGATTCTTTTGCTTGTTCAACATATCCTAATACTGATGGAACTGCAATAGCTGCAAGTATAGCAAGTATAACAAGTACAACAATAATTTCTACTAATGTAAACCCCTTTTGTTTCCTTTTTTATTCACGTCAACAACTCCCTTATATTTCATATAATACCCTTATTATCAATACTTTTCAAGATAATAAAAGAAGTACCACCAAGTGATACTCCTCTATTTTTAAAGTAATGACGCAAATAAACGAATGTATTGTTCTGCACTTGCATCCCAATCTAATTTTTCAGCCATTGCACGTTGCACTATTGCATCCCATGCATCTGGATAATCATAGAAGTATGCAATGCATAATCAATTGTATCCATCATCTCATGTGCATTATAGTTAGAAAAACTGAATCCTGTACCAGTTTGTTCAAATTCATTATATGGTTGAACACTGTCAGCTAAACCACCTGTTTCTCTAACAATAGGAATTGTTCCATATTTAATGACATCATTGTGACAAACCACAAGGTTCAAATAATGATGGCATTAAGAACATATCACATCCTGCATAGATACGATTTGATAATACAAAATCATATTTACATTGGAATGATACTTTATCTTGATGCGCCCATGCTGCACCTTTTAAAGCATCTTCATACATACGATCTCCTGAACCCAAGATAACAATTTGAACTTTTCTTTGACACATTGCTTCAAATTGATTAATAATCAAATCTAATCCTTTTTGTTCAGTTAATCTTGTTACGATACCGATTAAAGCAACTTCTGGATCTTCTGGTAATCCAACTTGTCTTTGTAATGCTAATTTATTTTCCAACTTACCATTTTTAACTGAACGAGCTGAATATTTTTTAACGATTGTTTGATCTTTACTTGGATTGATAACATCATAATCAACACCATTTAAAATACCATATAAATCATGTTTTCTCATTTCAAGAATAGATTGTAATCCTTCACCATATTGATCAGTTAAAATTTCTTTAGCGTAAGTCGGAGACACTGTCGTAATAACATCACTGTAGAAAATTGCCGCCTTCATCATATTTAAACATCCATCATTACGACAGTTCCCGTTATAATATAAATAACTATCTAACGCAAAATATTCTTCCAATAATTTTGGATCAGCTTTTCCTTGGAACAAAATATTATGAATTGTGAATACAATTTTAATATTTTGATAATAATCATAATAACAATATCTTTCTTTATAAAGCATTGCAATCATTGCTGTTTGCCAATCATTTAATTGTAAAACATCAGGTTTAATATTTAAATGACTAATTAATTCTAGAACCGCAAAATCAAAGAATGCAAATCTTTCATAATCATCATCATAGCCATATAATCCTGGTCTACCAAAATATTGTTCATTATCAATGAAATAGAAAGTTACACCATCTACTTCAGCTTTAAATATACCACAATAGCGTTTTCTCCATCCCATATAGATATCAAAATTTGTTACATATTCAATTTGATCTACAAATTTCATATCTTGATATTTAGGAATAACAACAATACTTTCAACATCTTTTTTTGCTGTTTCTTTTGGTAATGAACCAATAACGTCAGCTAAACCACCCGATTTGATAAAAGGAGTCGCTTCACTGGCAACATACATAACTCTCATTAAACACGGTCTCCTTCTTTAATATAAAGTGGACTTGTTTCTGTTCCTTTTAATTCTAATTTCTTTTCAACTTTTGCACGTTTATCAATAATTACGTTTTCTAATACTGCTCCAGAAGCAATCTTAGATCCAGAGAAGATAACACAATTTTTAATAACTGCACCTTTTCCAATTGTAACTTCACGTCCAAGAATACTATTTTCAACAGTTCCATCAATACTGCGCCATTAGCTACGAATGATTTTTTTACATTAGCGTTTGCTAAATATTTTGTTGGAGGTGTGTCGTTTGTATTTGTATAATGGCCAATTTGATTTAAATACACGTGATGAAATATCAATATCTAACATTTCCAATGAATATTTGAAGTATGCTTCTGTAGAATCTAAGCATCTAGCATATCCTTTATATTCATAAGTATGAATTTGTTTTTCATCACATAAATATCCTAGAATATCTTTTAAATCATAGAAAGCAGAAATCTTATGTGCTTTTTTCATGATTTCTAATAATTCTTTTCTATTGATTACATAAGTTTCTAATGAAATATTTTGTCTTTTTCTTGTACCTTTATTAATTGTTTTACCAGTTAATAAACCATCTTTATCTATTTCTAAAACATCACAACCAACCCAAGCAACATCTGCATCTTTTGCTTTACGATAAGTCATTGTGATTGTTGCTCCTGATTTTTCATGGGCTGTAATCACATCATTATAATCCATTGTGGTAACGATATGAGCAGGTGCAATCACAACATAATCTGCATTACTTGTTTCTAAGAAATGAATATTTTCAACTAAGTTGTTAATATCATGATTGTATTTAGGATCGTTAGCATATTTTTCATTATAAAGTAATGAAACACCACCAGCTTTTTGGTTAAAGTTCCAAGAATTACCATTTCCTAAATGTTTAAATAAAGAACGTGGTTTCTTTTGAATCATAACCCCAATTGCATCTATTTTAGAATTTGACATATTTGATAAAACAAAGTCAATAATTCCATAACGACCAAGGAAGCTTACAGAGGCACTGGTCTTCTTTCTGTTAATCCCGTAAATTCTATATCTGAATGTAAGTTTACTAAACCAATAACTTTTGCCATCTTTACTTCCCCCTCTTATCTACTATTATCGCTCACTAATTCAACTTCTTTAGCTTCTGAATTAATGACAGTTCCAGCTTTAACAACTACATTTTCATCAATAATGGCTTTATAGATTTCTGCCCCTTCTTCTACAAGAACACCAGGCATCAATACAGAGTCAACAACTTTTGCGCCTTCTCCAACATTGACATTATTGAATAAAACAGATCCTTCAACAGTTCCGTTAACCATACATCCTTGAGTAACAAGAGAGTTTTTAACTTCTGCTTTTTCACCGATAATTTGAGGTTTCCCTAAAGTGTCTTCAGTATAGATTTTCCAATCTTTTTTGATATTATATAAATCTAAATCTTTATCTTTAAGTAAATCCATGTTAGCTTCCCATAAACTATCTACAGTACCAACATCTTTCCAATATCCATCAAATTCCCAAGCATAAAGCTTTTTATTATCATTTAACATTGCTGGAATGATATTCATACCAAAGTCATGTTTACTATCTTTATCTTTTGCATCAGCTACTAGATATTTACGTAATTGTTTATAAGTAAAGATATAAATACCCATAGATGCAAGAGTTGATTTTGGATGTTCTGGTTTTTCTTCGAATTCATAAATAGTTCCATCTTCATGAGCATTCATAATACCAAAACGACTCGCTTCTTTAAGTGATACATTTAATACTGCAATTGTAGCATCTGCACCACGTTGTTTATGAGCTGCTAACATTTGATCGTATTCCATTTTATAAATATGATCTCCTGATAAATCAAAACATATTCTGGATCATAACGATCTAAGAAATCTAAGTTTTGATAAATGGCATCTGCAGTACCTGCATACCAAGTGGCTCCTACTTCGTCTCTTTCACGTGCTGGTAAAATAGCAGCCAAAGAATTAGCTCCATCTAATCCCCATTTAGTTCCAGCTCCAACATAAGTTCCAAGTAAAACTGATTCATATTGTGTAAGTACACCTACGATATCAATACCTGAATTTGCGCAGTTACTTAGTGGAAAGTCGATGATACGATATTTCCCCCCAAAGTGAACTGCCGGTTTTGCGACTTTTGCTGTAAGTTCTTTTAAACGTGTTCCACGCCCTCCAGCTAAAATCATAGCGACAATTTCTTTTCCCATTTTTAACTCCTCCTATACAAAATGTAAGCGCTTTAATCTACATCTTTATCTTATCATATTTCACTTTATAATTCACGGAATTATTTAAGTTTTTAAGCAATAATAGATCAAATACTTAGGCTAATATTATTGTACTCCTTTTTTGACATAAATTTAAAGGATAATCATAAATTATTTTGAGGTGAAAACATGGCTCGAATTTCATATACCGAAAAAGAAGTCGAATTATTGGCGAGATTGATAAAATCTGAAGCTTTAGGAGAGGGCGAAGAAGGCATGCTCCTTGTAGGAAATGTCGTTGTCAATCGTGTTGTCGCAAATTGTGACATTTTTAGAAATGTCAGAACTATTAGTGAAGTTGTCTATCAGACAAATCAATTTGCTGGAGTAGGACAACCGCTATTTAATGAACCTGTGAGTCAAAATGAAAAAGACATTGCCTTAAGATGTATTAATGGCTATCGAAATGAACCCGCCACGAACGCCTTATGGTTTAAAAATCCTGGCACAAATGTTGATTGTCCAGAAACGTTTTATGGAAGACTATCTGGAAGATATAAAAAAACATTGTTTTTATAACCCAGGGTTAAAAGATAATTGTGACTTATAGGAGGTCTCTATGGATTATTTTGATGATTTAAACCCTTACTTAGTAAAAGAAGATGATAATGAAAATCTTACCAGGCAACAAACTGTTCCCCCTACTCAACCCGTAGAACAAACATATGTTGAAAATATCTTACGTGTTAACGTTGGTAAAAAGGAACATTCTATTTTAGTTATACCGGTTCCAAAACATGGAATGATAAGATTTATACAGGAACATTGCAACAAGCTGGTAGAGATCATTTTATTATCGTAACTGATACTGGTAAAACAGTAATGTTATTACTTGTTTATTTATTATGGGCAGAATTTGATGAGCCTTTAGATTATCAATATAAAGTAAAATAAGTGCTTACGCACTTATTACATATTTTCGTACTGTTGATACAAAATGTAATGATCCTGTTACAACAATATTTTGATGTTTAGCCTTCATTATTTCAATAGCTTTTTGATAGGAAATATGTCCCCCTTGACTTCTTTCATCATCAAAATCAGCAATCACAACATCAAATTCTTTCAACATATCTAACATCTTTTGACAATCTTTATCCATCAAAGCACTAAAAACAATTCCAACATCTTCCAACTTTCTTTCTTTGATTGTTTGAATTAATGCCTCTATTCCACTGATATTATGAGCACCATCTAAATAAAGATGTCCAAATTGTTCAAAACGACAAGGCCATTTAAAATCATCGATCACCGCTTGAATATCTTCATCATTTAAATCACAAAGATAATCAACAACATTTAAAGCAAGCGTTAAATTACTTACTTGATATGTTGGTAAATGTAATACATATTCTTTTTGATGAAAATGTAGATGATAAGGATACTGATATTGTTTTTCTACTTGTAAGGGATAAAAAGTACTTTGATGTTTTGTACAATAATCTTTAAAATAACTTAATATTTCTTTATTTTGTTCAGTTGTAAATAAAGGAACATTTTCTTTAACAATCCCTACTTTATGATGTGCTATTTCTAACAAAGTATCACCTAACATAAATTGATGATCATAGCCAATATTTGTTATCACTGCAACATTACTTTTAATCACATTTGTTTTATCATGAAGTCCTCCTATACCACATTCAATAATATGATAATCTAAATCTAATTCATTAAAATAATACAACATAATCAACGTATCTATTTCAAACATTGAAAGATGTTCTTGTTGTATTAAAGGCAGTAATTGATTAATGAATCTTAATAAATCATCATCTGATATAGGTTTTCCATCAACTGAAATTCTTTCATGATGTTTAATAATATAAGGTGAAGTAAAAGTACCTACATGATATCCTTGTTTCATTAATAAATCTTTTATAAATGTAACAGTTGACCCTTTACCATTTGTTCCTGCTACATGAATTACATTTTTTAAATCAATAGGTATTTGATATCTTTCTATTATCTTTTGAAAATCTTCAAAAGAGCGTTTAGCTCTTTGAGATTCTATAAAATGAATGGCTTCATCTACTGTTTTAAACATCTGGATTACTCCAATCAATTGGTGTCATATCATTTTTTATTAAAAAAGCATTTGTTTTAGAAAATGGTTTTGATCCAAAAAATCCTCTATAAGCTGAAGTGGTGAAGGATGTACACTTGTAAGAACTAAATGTCTAGAATCAATATATTTTTTCTTTTCAATAGCATTCTTTCCCCAAAGAATAAAAACCAGCGGCTTTTCTCTTTCATTTAAATAACGGACAACATTTAAAGTAAAAGTTTCCCATCCTAATCCTTTATGTGAATTAGCTTTACCTCTTTCAACAGTTAAAACATTATTAAGTAATAGAACACCTTGTTTAGCCCAATAAGTTAAATCCCCATGATGAGGAATAGGTAATCCTAAATCATCATGTATTTCTTTATAAATATTAACAAGACTAGGAGGAATACGAACATCTTTAGTTACTGAAAAAGCTAGTCCATTTGCTTGATGAGGTTCATGATAAGGATCTTGTCCTAAAATAACAACTTTAATATCATCAAAATCACATAAATTAAGTGCTCTAAAGATTTGTTGCTTTGGTGGATAAATTGTTTTAGTTTCATATTCTTTTTCAATGATTTGATGTAACTTTTGATAATATTCTTTTTGAGATTCAATTTCTACTATTGTTTTAAATCTATTCATGATCTTCTCCTAATACAAAACTTTTCAATAACTTCACTTACTGCCCCTTCATCATAATCCTTCTTTGTTACATACTGTGCCAATTCTTTAATATCATCACTTGCGCAAGCAACAGCACATCCTAATTTCGCAGTTTTAATCATTTCTACATCATTATAATTATCCCCAATACCAATCGTTTCATCCATATCATAGCCTAAATAATCGACTAACCAACGCATTCCATATCCTTTATCAACACCTTTAGTATTCATCTCTAAATAACGTCCACTAGAAAAAGCTATACTACATGTATCTTGAATACTTTGAGGTAATTTTAAAGCTAGTACTTTTAAATAATCCATATCTCTTTTTTCATATAAAATCTTAGCTATTTTTCATTCTTTAAAAAAGAAATATCAAAATCATCAATCACTTCAAATTTAGCTTTTTGAGCAATCTTTCTTTGAATTTCATCTTCATCAGCATGAAAAATATAACAACAATCTAAAGTAAATACTAAAACACAAACATCTAAATCTCTTTGCATTGTCAAATATTTCTTTTGCTTTTTCAAACTGCATTTCTTCACTTGCTTTCCTGCATTTCAGCA
>ENA-OQDF01000661-OQDF01000661.1-human-gut-metagenome-genome-assembly--contig:-NODE-661-length-14481-cov-2.109308_pt1 | contig 14481 bp, 12 predicted proteins | sample MGYA00242769_ERZ504597 | MGnify/ENA primary metagenome ERZ504597 (study PRJEB26092, sample SAMD00036305) | human gut metagenome | host: Homo sapiens | study: EMG produced TPA metagenomics assembly of...
TTTATATTCAAGAGATTTACCTGGCATTTCTTTCGAGGATTGTATAAATCTTTCGCCTAAAACTTTTTCGCAAGTTCTTTAGCATGTAATAAGTGTAATCGCCTTGTTTTACTTTTACATAAGTGATTTCTGGATTTACGCAAAGTGCAAGGTTAGATGGAAGTGTCCATGGAGTAGTTGTCCATGCGAGGAAGTAAGCATCTTCACCTTTTGCTTTAAATCTTACAAATGCAGATTTTTCTTTTACATCTTTATATCCTTGAGCTACTTCATGAGAAGAAAGAGGTGTACCACAGCGAGGGCAGTATGGAACGATTTTATGACCTTTATATAAAAGACCTTTATTCCAAATTTCTTTTAATGCCCACCATACAGATTCAATATAATCATTATGGTATGTAACATATGGATCTTTCATATCTGCCCAATAGCCTACAGCTTTGGAGAATTCTTCCCACATACCTTCGTATTTCCAAACGCTTTCTTTGCATTTTTCTACGAAAGGTTCAATACCATATTCTTCAATTTGTTCTTTACCATTGATGCCTAATAATTTTTCAACTTCAAGTTCTACTGGAAGACCATGTGTATCCCAACCAGCTTTACGGATAGTTTTATGACCTTTCATAGCTTGATAACGAGGAATCATATCTTTGATTACACGAGTTAAAACGTGTCCAATATGAGGTTTACCATTTGCTGTTGGTGGTCCATCATAAAATGTGAATACATCTGCATCTTCATGTTGATGTACTTGTTTTTTAAATATATCGTGTTCTTCCCAGAATTTTTCAATTTCTTTTTCGCGTTCTACGAAATTTAGGTTGGTATCAACTTTGTTATACACAAAAAGCCTCCTCTGTATACAAATAATAAATAAAAATTCCAGTATATGAAAAAAACTCTTGCCAAATAGGACAAGAGCAACTGTAATACATAACTAAAAAAGCCTTCACCCAAAACAGGATGAAAGCTGTGCTGTCATTATACCACCTATTTCACATACCAACATATGCAACCCCTTTAACGGAGGGACCCGACACGGTCTATTCTTAAAAATTAATTTCAACCTGTAACTCCAGAGTGATTTTCCATTAAAAACTACTTGTACCAATTTCCAGCAATACATGGCTCTCTGTAACTTTTATTTTTAATTTACTATCTCTTTCATTGTTTTTCTTCTTTGTACTATTGTGTACGCTTGATATAATATCACAATAATAGAAAATGAGCAAGAAAAAATTTACCCCAAACAGTTTACAATTATACAAAATAAAATTGACAAATATAATTTTATCGTTTATAATTCATTCATACTTATTCACTATGAAAATACATATTAAAGGAGGTCATTGCCATGAAAATTTATCATAATTTTATGGAACTAGTAGGTCATACACCTCTTGTTCAAATTAATAATTACAGTAAACTCCATGATATAAAAGCTAATTTATTAGTGAAATTAGAATATTTTAATCCTGCTGGTAGTGCCAAAGATAGAATTGCCAAAGCCATGATTGAAGATGCTGAAAATCGCGGTATTTTAAAACATAATTCCACTATCATTGAGCCAACAAGTGGTAACACTGGTATTGGTCTTTGTGCTGTAGCTGCAAGCAAAGGTTATAAAATCATCATCACTATGCCAGAAACAATGAGTATTGAACGCAGAAAACTCATGAAGGCTTATGGTGCTGAGCTTGTATTAACAGAAGGTAGCAAAGGCATGGCAGGAGCTATCCAAAAAGCTGAAGAATTAGCAAAAGATATACCTGATAGCTTTATTCCTGGACAATTCACTAATTTAGTCAATCGCCAAGCTCATTATATGACAACTGGCCCAGAAATCTGGCAAGATACTGATGGTAAAGTTGATATCTTCGTTGCTGGTATTGGTACAGGCGGTACTTTAAGCGGTACAGGAAAATATCTCAAAGAACAAAATCCTAATATAAAAATCATTGGTATTGAACCTCAAACTTCTGCTGTATTAACAACCGGTAAAGCAGGAGCTCACAAAATTCAAGGTATTGGAGCTGGCTTTATACCAGATACTTTAGATACCTCTATCTATGATGAAATCATAACTGTGGACAATGAAGTATGTTTTACAGCTAGTAAAGATCTTACCAAAACAGAAGGTCTTTTGACTGGCATTTCTTCTGGTGCTGCACTTTGGGCAGCTACTCAAGTTGCTAAACGTCCAGAAAATGTTGGCAAAAATATTGTTGTGCTTCTTCCTGATACAGGTGAACGTTATCTCTCTACACCATTATTTGAAGAATAATATTTCAAACTCAATAACATCATCATATTGTAAATATTTTTATGTGATGATGTTATTTTTTATAAGATATTCATAGTTTTATAATAGGATAAATATATTTTAAAAGGAGAGTTTTCTGATGACAAAAAAATTAGATACAAATAATTGGGCTTTTGAAACTAAACAATTACATATAGGTCAAGAAATATCTGACCCTATAACAAATTCTCGTGCTGTACCCATTTATCAAACGACCTCTTATGTATTTGATAATTGCCAAGTAGCTGCTGATAGATTTGCCTTAAAAGAAGGCGGTAATATTTATGGTAGATTAACTAATTCCACTCAAGAAGTATTAGAAAAGCGCATTGCTAGTCTCGAAGGTGGTGCAGGTGCTTTGGCTGTAGCTTCAGGTGCTGCCGCTATTGCCTATACAATACAAGCTCTCGCTAAGGTAGGCGACCATATTGTCTGCTCAAAAACAGTATATGGAGGAACATATAATCTTTTGCTCATACTTTAGTGGATTTTGGTATAAATACGACTTTTGTCAACATTCATAATCTAGATGAAGTCGAAAATGCTATCACAGAAAATACAAAATGTATTTATTTTGAAACTTTAGGCAATCCAAATAGTGATGTTGCGATTTAGAAGCTTTAGCTAATTTAGCACATAAATATAATATTCCTGCTGTTGTAGATAATACATTTGCAACACCATATCTTGTACGACCTATCGAATATGGTGTTGATATCGTCATTCATTCTGCTACTAAATTCATCGGTGGTCATGGCACTTCTCTAGGTGGAATTATCGTGGATAGTGGTAATTTCGATTGGGAAAAAGTAATAAATTCTCTTCTTTAGTCGAAGCTAATCCTAGTTATCATGGAATATCTTTCACTAAAGCTACAGGAAAGCTCGCTTTTATCACTAAAGTTCGTGCCATTTTACTTCGAGATTTAGGCGCTTGTATCTCTCCATTTAATGCATTTTTACTTTTACAAGGATTAGAAACTTTATCTTTACGTGTAGAACGCCACATACAAAACACACTTAAAGTCATTGAATTTTTACAAAATCATGATAAAGTTGAAAATGTCAATCACCCTTCTATTACCTCACGCTTTGACCATGATTTATATCAGAAATATTTGCCTAATAACGGTGGCTCTATCTTTACATTTGAAATCAAAGGCACAGCAAAAGACGCCCAAGATTTTATTGATAGACTCCAATTATTCTCCTTACTTGCCAATGTCGCAGATGCAAAATCCCTCGTAATTCATCCAGCTAGTACCACTCACTCACAAATGACTACAGAAGAATTATCTGCTTCTGGTATAAAGCCAAATACAATTCGCCTTTCTATAGGTCTTGAAAATATAAATGATATCCTCCGTGATTTAGCTCAAGCTTTAGCATAATAATAAAGCCACATTATATTATTTAAATTTAAATATAATGTGGCTTTTATTTAACAAGCTGTAATTCCGCCATCAACGCTCCATACAGCCCCTGTTACAAAACTAGCTTCTGGACTTGCCAAAAAATAAATTACATTTGCTACCTCTTCTGGTCTTCCTATTCTTCCTATAGGATATAAACTACTCGCTTCTTTTATGCCTTCTTCCACATCACCTGCAAATTGATTTCGCGTAAGTGGTGTATCTATATCTCCAGGGCAAACACAATTTGCTCTGACCTTATACGGTGCTAATTCCAAGGCTAAAGCTTTTGTAAATACGGTCAACCCACCTTTAGAAGCACAGTACGCACTGCAAAAGAAATTTCCATTAATGCCTGCATCAGAAGATACATTTACGATAGAAGCATTTTCTCCTTGTTTTTTCAAATGAGGAACAGCATATTTACATAAAAAATAAGCTCCTTTTAAATTTATACTCATAATTCTATCAAATTCATCTTCTTCTACATCTTCAATAGCATTTTCCAGATAAATCCCTGCATTATTCACTAAAATATCTAGTTTTTTATATTTTTCAATCACTGTATCTATGACGGTTTTACAATTTTTAGCACTGCTGATATCTGCTTGAATAAAGTCGCAAAATACATCTTTTGTGATAAATGATTTTAAATATTTTCTAGCTTCTATATATTTATCTTTATTTCTACCTACTAAAATCACATTTATTTTATTTACTAAAAATTTTTTAGCACATTCAAGACCTATGCCAGATGTCCCACCTGTGATTAAAGCTATTTTCTCCATAAACTTCACCATTTCTTCATCATTCTAAAAAATAAAGCCGAGTCTAAATATCACGTGATATTAAAAACTCGACTTTATCATTTCTTAACGTTTATTCAATTAAGAATTACTGATTTACAGCTTCTTTTAAAGCTTTACCAGCTTTGAATACTGGATTTTTGGAAGCAGGAATTTCGATAGTTTCGCCAGTCTGTGGGTTACGACCTTTACGAGCTGCACGAGTTCTAACTTCGAAAGTACCAAAACCAATAATTTGTACTTTGTCATCTTCAACAAGAGCTTTTTGTACACTTGCAAAAACAGCGTTAACAGCTTTTTCTGCATCTTTTTTTGTTAATTCTGCTACTTCAGCAACACTTGCTACTAATTCGGATTTATTCACGAAGATAGCCTCCTTTAAAATTATTATCAAATATAATTGTTCGCCGCTAAAGAGGTATTTCCTCTAAATAAGAGTCTAATTTATATATAAATTACGGCAAAACTCTTATTTTGTAAGGATTATTTCACAACATTAAATCCTTATATGATGAGATTATAAAACCACCTTATTATCTCATCATATAAGGACTTAATCAAGTCCTTATTTATATTTATTTAATTATTTTTCATCTTGGAGTTTAGCTTCTTGCCACAATTCATCTAAATCAATCAAAGATAAATTTTCCCAATTTTGTTGTTTAGCTTTTACTTTTTCTTCAATATAGGAAAATCTTCTTCTAAATTTACGATTTGTGCCAGCTAAAGCTACTTCTGGGTCTATTTTTAAGAAACGAGAAATATTTACAATTGTAAATAAAACATCGCCTAATTCTTCTTCTATCTTTTCTTTTTGTCCATCGACAATAGCTTCTTCTAATTCACGAAGTTCTTCTTCTAATTTATCCCATACAGGATCAATATCTGGCCAATCAAAACCTACTTTTGCTGCTTTATGTTGCAATTTATAAGCAGCCATAAGTGATGGTAAATCTTTTGGCACACCATCTAATATTGAAGTTCTTTCTGTTTTTTCAGCCTGTTTGATAGCTTCCCAATTAGCTAAAACTTCGCCTGCATCTTTTACATCGACATCACCGAAAACATGTGGATGACGGCGAATTAATTTTTCAGTTATACCATCAATAACATCTTGCATAGAGAATAACTTAGCTTCTTCTGCCATGCGAGCATGGAATACTACTTGCATCAATAAATCGCCAAGTTCTTCACAGAGCAATTTTTTCATCTTCTAAATCTATAGCTTCAATAACTTCATAAACTTCTTCAATCAAGTTACGACGAAGAGATTTATGTGTCTGCACGATATCCCATGGACAACCGCCAGGACTACGAAGTGTTTTTACTACATCTTCTAGTGGCTCTAAATCAAAAGTTTGCTCATTTTTTGGCATTTTTCCTATATATAAACTTGTCAAATGGTCAATATGAGGTTGACGGTCTAATTCATATAGAGGAATTTCGCGAATTTCTTCATCTGGCAAACTCAAATTGCGAATGAATGTTACTGGATAATCTTCTGGATAATTTTCCATCAAAGTCAATTTTGTATCTGAAGCTACATGCTGATTATATACTTGCGTGATTACAAGTGCTGATGGCATTTCACTTGGCAAGTTTTCTAAATCGCAAGCATCTAAATAGTAAGCCCATCAATAGGTCTATATTTAAACGCTGATATAAAACTTCCATAAAACTCATACCTGGCATGATGTTTAATTTTACATCAGCTTCTTTGGCTTTTTGTCTGATAATCACTACTGTTCTTTCTGCAACAAGTGGACTACCTGGAACAGCATATACTACATCATGACCATTTTTAGCTTCTTCAATCAATTTTTGAGCAATGCTATTATACACATCATCAAAAGAAGCCCCTTGTTCATAAAATTCATCACAAGAAGTATAAACTACATTTCGTTTGTCTAATTCAGCTACTGTAGGGTGAATAGCAGTACGCAAAATCAACTTATCTGTATTTGTTATTTTATCCCAAGTATCTAAAGTAATAAGACCAAAATCGCCTGGTCCTAAGCCTACAATTGTTATTTGTCCCATATTATACCTTCCACTTCTTTCAGAAAAAAGTAACCGCTGTGGAAAACCGTGCGGTTACTATGGATTGTGATTACTATAAATATAAAGCAAGAAAAGTGATTTGTCAATCAAAGATTGCAATAAACTAAGGTTTCATAAGGTTTTAATGCAATTTTTTTTGCTTTTGCTTCATTTTTATAATTATTTAATATGCATTTGTAATTTGAAAGGTCATATGGCAATTCTATTTCATATGTTGTTGGATAGAAATTACAGATTACAATTAATTTTTGACCTTTATAATTGCGTTCATAAGCAAATACTCTTTTATCTTCGCGAAGTAATGGTTTTATATCTCCATAAGCTATCACATCATAATTTTTACGCAACTGAATTAATTTTTGATAATAATAGAAAATAGAGTCCTTATCTTCTAAACTATTTTTTACATTTATCTCAGTGTAATTATCTGCTGTCTGTATCCAAGGAGTTCCTATTGTAAATCCTGCATTTATACTATCATCCATTGCATAGGAGTTCTTGAATTATCACGAGAATGTACATCTAAAATCATCAAAGCTTGCTCTTTTGTCATGCCTTTATCTTGTAAAATTTGATAATGATTTAAACTTTCTACATCGCGATATTGTTCAATGGATTTAAAATGAGGATTAGTCATTCCGATTTCTTCACCTTGATAAATATATGGTGTTCCTCGCAAACAATGTATCAATGTTGCCAACATTTTGCCTGATTCTTTATGGTATTTATCATCACTACCAAAGCGAGATATTACACGTGGCTGGTCATGATTGCACCAAAAAACAGCATTCCAAGCATTATTTTTTTCCATATTTATCTGCCAATCAAAAATCAACTGTTTCAACTTCATAAAGTCAGTTGGTACAAGTACCCATTTTTCATTGCCCATAAAATCCACTTTTAAATGATGGAAAGTAAATACCATAGAAAGTTCGCCTGTTTTTTCACCAGCGTATTTATAACAATTTTCCATAGTAGTGCTACTCATTTCACCAACAGTGATGATATCTTTGTCTTTTGCAAAACTATCTCTAGCTAATTCTTGTAAAAATTCATGAATACGTGGTCCATCTGTATAAAAGCTTCTGCCATCTCCATCTACAGAAAAATCATCTTCAAAACCAGCTTTACTGATTAAATTAATGACATCAAAACGGAAACCTTTTACGCCTTTTTCCATCCAAAAACGCACGATATTTTTACTTCTTCACGAACTTCAGGATTTTCCCAATTTAAATCAGCCTGTGTTTTATCGAATAAGTGCAAATACCATTTATCAAATTTTTCCACATATTCCCATGCAGGGCCACCAAATTTACTATTCCAATTTGTAGGTGGTTGATTATTTGCTTTACCTTGTTTGAAGAAAAAATAATTTAAATATTTTTCTTCTCCTGCCATAGCTTTTTTAAACCAAATATGTTCTGTAGATACATGATTGAATACCATGTCCATCATCAAATAAATATTGCGTTTTTTCGCTTCAGCAATTAAATTTTCTACATCTTCCATAGTCCCATAACTAGGGTCAATATTATAATAATCTGCCACATCATAGCCGTTATCATTTTGTGGTGATACATAAAATGGAGTAAGCCAAATATAATCAACACCTAGAGTTTGTAAATAATCTAATTTTTCGATTACACCTTTTAAATCGCCTGTACCTGTGCCATTTGTATCTTTAAAAGATTTTGGATAAATCTGATATACTACTTTCTTTTTAAAATCATTCATAGAAAAAATGCCTTCCTTCTAATGTTTTATCTCATCAAATACTATCTATAGATAATTATAATTTTATTATATTTTCATCTCCAGCTTTTACAGCTACATTTTCTTGTAAAAGTTCGACTTTACGTCCGTCTGTAAATACAATTGGTGTTACTAAAGATTTTCCTTGAGATTTTACATAATCTATATCTACATTAACTAAAACATCACCTTGTTTTATCTTTTGACCTGCCTGTACTTTTACATCAAAACCTTTTCCATCAAGTTCTACTGTATCCATACCGATATGAATTAAAATTTCTTTACCATCATTTGATTTTAAACCATAAGCATGACCTGTTGGGAAACATACCATAACTTCACCAGAAAATGGAGCTACTACTTTTCCATCTTGCATTTCAATAGCAAAACCTTCGCCCATGGCACCGCTAGCAAAACCTTTATCTTCAATATCACTTAATTTTTTAGTAATACCTGTTATTGGTGCTTGGAAATTTTCTGCTACTGTATCTAATTTATTTTCTTCACTATCAATATTTTCAGTTTCTGTAAATTCTGCTTGTTTAATATCCACACCAGAGACATCTTCGCTAGTTAATTTTTTCTTACCCACAACTGTAGTCAAAATAAATGGGATACAAAAAGCTACAATCATAGCGATAAAGAACATAAACATAAATTGAGGTTTAATAGATAAAATGCCCGGTATACCGCCAACACCGATAGAACTTGCCATAACTCCACTAGATACAGAAATCATAGCTGCAATACAAGAACCAACTAAACCACAAATAAATGGAAAACCATATTTTAAGTTTACCCCAAATAAAGCAGGTTCTGTAACACCTAAATAACAGGAAATACAAGCTGGAACATTAATCTGTTTTGCACGTTCATTTTTGCGTTGTAAGAAAATCATAGCTAATACTGCTGAACCTTGAGCGATATTAGAAAGTGCTACCATTGGCCATAAAATAGTACCATTAAATTGACTCATAAGTTGAAGGTCAATAGCATTTGTCATATGATGCAAACCTGTGATAACAAGTGGAGCATAGAAGAAACCAAATACACCAGCAAAAAGCCAACCAAAACTAGAAGTAAGACCTGCATAAACAGCATTGGCAATAAAAGAACCGATAGCCCAACCAATAGGGCCTACTACTGTATGTGCCAAAATTACAGCTGGTATTAAGCTAAATAAAGGCACAATTATCATAGAAATATAATCAGGTGTAATGCGACGCCAGAATTTTTCCAAATAAACTAAAATAAATGCAGCTAAAATAGCAGGTATTACTTGTGCTTGATAACCTACCATTTCAATTTGAACAAAACCAAAATCCCATACAGGAGGAACAGTTCCCGGTGCCATATTATAAGCATTTAATAATTGTGGAGATACTAAAGTCAAACCTAAAATAATACCTAAAATTTGTGTAGTTCCCATTTTTCTAGTGATAGACCATACAATGCCCACTGGTAAGAAATGAAAAATCGCTTCACCTATCAACCATAAAAAACTATATAAACCTGCAAAAAACTGGGAAGTTTCGACTAAAGTTTTTGTACCATCTTCAACTAATTTAATATCACCAATAACCGATCTAAAGCCTAAAATAAGACCACCACAGATAAGTGCTGGAATAAGTGGTGTAAATATTTCTGCTAAATTTGCCATCAATTTTTGTACAATGTCTGATTGGATTTTGCTGCCGCTTTTACTGCATCTTTACTTACACCATCAATGCCTGCAATTTTAGTGAATTCATTATAAAACTCACTAACTTCATTACCGATAATAACTTGGAATTGTCCTGCTTGAGTAAAAGTTCCTTTTGCTGATTTTAAACTTTCAATTTTTTTCACATCAGCTTTTTTCTCATCAATCAATACAAAGCGCATGCGTGTTACACAATGTGTTACTGCTTTTATATTATCTTTACCTCCGATATATTCTAATAATAATTTTGCATCTTCTGTAAATTTCGACATAATATCCTCCTTAATCTCTCAAAACCCCTTAACTTGTACGTACATCTATTAAACATCTTAAATATATCATGTACGTACAAGTTTGTCAATGATAAAAATACCTTATAACAAAAAGTTATAAGGTAAATGAGCATATTAAATAAAATTTTGTCTTGTTCTACGTGCAAAATCACTAAAGCGAAATTTATCTGGTCTATGTCTAGATAAAGTGTATTGAAATAATGTTGTATCTTCTAAAAATACGAAAGAAGCTATATTAATCAACATATCATAATTTTTTAAGTCCATTAATTTCTCATCTCGAGAATTTATAGCTCTACATGTTATCTCTTTTTAGCATAGCCAATTCTTAAACCTAAAGTATTTTCAATGTATTCATATAAAGAATTTTGTACTATATCCACTGTTAAATTAGATACGATATCAGCATTCAAAATATCCGTATCAAAAATCACAGCTTCTCCATTTATTTTACGTACACGTTCTATATACCAAACTTTAGTACCACTTTTTAACATCAATAATTTTTTTATTTCTTCATCTGGCTCAATACATTCACAAGTATGCACGATAGTTTCAACTTGCCTTTTATATCACTTGCAATTTCTTTAAAACTAGTAAGCCCTGATACTGGAAAATTAAATCTATTGATATCTAATACAATTGAACCTTTTCCCTGTGATTTTTGAATATATCCATTTTGAGATAATAATAATAATGCTTTTCTAATTGTATCTCGTGAAGCTTGATATTTATTTTGTAAATCAAACTCACTAGGCAATTTTTCTCCAGCTTTAATTTTATTATTTTCAATCAAAGCCAATAAATCATGATAAATACTTTCATATTTTTTCATTATTTTTTCTCCTCTTTTTTAAGAGTCATCTTCTGTAATTTTTCACCTATTAAAACTTTTACTACTTTTAAACATAGATTTATTATATGTTTTTATTTATTGGCGTAATTTTTATCTGTATCGTATTTTGTTTTGGCACAAATTTTAATAAATTATCAAATTGCTTTTTCGCTAAAAGCATATTTTCTGGCTCTATATTTGGCGCCTTATCAAAACATATTTCCACAAAAGCAGGTTTTTCAATAATAGATTTTATTTTTAATTTACGAGCATAATTTTTCAATCGTGCTACTTGCATTATTTTCTTTACAGGTTCAGTCAATGCACCAAAACGGTCGATTAATTCTTCCTCTAATTGGTCTGCATGTTCGTCTGTTCGTATCGCTGCAATGCGTTGATAAATTTCAATCTTATTAGTGGCGTCATTTATATATTCTCCATCTAAATAAGCATCTTCTTTCAATTCAATTATCGGTTCTACTACTTTTTCTGGCTCTTTACCTGTTTGCAATGTTTCTACTGCTTCTTCTAATAGACGACAATACATCTCAAAACCTACACTAGAAATATGACCATGTTGTTGAGAACCTAATAAATCACCAGCACCGCGAATTTCTAAATCTCGCATAGCGATTTTAAATCCAGAACCTAATTGAGCAAATTCTTTTATCGCCTGTAATCTCTTTTCTGCCATTTCAGATAAGATTTTATCTTTCTGATAAATAAAATATGCAAATGCCATTTGTTTTGAACGACCTACACGACCTCGCATCTGATAGAGCTGAGATAGACCAAAATAATCTGCATCATAAATAATTATAGTATTGGCATTTGATACATCTAAACCATTTTCAATAATACTTGTAGCCAATAAGATATCGTATTTTCCTTCATAAAATTGAGCATAGCCCTTTCTAATTCTTCTTCACTCATCTGCCCATGAGCTATCCCTATTTTACATCAGGAAGCATAGATAATAAATGCAAATACATCTTATCTATAGTTTCTACTCTATTGTAAATAAAATATACCTGACCGCCACGGCGAACTTCACGCTTAATAGCATCTTTAATAATCATATCATTATTTTCAATTACATAAGTCTGCACAGGGAAACGCTCTTGCGGTGGTGTTTCGATAACAGACATATCTCTAGCACCTACAAGAGACATATGGAGTGTACGTGGTATAGGCGTTGCACTCAAGGATAATACATCAATATTTTTACTTATGCGTTTTATTTTTTCTTTTTGTTTTACGCCAAAACGCTGTTCTTCATCAACAATCAATAAACCTAAATCTTTAAATTTTACTTTCTTCTCATTTAAAATAGCATGAGTACCAATCAAGATATCAATTGACCTGTTGCCAAATCTTCCAAAACTTTCTTTTGTTCTTTCGGGCTATTAAATCTACAAATAATGCCGATTTTCGGTCCAAAATCATTAAAACGATTGCTAAAAGTTTGATAATGTTGTTGCACTAATACAGTAGTCGGCACTAATAGAGCAACTTGTTTGTTGCTCATTACAGCTTTAAAAGCAGCTCTAATAGCTACTTCTGTTTTACCAAAGCCTACATCACCGCATAAAAGTCTATCCATAGGAACAGGTTTTTCCATATCAGCTTTTATCTCGCTATCGCTTTTAATTGGTCAGGTGTTTCTTCATAAGGAAAAGCATCTTCAAATTCTTTTTGCCATGGCGTATCTGGAGCAAATGCAAAACCTTTGCCATTTTTACGTTCTGCATAGAGATTGATTAAATCTTTAGCAATATTTTCTACAGAAGCTTTTGCTTTTGCCTTTGCTTTTTTCCATGCTGTACCATTCATCTTAGATAAACGAGGTACATCACCTTCAGAGCCAATATATTTTTGGATTAAATGCACTTGGTCTGTTGGCACGAATAATTTATCTGTACCGCTGTATTTTATATGTAAATAATCACGATGAACATTGCCTATTGTCAATGTTTCCACACCTAGATATTTACCAATACCATGATTTACATGTACAACATAATCGCCAATATTTATATCTCTAAAATGAGCTATTTTATCATTTTTATTTTTACCCGATTGACGTGGTCTTAACTTTTTCTTTTGACGACCTAAAATATCTTTTTCTGTGATTACCACCAATCGAGATTGAGGGAATTCAAAACCATTTAAAAGTGAACCTACGATAAATGTAACTCTATCTTTGGATAATTCTTTTGGCTCACTTCTCGTGATACAGGTATTTTTTGTTGTTCTAATACATCTTGTAAATATGCTATTTTGTCTTATCGCCCAAACAAATCAATATTTCATTTTTTTGTTCTAGCCAATTTTTAATTTCTTCACCTAATAAATGCATCTGCTTTTGAAAAGGTGCTGTAGATTTTACTGCTACACTGATGAGCTGTTCTGGCTCTGTATCTGCTATTCTTTGCATCATCAAAGACATATAAATAATATTATGCTTTTTCGCAGAAGTTAAAATATAATTCCAGTCATAGACAAATTCTTTTATCTCAGGATTTTCTTTATACTGCCTTCAACAGCTTCTTTTAAATGTAGTGGTTCATCTAAAATTACATTACAATCTTTATTTAAATAAGATAAAAATATAGCTGGTGAACCTGTATCGTCCATTTGCATCAATGGCAAGATTTCACATTTAGCTATATTGCGCAAAGAACGTTGACTATCTATAGCAAATTCACGTATGGACTCTATTTCACTGTCAAAAAACTCAATACGTATAGGCGTATCTGAATTTATAGGATAAATATCTATAATTCCACCGCGAGCGCTGAATTGCCCTATTTGTTCGACTTTATCTACACGTTCATAACCTAAAGATACTAATTGTTCTAAAATTTTATCATGTTCATATTCTTTATTAAGTTCTATTTGCACACTAGAATTTTCAAAATCCTGACGAGACATGTCTTTTTGCATAGTAGCATTTGTAGTCGCTAAAATAATAACAGGCTCTTTTCTAGTGAGCATTCCCAAAATTTTCATTCTCTTAGCTTTTAATTCTAAACTTTTTGCTGTAGCACTTACAGACATGACATCTAATGCTGGCAATTCCCAAATAGATGCTTCTGGCAATAATGAAGAAAAATCATTGTACCATTCTTCTACACCATCTTGATTATGTGTAATAATAATTGTCGTTTTAGGATTTTGTTTATATGCATTAGCAATAACTATATGTTTTTTGTGTGCCTGCTAAGCCATAAATATAATTTTGACCATAATCTTGATTAAAACATTCATTTATCTTAGTTAAAGTTACCTCTTTAGCTAATGCAGGAAAGAG
>ENA-OQDF01000662-OQDF01000662.1-human-gut-metagenome-genome-assembly--contig:-NODE-662-length-14479-cov-6.981257_pt1 | contig 14479 bp, 8 predicted proteins | sample MGYA00242769_ERZ504597 | MGnify/ENA primary metagenome ERZ504597 (study PRJEB26092, sample SAMD00036305) | human gut metagenome | host: Homo sapiens | study: EMG produced TPA metagenomics assembly of...
GGACTGTAGGAATGCATGCATTCAACAGAACATCCGAAAATGGAAGGAAAGTCTTCAGCCCATGGTCAAACCTGAAAAAGGCTACTGTTAAATAATCCATTTGGGTAATTAATACAGATTCCTAAAAGAAAGCTCCGGTCATTGCGACCGGAGTCTTTCTTTTTAATAAACCTATACCATATATTCCAACAGAATCTTATCCTTATATTGCTTTCTGCTATTTCAAGGTGTATCTGACCCCTCTGCCTGCACCTGTTTTTTTCAAGATTTGCTTTTCAATCAGGCTGTTCAGAGTACGTACTGCTTTACTCTTTTCCATTTCTGCTGCTTTCTCAATTTCTGATCTTGACATTTTTTCTTTTCCCTTAAGGATGTTGACCAGTATCTGTTCGGCTTCGTTCAGATCATAGTTTTCCCTTATAACAGGAAGAATTACTTTGATAGAATTAGAAAAACACTGGTACGATGGTTTTATCAGTGCCTTCCTGTAAGCATGATTGATCCTCATGATTCCGGTTCCAAATTTCTCAATATATTTCAGCCGGAAGAACACATTTCCGATAATAGGATTTCTGAGTATGGATATCTGACCATTCAGGTATTCCTCTTCGCTGATTCCGGCAGGAAGCCCTCCCGGAGAACTGATCTCAATCCTGTCCGCATACATACTGACTTTTATAGATGCCGGGATATCCCACATTCGATGGATCAGAGCATTGGCTATTGCTTCCCTGAAGGCTTTTTCCGGGATTTTGTCAATACATTTCCTTTCGGCTCCCTCTATTTTTTCATACTGATAATACTTTCGGAACATCTGAAGTGTTTTTTCCAACTGAGAAGTATGGAAATATTTTCCAGTGATTCCCTGTCCATGATCTCATCTATGGTATCACCAAAACGTATGATATCTATTCCCGTAAACTGATTATCATCAGCAAGAAGTGCAGCTGCATTATTGAACCCACTCTGATCAGAATACAGTTCAAGAGTTTTTAAAATATCTTTATTGATCTTCTCAATGCCCATCACCCGGATAAATTCTGTTTCCAATTTAGCAAAAGTAAGTTGCTGATTGAATGAAGTGATCTCCTCAAAAGTCTGATTACAGCCCTCCAGGATCAACCGGTTATATTCCAGACGATCCACTTCAACTGTAGAAGAATCATTTCTTTTATAAGCTTTACCTTTATAGAGATAAGGCTTATACCTGCCTTCATAAACAGTAAGCACAATCGTATTCTCCTGTATCTCCAGACGGAACTCCGGCACAGGACTGAGACTGTCGTTGATCTTATTCTCCAGATTCAGGCATCCGTTCACTGGATCTGTTATGCCGATGATGTTCCCCTGATCATTGATTCCAAATATAATCTTTCCTTCGCCATAATTAGCATAGGCACTGATTGTTTTCAGAAACGTATTAGATGACAGATTTTCCTTATATTCCAATGTTCTGCTTTCCCTCATGATACATTCTCCTCCACATTTTCAACCATTTGAAATCCAATATTGATTTATAATATATAGTATAAAATCGTTCCAATCAAAATGCAACGATTTCTTTTTTCGTTTCATATAGAATACAACGATTTATATAATCATCAAATATAATTCCGCCGATCAACAGCCAACGTAATTGTATAATTGTGAAATAATAAATATTATACGTAAATAATACAGTTATAAATCATTTCATTTTAACTTTTATTTCTATATTGCTCTACTCAAAACAATTTTTTCCACAAAATCAACCTGTCCACTACCCAAAGGGGAACTATAATCATGACAAAGATTAAAAACACAAAGAAGGGCATGGCAAAAAAGACATTAAGTATGTCACTTGTTGTTGCAATGCTTGCTACTTCTAATGTGCCGGTATGGGCTGCTGAGTTCAGCGATGGATCTGACGCTGCTGTAACATCTGACGCAGAAGCTTCAGTTGCTGAAACATTCTCTGATGACGTGACAGAAACTCCGGTTGTAGAAGATACTACGGACAATACTGCTGTAGCTACTGCTGCAGAAGTATCTAGCGATTCATTCAGTGTGACTCCAGAATTTACTGATAGCGCAAATAATGCTATTAAAGATAATGCTGTAACATGGGGAACAACTGTTAAAGCTAAATTCAAAGTAACCGCTAAAGATAATAAAGCCATTGATTCAAATATTAAATTTCATTATGCTTGGAAAGTAAATGGAACTGCTGATTCAGCCACTGATATCTTAACACCTACAAATGATCAGACGGTACAACGCGCTACTGTAGCAGCTGAAGCAGGAAAGACACTTACATTGTTTGTATATGCTACAGATTCTAATGATAATAACAAAACTGTATGGTCTTACACTTCAGAAGGTATTGCTGTAAAAGCAATTGATGTATCTCAGTTATATCTTAGCGCATCTGTTAACGGAACACACACCTATAATGGAAAACCTCAGGAAATAAGTACATCTAATATTACATTAACAAAAAATGATGGTAAAACTACAGTGGTTGCAAATGATAAGACAGTGACTGCAGATTTTAAAGTAGTTCAGTCTGGTGATCATACAAATGCAACTAAAAAAGCATCTGTTACTTTAGTCCCACAGGCAGATGGATATACAGGACAGATTTCTACAACATATGAAATTGAGCCCAAAACATTAGATGGTACTAAAGACAAGCTGATTTCTGAACATATGGAAGCAACTTTATTAACATCTGCTTTCACTTATACTGGAAAAGTTATTCGTGTAAAAAAAGATGATATTAAACTAATTGATAAAGAGACAAAAGAAGATTTATCAAACTATATTTATGCAGATAAAGATGGATATGTATCTATTTCTACAGGAAATGCCAATAATTTAGCGACAAATGTTGACGATGTCGCTTATGCACGTATTAATCTGATTATCGGTACTCCGGAAACTGGTAGCTTTAAAAATTACGAGATTACTGCTGACGGAAGCAACAACCATAGAACAATCGAAACAACAAATACTTTCAAAGTAACCAGTAGAGATTTATCAGACGTTAATGTTTCTATAAAAGCCAAAACATATAACAATAAGAAGAAGTAACCATTGACAAAGATGATATTACATTTACTGATAAAAATGGTAATACTTTAGACCTGTACAAGGATGTTGTTATTACTGTACCGGATAATGCAACAGACATTGGTAGTTACAAAGTAACAATCACTCCAAAAGAACTTAATAAAAATGTTACAGGAACAACTACTGCAGACTTCAATATTGTAGGAACTGATATTTCCGGTGGTACATTTGCAAACGAAAAAAGTGGTACACTTGACAATAAAGAATATACGGGAGAACAGATTGTCATTACAAAAGATGACTTAGGTACTCTTACAATTGGCGGAAAGGCAGTTTCCCCGACCTTATATGAATTAGTAAATGGTACTAATACGAACGTAGAAGATGGCGGTTATGTAATCGTTAAAGGTCTTGGCGATTATGCTGGAAGTGAAAAGAAAATCACATTTGCAATTACTCCTGCTGCAATTTCTGAGGTCAAAGTTACAAATAAGAAGGTTGAAAAGCTGGATACTACAGATTTATCTGATTATAAAGATTCTATGAAACTTGTAGTAAAAGCTAAAAATGGTGCAAAACCAGCTAAAGAATTTACTCTTGTAGAAGGAAAAGATTACAAAGTTGAATATTCTTGTGCAAATCATGAAATTGGACAGAATGTAACTGCGACAGTAACAGAAATTACAAATAAAAACTTCACTAATTCTAAAAACTTAACACTGAGTGATACATCTACATTAACTGCAAAAACAATCAAGTCAGAAAACATTAAATTAAAAGAAACAAACTTCACTTATACCGGAAAAGCTGTTGAACCGAAATTTGATGTTGTAATTGATGGAAAAGTAATTAATCCTCAGTATTATACAGCAACTTATAGCAATAATCTGAATGCAGGAACAGCAACATTAACAGTTAAAGGCGATGGAGCACATTACAGTGATGTCGAAGCAAAAATAACTTATGAAATCAAACCTGCAAATGCAGCAGACTTAAAAGCAGTTATCGGAAGCAAAGAATACACTGGCTACAGTCTTGCAGTTCCTGCTAGTGATATTGATTTAACCTTAAAAGGAAATCCTATTGATGTAGCAAGCAACTTTACATTAACATATGGGGAAAATCTTCAGATTGGCGAAGGTACTGTTACATTAACACCTAAAAACGGAAACTTTACAGGTACCTTAACAGCAACATTCCAGATTTCTGGTGAAATGTTGAATGATGGTGGAAAATTTACTTTCTATGACGAAAATGGTATAAAAGTTGCTTCTCCATCCTTTACTTATAATGGTAAAGAACATCAGTATACAAAAACTACATTTGCATACAATGGTTCTACTAAAAAATTAACAGAAGGACAGGATTATGAGATTAAATATGTAGATAATGTATATGGAAAAGAAGGAGCATACACTAGTGAATTCCCTAAAGCTCAGTATGTAGCTGTAATTGCTGTTGCCAAAGGAAAATATGCAAGCAGCAAAACTAATGCTTATGGTTTAAAAGATGGCATTTATACTGATGCTGAAGGCAATAAGATCACAAATGTTATGGCAGTAACATATATTAAACTTAATCAGCTGTCTGTTGTAAAGAGCAATGTTTCTGTTTCTAACGGTGTTTATGCCGGTGGTCTGCCTGTAAAACCAGTTGTAAGTGTTGTAGTAAATGGTGTTACTTTAAAAGAAGGCCAGGACTATGATTTAGATGTAAGTTCAAACACAGATGTTGCAAACGCTACTATTTCTAACAGCCTGGACGTTACTGTTAAGCCTAAAAACGGTTATACAACTTCAAATCTAGACGATCTTAAATTCAAATGGGGAATTGATAAATTCAATCTTGCAAATGCAGATGTAACTGTAGACGGTGACAAGGTTACTGTTAAATGTGGACGTGTTGATGTTGAAACATCTGAATACACTGTAGAAAAGAAAGACGGCAAGGTTACTGTAACAGCTAAGAAAGACAGCAAGAACTATACTGGTTCCAAGACTGTTGATGCTGCAACAGAAGATCAGAAACCAGCAGCACCAATGATCAGCAGCGTTAAAGTTGTTGGCAACAAAGCAACTGCAATCCTTTCCGGTGATTCCGAGGGTGCTGCAGGTTACGATTACGTAATCTCCACAGATCGCGATTGCATCACAAATAAAGATTACGATTCCGTAAACAAGAATCAGGTTCAGACCTCTACTACATTCAAATATGTACAGCAGGGAACCTACTACGCATACTGCCACGCTTGGAAACGTGACGAGAACGGTAAGAAGGTATTCAGCGACTGGTCTAACGCATATCCATTCGTTGTATCCGCAATCACACCGGACGCTCCAGTTATCACAAACGTAACAGTAAGCGGATCTACTATCAAAGTAACATACAAAGCTGCAGCAAATGCAACTGGTTACGATGTAGTACTTGGAACAGATTCCAAGAAAGAAAACGGTGAGACTCGTCCATATCACTATGGCGATCACAAGATTCTGAACCTCAAAGAAGGTACAGTGACAGCAACATTCAAGAACGTACCAAAGGGAACATGGTAGTTGGAATGCATGCATTCAACAGAACATCTGAGGATGGAAGCAAAGTATTCAGCCCATGGTCAAACCTGAAAAAGGCTACTGTTAAATAATCCATTTGGGTAATTAATACAGATTCCTAAAAAAGAAGGCTCCGGTCATTGCGACCGGAGCCTTTCTTTGTCTCTTAGCAGTTTCTGGCTGGCAATTTCACGCACTAAATCAACACAATCTGTCATAGACGTTGCAAAAGTTGTGTGCTATATTGATTATATAAGAATTATTCTTTCGATGTACCAGACCACTGATTTGGTACAATGCGACTCCAACACAAAACCACCATTATTTCCAAGGAGGATCTGAAAGATGAAAAAGAAATTGTTAGCTTTATTACTGGCTTCTTCTATAGCTCTAATGAATGTTGCTCCTGCATATGGTACAGATATTTTTACTGACCCGGATAATGCGGTAAACGAAGATGTAATTTCTGTTCCTGAGGAGTTTGATAACAATGGAGAGTTCAATGACACTGAAGATGAGTTTACTTCGGAACAGACAGACGATGATTTCTTTTCAGATGAAAAGGAAATGCCCTCTGTTCAGGAGGGAGATACCCTGGTTGCAAATGCAGGTCAGGGAATAACCGCCGGTACTTCCACATATTCCTCAAAATCTTCCTTTGGCCGGAGAAAGGCTCTTTCCCAGCTTCAGGGTATGGGAATCAACAGCGGATCTTACAGCTGGAACTGGGCAAATCCTGAATATACTTCTTACTATACAGATGAAACAGGAAATCTTCACATTGTTGCCTGGAAAGATCAGACTTTATATGATGCCACCTGCAATTCCGATCTTAATGTTACCAATGTAACAACAGTAAAGCTTCCACTTCCATTGTGGGGAGGGTTCTACGCTGCACCCGATGGGAATTTTTATGTTGCAGCAGGACAGAAAAATCTGAATGAAGACAACAGCATAACGGCTGTCCGGATTCTCAAATACAGCCGTGCCTGGAAACTGCTTGGTGTAACGGACATTGGTGGCGGATATACAAATATGTTTGAAGGAATCTACATTCCTTTTGATGCTGCTTCCCTGCGCATGACCCAGATCGGTTCTACCCTGATCGTACACACAGGACGGGAAATGTATGGGATGGAAGGGATACATCATCAGAGTAATATCACTTTTGTCATTAACACTCAGGATATGACGCTTATTAATTCAGATATGCCTTATTGCAGCCATTCCCTTAATCAGTTTGTTGTAAATGACGGTTCTCATGTATATTTTCTGGATCATGGGGATGCTTATTACAGAGGTCTGATTCTGTCTTCCTTCTCCGCATATTCCGGCGAATATATCGCTCAGGATCGTGCGGTAAATATCTTTCCTTTTATGGGAGCTACAGGTGATAATTATACCGGATGCGAGGTAACCGGATTTTCTCTGGCAGGAAATAATCTGATCACAGTAGGCAAGTCTGTTCCCCATGGTTTTGCTGTGAATGGACAGACCGGATATGAGAATCTTAACAAAAATATCTTTATGATAATCACAGATAAGAACAGTATGGCTTCCAGATTTATCTGGCTCACCCAGTATTCGCCGTCAGGAGCAGAAATAACTCTGACAGAACCAAAACTTATCCCTGTAGGAAATAATCAGTACGCAGTCCTTTTCTCAGAGGAAACCTCAGACCAGAGTATTCTGCATTATCTCCTTATGGATGCTTCCGGAAACGTAATATTATCCAAGTTATACAAGAATGTAACGATCCAGACGGATTCCCAGCCGATCTTATGGGGACGTAATATTGTATGGGTATCCGGAAATTATGATAACGGCAACTATGACAGTTCCCGCACATACCTGTATGAAATCCCTGTAGTAACAATTCCACTTAATGGAATTGCTCTGAACCAGACAAATCTGACAATTGACGAAGGCAATACACAAAAACTCACGCCTTCCTTTACACCATCCAACTCTGATGATGTAAAAGATGTGGTCTGGACAAGCAGTAATCCTGGGGTTGCGTCTGTCTCAGAGGATGGAACCATTCAGGGGAACGGTTATGGTCAGGCAGTAATCACTGCTTCTGCCGGAGATTTTCAGGCCCAGTGTCAGGTGACGGTAAAGGTATCTGAGAACAACACACCACTGACAAAACCTGTGCTGAAACTTTCCCAGAAATCTGCGGATCAAATACATTTAACCTGGAAAAAGGTTCCGGGTGCCAAAGGATACCAGATTTACTGCAAAACAGATTCCCAGTCTTCTTATAAGCGGATAAAAACTCTGAAAACAGGATCCCTCAGTTTTGATGCAGCTGTAGTACCGGGCGTAACCTATTCATTTAAAGTCCGTGCTTATGGAACCAACGCAAGTGGAAAAAACAAATATTCTAAATTTTCAGCGGTGAAATCAAGAAAAGCTGCTGTCCCGGCTCCATCTAAGGTTTCATGTAAAATGAGTAACGGTGGTACAGAGGTTTCCTGGACAAAAGTAGCCGGTGCTTCCGGATATGTGATTTACCGCAATGGTTCTGCAGCCAAAACAGTGAAGTCCTCTGTCTCAACCTGGAAAGACACGAAGGCTTATGATTCCCAGACAGGCATGTACTGTTTATAACTATTATGTAAAAGCTTTTAAGACAGTAAACGGTAAGCGAATATACAGTAAGCCCACAAAAACAGTAAATCTTTACTCGTAAATTATAAAACTACAAAAAGCACTATCACTTTAGTAAATAAAGTATAAAACAGGGCAGTCTCATCGGCAAAATCTTTGCCGGGAGGCTGCCCTGAGTATTTGTCTTATTTCACTTCTACTAATTCAATCTTAAAGTTAAGTTCTTTTCCTGCCATTTCGTGGTTTGCATCAAATGTAATGTTTTTCTCATCCTTAGCTGTCACTTTAACAGGGAATGGCTGACCGAACTGGTTTGACAGGTATACCTGCTGGCCAACTGTCAGGTCTTCGGAACCTGGAAGCTGGGCGATTTCCATAGTGAAGATAGCGTTTGGATCTGCCATACCGTATGCTTCTTCAGGCATAAGGTGAACATCAATGATCTGACCAACTTCCATGTCAGCTACAGCAGCATCAAACCCTCTGATCATCTGCCTGCACCGCAGATGAATTCCAGCGGTTCGCCACGGTCGTAAGAAGAATCAAACTGTGTTCCGTCATTGAAAGTTCCTCTGTAATGTGTGCGGCAGGTTTTTCCTACATTGCGTCCTGTAAGCTGTGGCTGTGATCCGCCACATCCACCGCAGCCGCCACCACAGCTGTCTCCACAGGAGTGTCCCTCCTCATGGCTGCCGCAGGAATGACCTTCTTCATGATGGTGATGGTCGCAGTTAGCTCCGGAAGATACTAATTCGCCCTTTAAATAACTTTCAACTGCCTGGTCGGTATTTCCCTGGCTCCTGCGCATAATTCGATTCCTGCCTCTGTGAGAGCTGTCTGAGCACCACCGCCGATACCACCGCAGATCAGAACATTTACACCCTGCTCAGCAAGCAGACCTGCAAGTGCACCATGTCCTGTACCGTTAGAACCGATCACTTCACTGGAAACTACTTTGTTATCTTCCACTTCATAAACTTTAAAAGACTCTGTTTTTCCAAAATGCTGAAAAATCTCTCCATTATCATATGTTACTGCAATTTTCATTTGAAAAATCCTCCAAATTATTTTTTTACCCATTCAGTCCAGTATAAACTGTCTGTGCCACAAAAGCAAGGCTATTTGATCAGGTAATTCTCAATTCCATTTGCAATTCCCCGTACCATTTTTTCTGATAAGAACTCTGCTGCATACGGCGGTCTTCGGAGGGATTGCTCATATATCCCATTTCGATAATCGTTGTCGGAACTTTGCTCCAGTTGTTTCCGGTCATAGAGTCTGTTTCCCAGACGTATTCTTTTCTGCATCCTGTAGCTGCCACATATGCATTGAGTACAGCTTCAGAAAGAGCTTTATTTTTTCTGTACATAGATGAAATATAAGGACTGTTTCTGGTTGTACAGATAGTCAGTGCTCCACTGATAGAGGAATTATCACTTCCATTGGCATGGATACGGATATACGCATCTGCATTTGCCTTATTTGCCACTTTTGCGCGGTCAATACAGCTGAGAGCTACTTACTGTTGGTTCTGGTCATTACTACCTTAAAACCTCTTTTCTGAAGAAGGGTTCTTAGCTGAAGACCAATGCTCAGGTTAAGCTTATATTCCTCCACTCCTGTAGCAACACCCTGGGTTCCGGAAGTATCTTTCTCTTTCAGCTGGCTGGAACCAGGCCCAAGAGGTTCATAACCGCTGGCAACGACAGCAGAATGCCCCGGATCCAGTACAATAACAGGAGTCCAGACCCCTTTACTGTTGATCTTTCGTCCATTTACGGTCTGATTGATACGCATTCTTCCGGTCTGTTTGCCAAAATATCTGAAACGATTATGAATGCGATGCCACCCTGTAAGCATAGCACCGTCTGCTGCAAAACAGTAATAATACTTGCCAATTTTGTGCAGGTCTGTCAGCTTTTTGCCATTCTTATAATAGTATTTTTTTCCAGCAGAGGTTTTCCATCCGGTGAAGGTACTGCTGACGGATGCTGCCTGGACATCTGTAAAATCTACAGAAGGTAAAACTGTGACCAAGAGAAGAAGGCACAAGAGCCAGATAAAACATGATTTTCTTTTCTTCATACATGATTTCCTTTCATTAGAGATGTTTTAAGTAAGGGTTCTGTATGTTGATTATATCATGTAATTGTCTGGGAGTGTGGAAAAAGCACATAAAAGAGACTCCGGTCGCAATGACCGGAGCTTTCTTTTTAGGAATCTGTATTAATTACCCAAATGGATTATTTAACAGTAGCCTTTTTCAGGTTTGACCATGGGCTGAAGACTTTCCTTCCATTTTCGGATGTTCTGTTGAATGCATGCATTCCTACAGTCCATGTTCCTTTTGGTACGTTCTTGAATGTTGCTGTTACTGTACCTTCTTTCAGGTTCAGTACTTTGTGAGCACCATAGTTGTATGGTCTTGTCTCACCGTTTTCTTTCTTGGAGGATGTTCCAAGTACTACATCATAACCAGTTGCGTTTGCAGCTGCTTTGTATGTTACTTTGATAGTAGATCCGCTTACTTTAACGTTTGTGATAACAGGAGCGTCCGGTGTGATTGCGGATACAACGAATGGATATGCGTTAGACCAGTCGCTGAATACTTCTTACCGTTTGCGTCACGTTTCCAAGCGTGGCAGTATGCGTAGTAGGTTCCCTGCTGTACATATTTGAATGTAGTAGAGGTCTGAACCTGGTTCTTGTTTACGGAATCGTAGTCTTTGTTTGTGATGCAGTCACGATCTGTAGAGATTACATAGTCATAACCTGCAGCACCTTCGGAATCACCGGAAAGGATAGCAGTTGCTTTGTTTCCAACAACTTTAACGCTGCTGATCATTGGAGCATTTGGCTTTTCATCTTCAGCTTTTCCATCAGCTTTTACAGTAACAGAACCTGTATAATTCTTGGATGTACTTACAGCAGATACTGTGTATGTGCCGTCACCGTTGTTCTTGGATGTGTATTCTGCTGATGCTACAGGGATATATCCGTTTACTACGGAAACAACACCGTCTTTTACAGTTACGTTACAATCTTTGATGTTCTTCTTGTCAACACCCCATACTAATTTGTCAGCGCCGTCTTTCTGGTCAGTAGTAGCAACTGAAGATCCTTCATATCCATTGATACCGGTAACTTTTACACCATAAATATTTCCAACAGTTACATCTGTAGGTGTTACTGTTGCTCCCTTGCTATCAATTAACTCAAGCTTGTAATCTTTACCTTCAACTAAAGTAGTACCACCAATCTGAATTGTTACTTCAGGTTTTACTGGAAGACCTGCAGCGTATGTTGCATTTTTAAGACTTACGTTCTTAGCTACAAACTGAACGCTTCTAATTTTTACAGGAACCCTTGCAACTACACCTTTAATAATTGTACCATCTGCAGTTACAATATCTTGTGTTCCATCTCCTGCAAATCCTGTACCTTCTTTAGCTACAGCATAAACATATCCGATGTTAATTGGATTATTATTAGAATCTTTCTGTGTAGATTTTTTACCAGCAATATTGTCTACATATTTGATTTCAAAATCAGATTCTTTTGCAGTTGTCTTGTTAGACTTATCAAGTGTTAATACAGCTTTGGCAAATGTATGAGCATTTCCATCATAATCAAATATAGTGCTTGATGCATCAAATCCTTTACTGTCGTAAACCTTTAACACACCTTTTACTTTCTCTTTGATGATATTAAATTCGGCAGTGATATTAGAACCTGTGAAGTTCTTGTTTCCATCAACTGGTTTTAATACAACAGTTCCTTTTCCAGCTTCTTTGTTTTCACCATAGGATACGATCTCAAACTGGTTTGTTACATCATTTCCATTTAATGTGGCTTTGAATGTACGTGGTCTAACCTGTCTTCCGGTATAGTCCTCATCTTCGATTGTAACTTTTACATCAGCAGTATTCGCAGCTGTGATTGTGAATGTTCCAGTTGCTGTTCCAGAGTAGAAATCATTGCCAGCATAACCTTTTACAGTAACCTTTCCTGTACCAACATTAACTGCATCGGTAATAGCTACTTCTTCATATTCAGCTTTGCCATCTGCAACTTCGCCTTTTTTATAAAGAACGATTACTCCATCGATAACTGCATAATTTGGTGTAATCTTACCACCTGTATATGTATAGGAAGACGGATTTACAACAACCATAGAATCTGTCAGCTTCTTAGCAACAATTTCTGTTTCCCCTTTGAAAACATCATTGCCCGTAGCTGCTTTTACTGTATATGTTTTACCATTAGTTGTTCCATAAATATAGTTTTTGTTTGTAATGGTAACAGTAGAAAGAATCTTGTTGTGTTTTACATTTCCCGTAGTGGCATTCCATTCGTACTTTACAGAGAAATCATCTGCTGTAAGAGTTTTCTGTACTTTCTTACCATCTTTATCTTTTGCAACAACTGTTAATGCAATTTTATAATCAGATGCATTTTTATAAGATTCATTGAATGCAACATCCTTCGGAACAGTGATGTAGCTTGCTGCTACCTTTAACGGCTCAATAGTAAATGGAATAGCAGCTGTCTGGTCTTTGTATGTACCACTTGTAATTTTGATATTTGCATATGCCTTTGCTCTATACTCATCTTTAGCACCAGCGGCAGTAGCAGTGTTGAGAAGCTCAGATGCATTTGTATTATTAGTGTAGCCTGTGATTTCATATGCGTTAGGATCCAGTTTCTCCGTAATTTCCTTACCAGTATTATCAATATACTTAATAGATAATGCTCCTAAATCAGCTTTAGATGGCTGAATTGCTTCTCCAGTGTATGGAGTTTTATATTCATCATCAGATTCTACTTTATTTAATACAGCACTTGTTGCAACAACCTGGAAAGTCTGCTCGTTTTTACAGTTTCCATTAGCTGTCGCACTTACAGTTACAGAATAAGTACTTCCATTTTCAAGCTTGGTATTATTTGCAAGAGTAGAAACAGGCTTTCCATCCTCACCTAATTTCTGAACAGTAAGTGTGTAATTACCAGTAAGATTCAGCTCAGTGCCTTCAATGCCTGTAAATGTCAGATAAGTACCTAAATTGTCAGGAGTAGTTGCAACCGGAACATATCCGCTTGCTGTATTAACAGAAATCTTTGTTCCTGCTGTAGAAAGATCACGTTTGGTAATTTCAACTGTATTTTTAGTTGTTAAAGTTTTATTGTCAAAATTTTTAAAGTTTGTAAGTTTATCTCCATCAAGAGTTACCTTTACAATATAATTATTAGCATCTTTTCCATCAACAACAGCATCTTTAAATGCACTTGACAAATCTGCACCGCCAAGCTTATCATCTGCACCATTATTTTCTGATTTAGATTCAGTTACAGTAACTTTGTCTTTAGATACATGAATGGTATTTCCTGTATACTGGAAACTGAGTCCTTTTGTCACATCTGCAACAACATCAACCGTATTTTTGGTATTTTTGTTATCTCTGTTATATGTTTTTGCAACAATTTTAGCTGTAGTAGAAATACTTCCTTTGTAAGGAGAATTAGGTACATCATCTGCGGATGCAGTTACAGTTATTTCATCCCCCGCATTAATTCCACTTGTAGAAGTAAGGGTGTAATAAGGTTCTCCTGTTGTTGACGGAATAACACCATTTAATTTTACACCAGAGGTATTTACTGACTGTGCAAAACCGTTGTATTTAAGATCCTCCACTCCAACAATGTTGGCTACATCCTTTAAATCCTGTTTTTCTACAGTAACAGTAATACCTGTATTAATATCATACAATGTCTGATTTGTCACACTAACATCGTATACATAAAGTGTCAGTGTTTTACCTGCCAAATCAGAATTAGCCCAAAGGCTCATGTCAGCTACATCACTAACAGTTACGTTAGTAGGAGTAACAGAAACACCATTTTCATCAACCCAACGATATTTCCATGAAGAAGCGGAAACACCATCTTTATTAACAGTACCTTTAATGGTCGCTACAGCAGTGTTTCCCCATACAATTTTAGATTTATCTACTGACAAATCAATAGACATATTTCCTTCGTTAATCATTGTAGAAGCCGGAGTTGCTTCAGTTGTATCGTTAACAATCGGCGCATCTGCGGTCTCATCTGAGAATGTTTCAGCAGCCGGAGCTTCTGTAGCTACAGCAGCGTCAGATCCATCGCTGAACTCAGCAGCCCATACCGGCACATTAGAAGTAGCAAGCATTGCAACAACAAGTGACATACTTAATGTCTTTTTTGCCATGCCCTTCTTTGTGTTTTTAATC
>ENA-OQDF01000663-OQDF01000663.1-human-gut-metagenome-genome-assembly--contig:-NODE-663-length-14476-cov-2.100146_pt1 | contig 14476 bp, 16 predicted proteins | sample MGYA00242769_ERZ504597 | MGnify/ENA primary metagenome ERZ504597 (study PRJEB26092, sample SAMD00036305) | human gut metagenome | host: Homo sapiens | study: EMG produced TPA metagenomics assembly of...
GAAAGAAAACTCCGTGAGCTGGATGAGAAATGGCTCAGGGGGCAGCAGATTTTCTGGGAAGGCAGATGGGATAAGATGATCCGATGTCATAATTTCGGGGATCAGCTCATAAACTATAGCAGTTGGAGAGAGTACTGTAGTTTATGAGAAACCCGGGAGGAGACAGATGGACAGGAAAATGAGAATCAGTTTCAGTTGAAAAAGACGGCGTCAGATATGGTGAAATCGTTGCTTATTGCGTATGTTGTTACCGGCATCTTTTTACTTATCCTGACGCTTCTGCTTTATAAGATGGGGCTGAGTGAACAGAAGGTAAATATTGGAGTGATCCTGATCTACGTAATCGCAACGTTTTCAGGAGGGTTTGTAATGGGGAAACTTTCCATGACGCATAAATTCCTGTGGGGACTTCTGACAGGAGTGCTGTACTGGGGGCTGCTGATGCTGATCTCTTTTGGAATCTATCATTCACTGCAGGCTGAAATGGGAAGCCTTCTTACAACACTTCTTTTATGTGCAGGTGGAGGAATGCTGGGAGGAATGGTTTCCTGATTGCTGAGTGATTCTGTAAAAGCTAAATTGAAAATGTTCCTGATTCTGTAAAAGAGGAAAAAACTCTTTAAAAAAGCACCGCCTTATGCTATAATAGCAAAAGCAATATGTTCGATAGAGGAGGAATAGAAATGAAGCATATTAAGACGCTGAATACTCAGACACTGAATCATACAGTAAAAAAAGGCGGATGCGGTGAGTGCCAGACATCCTGTCAGTCAGCATGCAAGACATCCTGTACAGTAGGAAACCAGACTTGCGAGAACAGAAAATAATGCGGCATTGACCCGGAATCTTGAAGGGAGGGCAGCGATGAGAGTCGCTGCCTTATGCTTGTCTTAAGGGAAAGTTATAAAATACAGAAAGTGAGGTATTGGTGTGATACATCAGTATCAGAATAATGGATATAATATCGTTCTTGATGTGAACAGTGGTGCAGTTCATGTAGTGGATCAGGAAGCTTATGATGTGATTGCAGTCCTGAATGAAATGAACGCAGAACATACACCGGAGACGCTGAAGGCACCGGAGACGGAAACGGTGTTGAAAGAAAAGCTCGGGGACAGATATACGGAGGAAGACCTGAAGGATATTCTGGATGCGGTGACAGAGCTGACAGAGCAGGGAAGACTCTTTACAAAGGATATTTATGAAAATTTAATTGGTATTGTCAAGCAGAGAAAAACCGTAGTCAAGGCATTATGTCTTCATATCGCACATGACTGCAACCTTGCCTGTCAGTACTGCTTTGCAGAAGAAGGAGAGTACCACGGAAGACGTGCTTTGATGTCTTATGAAGTGGGAAAGAAAGCACTGGATTTCCTGGTGGCAAATTCAGGAAGCAGAAGAAATCTTGAAGTAGATTTCTTTGGCGGAGAACCTCTGATGAACTGGAAGGTTGTCAAGGAACTGGTTGCTTATGGAAGAGAGCTGGAGAAGCAGTATGATAAGCATTTCCGTTTTACACTGACAACGAACGGGGTACTTCTGAATGAGGAAGTACAGGAGTTCGTGAACCGTGAGATGGATAATGTAGTGCTGAGTCTTGACGGACGAAAGGAAGTCAATGACCGGATGCGTCCGTTCAGGAATGGAAAGGGAAGTTATGATCTGATCGTTCCGAAGTTCCAGAAACTGGCAGAGAGCCGGAATCAGCAGAAATATTATATACGTGGTACATTTACAAGAAATAATCTTGATTTTTCAAAAGATGTGGAGCATTTTGCAGATCTTGGATTTGAGCAGGTATCGATTGAGCCGGTTGTCGGGGAAGATACAGATCCATATGCAATCCAGAAAGAAGATCTTCCACAGATCTTTGAAGAATATGACAGACTGGCAAAGATGATCATCGACAGGGAAAAGAGCGGAAGAGGATTCAATTTCTTCCACTTTATGATCGACCTTGAAGGAGGTCCGTGTGTGTCGAAGCGTCTTTCCGGATGTGGATCCGGAACCGAATACCTGGCTGTGACACCGTGGGGAGATCTGTATCCGTGTCATCAGTTTGTAGGCCAGGAAGAGTTCCTCATGGGAAATGTCGATGAGGGCATTGTGAAACCGGAGATTGCGGAAGAATTTCGCGGATGCAGCGTTTACTCGAAAGAGAGCTGTAAGACCTGCTTTGCAAGGTTTTACTGCAGTGGTGGCTGTATGGCAAATTCTTACAAGTTCCACCATACCATCAATGATACATATGAAGTGAGCTGCGAGATGGAAAGAAAGCGTGTGGAATGTGCGATCATGATAAAAGCTGCGTTGGCAGACAAGTAAGAAAGGAAATGAGAGATGAAAAAGGTAAAAGTTTTCTCAGCCTGTTCCTCGTCATTGCCGTAACGGTACTCTTTGGAGTATCTTGTATGTATGGTGTTGACCTGAAAGGAACAGGAGCTGCGAAGAACATCAATCTCGGCCTTGATCTTGAAGGTGGTGTAAGTATCACTTATCAGGTTAAGGGAGACAATCCGTCCCAGAAGGACATGGATGATACTGTATACAAGCTGCAGAAGCGTGTAGAACAGTACAGTACAGAGGCTCAGGCTTATCAGGTAGGAGATAACCGTATCAGTATTGAGATCCCTGGAGTAAATGATGCAAATGCGATCCTGGAAGAACTGGGACAGCCGGGTTCACTTTACTTATCAAGCATAAGAACAGTGCCGGTGAAGAGAACTATACGCTTGGTTCTTCGGGTTATGTGCTGAATAAGACAATCGACGAACTCAAAGAAAGCGACTCAATCGTACTGACCGGATCAGAAGTAAAGACTGCTTCTGCCGGACAGATCTCTGATTCCACGACTGGAAGTAAAGAGTACGGTGTGGATCTGGAACTGACAACAGAAGGTGCTGAAAAGTTCAAAGAGGCAACCCAGGAAGCTGTTAATAACAGCAATGATACGATTGCAATCTATTATGATGGCGAACTGATCAGTGTGCGAAAGTTAATACGGTAATTGAGAATGGAAAAGCACAGATCACGGGTTCTATGACTTATGAAGAGGCGGATAATATTGCGTCTACGATCCGTTATCGGTGGTCTGAATGTAGAACTGGAAGAGCTGAGTTCAGAAGTAGTAGGAGCACAGCTTGGTCAGGAAGCAGTAAGCACAAGCCTGATCGCCGGTGCAATTGGTCTTGCACTGGTATGTATTTTCATGTGCTGGGTATATCTTCTTCCGGGACTTGCAGCCAGTATGGCACTGCTGCTTTATACAGAGATCACACTGCTTCTCCTGAATGCATTTGATATTACACTGACATTGCCTGGTATTGCCGGTATCATCCTTGGTATTGGTATGGCGGTGGATGCGAACGTAATTATTTTCGCACGTGTGAAGAAGAACTTACAGCCGGCAAGTCTGTTCATGCAGCATTGAAATCCGGTTTCCATAAAGCAATGTCAGCCATCATTGATGGAAATGTGACAACGCTGATCGCAGCAGGTGTGCTGTGGCTTCGCGGAAGTGGATCTGTCAAGGGATTTGCACAGACACTGGCACTTGGTATCGTAATCTCCATGTTTACAGCACTGGTGATCACGAGACTGATCATTTTCTCTTTCTACGGAGCTGGTATCCATAATGTAAAAGCTTACGGAAGACATCTGAAAGAACGTAAACCATTTGACTTCCTTGGAAAGAAGAAAATCTTCTTTGTTCTGTCAATCATCCTCTGCCTGTGCGGACCGGTCATGATGGGCGTGAACCATGCAAGGGGAATCGGGGCAATGAACTACAGCCTTGACTTTGTCGGAGGAACATCCACGAATGTTACATTTGATAAAGAATATACTCTTGATGAGATCGATAAAAATATGATCCCGAGTATGGAAGAGATCACCGGAGATAAGAATATCCAGGTTCAGACGGTAAAGGGAACGAACCAGGTTGTATTTAAGACGCAGACGCTGGATCTGACAAAGAGAGAGGCTCTCGCATCTTATCTGAATGAGAATTATGGTGTTGAGACAAAAGATATTGCAACTGAAAATATCAGTTCCACAGTAAGTTCTGAGATGCGTGTGGATGCAGTCATTGCTGTGATCATTGCTACGATCTGTATGCTGCTTTATATCTGGTTCCGTTTCAAGGATATCCGGTTTGCGACAAGTGCTGTCATTGCACTGGTACATGACGTACTGGTAGTTCTTGGATTCTATGTGATCGCAAGAGTATCTGTCGGAAATACATTCATTGCGGTTATGCTTACAATCGTAGGATATTCTATCAATGGTACGATCGTTATCTTTGACCGTATCAGAGAAGAGCTGAAGACGAAGTCCAAGGCAGAAGATCTGAAGGATCTTGTAAACCGCTGCATTACGCAGACACTGACAAGAACACTCTATACCAATATTACGACATTTATCATGGTTGTTGTACTTTATATCCTTGGTGTCAGCTCCATCAAAGAATTTGCAGCACCTCTGATGGTAGGTATCGTATGTGGTGCTTATACATCTGTATGCATTACCGGTGCACTCTGGTATGTAATGAAGACGAAGATCGGTGCAAAGGCTGCCACAGTTTCTAACGGAACAAAAGCCATTGCTGATACAAAGAAGGCTGAACAGGTAGATAGTTCCGAAGCTCCGGCTGATGGAAATACTGCAAAGAGCGGCAAGAAAAAAGGGAAGAAAAAATCCTTTAAAGATAAGAAAAAGAAAAATAAATAAGCATTGAAGTTTCAGCCTGCTTTATGGCAGATATTCACAGGAAGCCTGTTCCGGCAGTAAAGTCGGACGGGCTTCTGTTCGTTTAAGTGAAGAACAGGAGAAAATGACAGATGGCAAAGTGGTTTATCAATATGAAAAAAGCAGATTTCAACGGAATTGCCAGGAAATATGGAGTTTCCACGGTAATCGCAAGGATCATGAGAAACCGGGAAGTCAGGACAGATGAGGAAATCAATCTGTATCTGAATGGCACACCAGAAGATCTTTATGACGGACGGCTGATGAAAGATATGGAATGTGCGGTTTCAATTTTGAAAGAGAAGATTGCAGAAGAGAAAAAAATCCGCATCATAGGTGATTATGATATTGATGGGGTGAATTCTACTTATATTTTGCAGAAAGGACTGGAACTGGCAGGTGCGGATGTGGATACAGATATTCCGCACAGGATCAAAGATGGCTATGGTCTGAACCGGGCATTAGTTGACCGTGCATACCAGGATGGGGTTGATACGATCCTCACCTGTGATAATGGAATCGCGGCAATTGAGGAGATTGCATATGGAAAAGAAAAAGGGATGACGGTGATCGTGACGGATCATCATGAAGTGAAATTTAAAGAAGAAAATGGTGTTCGCATTTATCAGATCCCCGCAGCAGATGCGGTGATCGATCCACATCAGAAAGACTGCAATTATCCATATAAAGAGCTTTGCGGAGCAGGGGTTGCCTATAAACTGGTGCGGGTATTGCTGGAGGAACTGGAGATGGATCCGGCAAAAGCAGAATATCTGATCGAGAATGTCGCGATCGCTACGATCGGCGATGTGGTAAATCTGACAGGAGAGAACAGGATTTTGTCAGGACGGGTCTGGAAATGCTGAAAAGACGAAAAATGAAGCTGAAGGCATTGTTTGAATGTACTGGAATCGATGTGGAAAATCTGAATACCTATCATATTGGTTTTGTCATCGGTCCATGTATCAATGCTTGTGGAAGACTTGATACGGCAAAAAGAGCATTGGAACTGCTCAATGCACCGGGACGCAGAGAAGCAGTGATGATGGCAGAAGATCTGAAAGCACTCAATGAAAGCCGGAAGGAAATGACAGAAAAAGGTGTGGAACGGGCAGTTGAAATGATTGAAACTTCCGCTCTGAAGGAAGACTGTGTCCTGGTTGTCTATCTGCCGGACTGCCATGAAAGTATTGCCGGGATCATTGCAGGAAGACTGAAAGAACGTTATTATCGTCCGACTTCGTATTGACAAAGACAGAAAATGGAGCAAAAGGATCAGGACGTTCCATTGAAGCATATGATATGTTTGCAGAGATGAACCGGTGTGCGGAACTGTTCACCCGGTTCGGCGGACATAAACTGGCAGCCGGTCTTTCTCTGCCTGAGGAAAAGATTGGATTATTCAGAAAGAAGATCAATGAACTGGCACAACTGACAGAGGAGGATATGCAGGAGCGGGTATCGATTGATTTATGCCTTCCGTTTGAATATATTGATGAGAACCTGATCGCAGAACTGAAAAGATTAGAGCCTTTTGGCATGGGAAATGAAAAGCCTAAATTTGCGGAAAGAAATCTCAGTGTGATCGATCCGAGGATCTTTGGAAAGAACCGGAATGTATTAAAGTGCAGGCTGAGAAATGAACGAGGCATGCAGATGGATGGGATTTATTTCGGAGATGTAGAAGACTGCCTGAAAGTGATGGAACAAAGAAAAGTAATGCCTCTGACTTTTACCCGAAGATCAACGAATATATGGGAAAAAGAAGTATTCAGCTTGAAATTGTAAATTATCAGTAATGAAAGAGTGAATTATCGGAATTTCACGTGCAATATGCTCAAATTGCACAACAGTTGGAAGTTGTTGTTTGAAAATGGGGAAAATGGTGTTATACTTAATGATATTAAGTTGAAATGTACCCAAAAGCAGATAATCTGGTGTACAGATTCAGATACAAAGGATGAGTGAAAGGGGAAGTCGATATGGCAGGCACTCTGGAGTATGAAGAGCTGAATAAAAATCTTGAATGGTGGATGGACATGCGGTGAAAGCACCGGAAGATTACCAGGATCCGGAACAGTTGTACCAGGCACTGATTGCCCGGGTACGTAAGTATCATCCGTCAGCGGATATTACAATGATCGAAAAGGCATACCGTATCGGAAAAGAAGCTCATAAAGATCAGGTACGCAAGTCAGGAGAGCCATATATTATCCATCCTTTGTGGGTCGGGATCATTCTTGCTGAACTGGAGATGGATAAAGAGACGATCGTTGCCGGTATGCTGCATGACGTAGTGGAAGACACGGAGATGACGCTGGATGATATTACGCGTGAGTTTGGGGAAGAGGTCGCATTGCTCGTAGACGGAGTCACGAAGTTAGGGCAGTTGAGTTATTCACAGGATAAACTGGAAGTACAGGCAGAGAACTTAAGAAAGATGTTCCTGGCAATGGCAAAGGATATCCGTGTGATTATCATCAAGCTGGCAGACCGTCTTCATAATATGCGGACTCTGGAATTTATGACCGAGGCGAAGCAGAAAGAAAAGGCCCGTGAGACGATGGATATCTATGCACCGATTGCACAGAGACTCGGTATTTCCAAGATCAAGACGGAGTTGGATGATCTTTCTTTAAAATATTATCAGCCGGAAGTATACTATCAACTGGTAAAGGATCTGAATGCCCGCAAGACAGAGCGTGAAGAATTTGTGCAGCAGATCGTTGCGGAAGTTTCAAAGCATATGGAAAATGCATCGATCAAAGCCAAGGTTTATGGAAGAGTGAAGCATTTCTTCAGTATTTATAAGAAGATGGTGAACCAGAATAAGACGTTGGATCAGGTGTATGATCTGTTCGCTGTGCGGATCATTGTGGACTCAGTGAAGGACTGTTATGCCGCACTGGGAGTGATCCATGAGATGTATACTCCGATTCCGGGAAGATTCAAGGACTATATCGCCATGCCAAAGGCAAATATGTACCAGTCTCTTCATACGACACTGATGGGACCGGCAGGACAGCCGTTTGAAATCCAGATCCGGACAGAGGAGATGCATAAGACAGCAGAATATGGTATTGCGGCACACTGGAAATACAAAGAAACCGGAGGAAGTAATGCCAAGGGCCTGAATTCCCAGGAAGAGAAGCTGAACTGGCTGCGTCAGATCCTGGAGTGGCAGAGAGATATGTCGGATAACCGGGAGTTCTTAAGTCTGCTGAAAGGGGATCTGGATCTCTTCCAGGAGGATGTTTACTGCTTTACACCAAACGGAGATGTCAAGAATCTGCCGAATGGTTCCACACCGGTGGATTTTGCTTATGCGATCCACAGTGCTGTCGGTAATAAAATGATCGGTGCGAGAGTGAATGGACGGCTTGTAAATATTGATTATAAGATCCAGAATGGTGACAGGATCGAAATCCTGACGTCCCAGAATTCCAAAGGACCAAGCAGAGACTGGCTGAATATTGTAAAAAGTACGCAGGCGAAGAATAAGATCAACCAGTGGTTTAAAAGAGAATTTAAAGAAGATAATATTATCCGTGGAAAGGAACTGATCGGCAATTACTGCCGCAGTAAATCTATAGATCTTGTCAATATACTGAAGCCGAAATACGAGCAGATCGTTCAGCGGAAATATGGGTTCCGTGACTGGGATGCGGTGCTTGCAGCAATCGGACATGGCGGACTGAAGGAAGGTCAGGTTGTAAACCGTCTGCTGGAAGAATATGAAAAGGATCATAAGAAAGAGATCACGGATGAAAATATCCTGGAGAAGATTTCTGAGGCAAATAAGCAGAAAGTGCATATTGCCAGATCCAAGAGCGGAATTGTTGTCAAGGGAATCAATGATATGGCAGTGCGTTTTTCCAAGTGCTGCAATCCGGTTCCGGGAGATGAGATCGTCGGTTTTGTTACGAGAGGAAGAGGTATGTCTATCCACAGGACAGACTGCGTCAATGTGATCAATCTGTCTGCGGCAGAGAGATCCCGTCTGATCACTGCCGAATGGGAAGATCCGGGTGATACGGAAGAGGGAGGGCAGTATCTTGCAGAGCTGAAGCTTTATGCAGACGACAGAAGAGGACTTCTTCTGGATATCACAAAAGTATTTACGGAAGAAAGATCGATGTAAGTCCATGAATACGAGAACGAGTAAAAAGGAACCGCAACGATGGATATGGGCTTTATCGTCCATGGACGTGAGGAGCTGAACCGGGTAATTAAAAAGTTAAGGCAGATTGAAAATGTCATTGATATAGAAAGAACGACAGGCTGATAAGAATGTCAGACAGCCTGAACAGATCAGAGGGGAAAAATATGAAAATTGAGAGATTTGTACTTGGACCGATTGAAACGAACTGTTATGTGGTAGTAAATGAGGATACAAAGGAGTGCTTTGCAGTTGATATGGCATATTGTCCTAAGGCGTATGTGGATCATATCAGGGAGCAGGGATATCAGATGAAGGCACTGTTCCTGACACATGGACATTTTGACCATATTATGGGAATAGAAGATTTTCTGAAAGCATTTGATGTTCCGGTTTATGTCGGCAGAGAGGAACAGCCGTTACTGGCAGATGACAGACTGAATGCTTCATCTATGTACGAATATCATTGTGCATATACAGGAGCAAAAGCTTTGGAAGACGGACAGACAGTTGAATGTGCAGGAACAGAAATTCACGTGATCCATACACCGGGACATACAGTAGGCGGATGCTGCTATTATCTTCCGGAGGATGAAGCACTGTTTTGCGGAGACACTTTGTTTTGTGGTTCGATCGGAAGGACAGATCTTCCTACAGGAAGCAGCCGGGATCTGGCACATTCTATCAGAGAAAAGCTGATGATTCTGCCGGATGAGACAAAGCTGTATCCGGGCATATGATGAGTCTACGATTGGCTATGAAAAAGAGATTAATCCTTTTATCTAAAAAAATAACAGAATAGGAAAAGAATGATAGAGATAAAAAGTAAGAAAAATAAATTTACCTATAATGTATATCATGTCACGAAAGCTTTTTTCCCTGAGGAGGAGATCGTGCAGACTGTTGATGAAGAGCAAGAGCCGCTGGTATGGATGCAGTTACCGGGAGGAGCTTGCTTTTCCCTTGCAGAGAGAAGTCTGACGGGGACAGACAGAAAAATGACTCCTGAGGAAGAACAGACAGAAAAGAGGGAGGTGACCCGGGAGGTTTACCGCTTTCTTTCAAAGAAATGCGACAGGGAACTGGCGTGGGGGATGCTTACGGGAGTCAGACCGACGAAACTTGTGATGCAGAAACTGGAAGCCGGACTGGATCAGGTACAGATCAGGAAGTTCCTGGAGGAAGAATACTGTGTTACGAAAGAAAAGGCAGAACTTGCTTATGAGATTGCGTGCAGGGAAAAGGAGCAGCTTGGAAAGCTGAATGCCAGCGAAGGATTCAGCCTTTATGTCGGGATTCCGTTTTGTCCGAGTATCTGTTCCTACTGTTCTTTCAGTTCTTCTCCGGTCGGCGAGTGGAAAGATAAGATAGATGCCTATCTGGATGCACTGATCAAGGAACTGAAAGCACTTGGCAGGATGGCGGGAGAGCGGAAACCGGATACAGTGTATGTCGGTGGAGGAACTCCGACGACACTGGAGGCGGGACAGTTAGATCGCCTTCTCGGAACAATCCGGAACTGTTTTGATCTGTCTGAACTGAAAGAGTTTACAGTGGAGGCAGGCAGACCGGACAGCATTACGAGAGAAAAGCTGGAAGTGATCCGCAGATATCCGGTGACGAGAATTTCTGTCAATCCACAGACGATGCAGCAGAAGACACTGGATCTGGTCGGAAGAAGCATACCGTTGAAGATGTAGAACGCATTTTTCACATGGCACGAGAGCTTGGATTTGATAACATCAATATGGATCTGATCGCAGGACTTCCGGGTGAGACAAGGGCGGATATGCAGGATACATTGAGAAGAATCAAAGCACTCGCCCCTGACAGTCTGACGGTGCATGCACTGGCGATTAAACGGGCAGCAAAATTCGGGCAGGAGGCAGAACGATGGATCTGCATTCTGAGATTTCCGGGATGGTAGAGGATGCGGCTGAATGTGCAGAAGAGATGGGGGTAAAGCCGTATTATCTGTACCGTCAGAAAAATATTGCAGGAAATTTTGAGAATGTTGGTTATGCAGAGGTTGACAAAGCCGGAATTTACAATATACTTATTATGGAAGAAAAGCAGACCATCCTGGCAGCAGGAGCGGGAGCTTCGACCAAGCTCGTATTGCCGGAGAAGATTCAGACGGCAGGCGGAAAAAAGACGAATCTGATCCGCATCGAGAATGTGAAAAATATTATGGAATATATCCATCGTATTGATGAGATGATAGAGCGAAAAGGAGAATGGTTATGGCATTAAAGAGAAAACCGGTTACCGGAATGAAAGATATTCTTCCGGGCGAAATGGAGATCCGGGATTATGTGATCAGTCTGATCAAAGAGACATACAGAACATTTGGATTTTCATCCATTGAGACACCGTGCGTAGAACATATCGAGAATCTTTGCAGTAAGCAGGGTGGAGATAATGAAAAGCTGATCTTTAAGATCTTAAAGCGTGGTGAGAAGCTGAAGCTGGCAGAGGCAAAGAAGAGGCGGATCTGGTAGACGGAGGACTCCGGTATGACCTGACTGTGCCGCTTTCCCGTTATTATGCGAACCACTCCAATGAGCTTCCGGCACCTTTTAAGGCACTTCAGATGGGAAATGTATGGCGTGCTGACCGTCCGCAGAGAGGCCGGTTTCGTCAGTTTATGCAGTGCGATATTGATATCCTTGGCGAGCCATCCAATCTGGCAGAGATCGAGCTGATCCTTGCGACAACAGCACTTCTCGGAAAGCTGGATTTCAAGAATTTTACAATCCGTATCAATGATCGCCGTTTCCTTAAGGCGATGGCAGCTTACAGCGGATTTGCAGAGGAAGATTATGATAATGTTTTTATTACACTGGACAAGATGGATAAGATTGGTCTGGAAGGTGTTGCCGCAGAGCTGAAAGAAAATGGTTATGCGGAAGAGTCAGTTGAGAAATATCTGCAGTTATTCAAGGAGATTACGAATGATGTTGCAGGAGTGCGTTCCTGTAAGGAGAGGCTGGAGGGATTTCTTCCGGCAGAAGCAGCAGATTCACTTGAGAGGATCATTACAAGTGTAGAGAGTGCAAAAGAGGCAGAGTTCCGTATGTTCTTTGATCCGACACTGGTACGTGGAATGTCCTACTATACAGGAACAATCTTTGAGATTTCCATGGATGAGTTTGGAGGTTCCGTCGGCGGAGGCGGTCGTTATGATAAGATGATCGGAAGTTTACGGGTCAGGATACACCGGCAGTAGGATTTTCCATCGGATTTGAGCGGATTGTCATGCTGCTGATGGAACGTGGATACAAAGTGCCTACAAGTAAGGAAAAGAAAGCATTCCTGATCGAGAAAAATATGCCGCAGGAAGGCATGCTGAAAGTGCTGGCACTTGCAAAGAAAGAGCGTGAAAATGGCCGTCAGGTGATGATCGTGAATATGAAGAAAAATAAAAGTTCCAGAAAGAGCAGCTTGCAGAGCAGGGATATACAGAGATCACAGAGTGCTACCGTGATTCTGTGGACAGCCTGTAAGACGGTAGAGCAGAGCGAAAAGAAAGAGCTGCGATAGAAAAAGCAGCAATAAAAAGCAGCGATAGACAGAACAGGAAGAAAGTAAAAAGGAAAGGATGAGATACAATGCTGAATCAATGCAGGGCTGAAGAGAACTCACCGTTGTGGCGAGTTGTCTGCAGTGAATGTCGGTGAGACAGTGACCATCATGGGATGGGTACAGAAGAACAGAAATAAAGGAGGTCTCGTATTCACAGATGTCAGAGACCGTTCCGGAATTATCCAGGTAGTCTGTGAGGAGGGGACGACAGAACCGGCTCTGATCGAGAAAGCGGCATCCCTCCGTTCAGAGTATGTTGTGGCGATCGTTGGTAAGGTCGCAAGACGTTCGGGAGCTGTAAATGATAAGATTGCAACAGGAGAGATCGAGGTGATCCCAAGTGAACTGAGGATTCTTTCCGAGGCAATGACTCCTCCGTTCCCGATTGAGGAAAATTCAAAGACAAAAGAAGAAATCCGTCTCAAATACCGTTATCTGGATTTAAGAAGACCGGATCTTCAGAGAAATCTTAAAATGAAGAGTCAGGTTATGACGCTGACCCGTCAGTATTTTGCAGAAGAAGGATTCCTTGAAGTGGAAACTCCGATGCTTGGAAAGACAACACCGGAAGGGGCAAGAGATTACCTTGTGCCAAGCCGTGTGCATCCGGGTTCTTTCTACGGTCTTCCACAGTCTCCGCAGCTTTACAAGCAGCTTCTGATGTGCTCTGGCGTGGATCGTTATATCCAGATTGCAAGATGTTTCCGTGATGAGGATCTTCGTGCAGACAGACAGCCGGAGTTTACGCAGATCGATATGGAGTTGTCCTTTGTAGATGTGGATGATGTGATCGATGTCAACGAAAGATATCTGAAGAAACTGTTCCGGGAAGTGCTGGATGTAGAGGTACAGCTTCCGATCCAGAGAATGACCTGGCAGGAAGCAATGGATCGTTTTGGATCAGATAAGCCGGATCTCAGATTTGGAATGGAACTGACGGATGTAAGTGAAGTGGTAAAGGACTGTGGTTTCGGTGTCTTTACAGCAGCACTGGAGAATGGTGGAAGTGTTCGTGGTATCAATGCCAAAGGACAGGGCGGCATGCCAAGAAAGAAGATCGACAAGCTGACAGCATTTGTAAAAGATTACGGTGCAAAAGGGCTGGCATATGTTGCCATTCAGGAAGACGGAACCGTGAAATCTTCTTTTGCCAAGTTTATGACAGAGGAGCAGATGCAGGCACTGATCGCAGCAATGAACGGAGAAGCAGGAGATCTGCTGTTATTTGCTGCTGATAAAAATAAAGTAGTATGGGATTCACTGGGAGCATTGCGTATAGAGCTTGCGAAGCAGCTTGAACTCCTTGATAAAAATGAATATCGTTTTGTATGGATCACAGAGTTCCCGCTTCTTGAGTGGAGCGAAGAGCAGAACCGTTTTGTTGCGATGCATCATCCATTTACGATGCCGATGGAAGAAGATCTTCAGTATATTGAGTCTGATCCGGGCAGGGTACGTGCAAAAGCATACGATATCGTCCTCAATGGAAATGAGATCGGCGGAGGAAGTGTCAGAATCTTCCAGGATGACATTCAGGAGAAGATGTTCCATGCACTTGGATTTACAGATGAGCAGGCATACAGCCAGTTCGGTTTCCTGTTAGATGCATTTAAATACGGAGTTCCACCGCACGCAGGACTTGCTTACGGACTGGACCGTCTGGTGATGCTGATGGCAAAGCAGGACAGTATCCGTGACGTAATTGCATTCCCGAAGATCAAGGACGCATCCTGTCTGATGACGGAAGCTCCTACGCCGGCAGATACAAAGCAGTTGGAGGAGCTGGGACTGGAAGTTGTCACAGAAGAAAAATAAAAGTTCTCTTCAGGATGAATCAGGCTGAGAATGAGAATGTGAGACTTAGAGTATAATTATCATTGGCAAAAATAAAGGGAAGAGATCGAAACCTCTTCCCAATCATACAGATTTATCTTATTGTTTAATTGACGAGAAAAAACATAAGGAGTCTGTATGATGAATTCAATG
>ENA-OQDF01000664-OQDF01000664.1-human-gut-metagenome-genome-assembly--contig:-NODE-664-length-14456-cov-1.968735_pt1 | contig 14456 bp, 21 predicted proteins | sample MGYA00242769_ERZ504597 | MGnify/ENA primary metagenome ERZ504597 (study PRJEB26092, sample SAMD00036305) | human gut metagenome | host: Homo sapiens | study: EMG produced TPA metagenomics assembly of...
CTGCTTTGGGCCGGAGGACATCGACACGGCCATGCAGTCGGTGCACAGGGCGTGGGCCTGCTGCGCACCGGCTACATGATGCTGCCGGGCCGCATCCTCGATGAGCAGGAACAGTATTTCTTCTACTGCTCCTGTCTTGCCGCCGCCAAGGGCTGCCCGGTAACGGTGCGCACCTTCGACTTGGCTCAGACCGCACCATTTCCGACGCTATCAGGCCTGCAGTCTTCCAAGCTTGGCCTGCGGGGCATCCGCAACAGTCTGCGCCAGCCCCACCAGTTCGAGACGCAGCTCTGTGCGCTGCTGCGCGCCGCCGCCCGCGGCCCACTGCGGGTGATGTTCCCCATGGTGACGAATGTGGAGGACTGGGACGCAGCCATGCGTGTGGTGGAGCGCTGCCGCGAACACTTGCGGGAGCGCGGCGTGGCGTTCAACGAAGATACAAAGTTCGGCGTGATGCTCAGCGTACCCGCTGCCTGCCTGACCGCTGAGGAATTTGTAGAGCACGGGGTCGATTTTCTTGTGGTCGGCACCAACGACCTGACCCAGTATACCCACGCGGCAGACCGGGAGCTTGCTAGCGCCGAGCACTACTACCGTCCGGCCAGCAAGGCCATGAAAAAGCTCATCACCATGGTGATGGATGCCGCAAAGGTTCGCAATGTGCCGGTGACCATCTGCGGCCTTGCGGTGGGCAACCAAGCCAACACGGTGCAGTATTTGCAGCTGGGCCTGCGCAGCTTCTCGGTGAGTCCGCAGAACCTTTTGAATGTGAAGAAAGCTCTGCTGGAAGCAGAGACATAAACCCTGAAAATAACAAAAAAGCAGCTGCAACGCAGCTGCTTTTTTGTTATTCCAGATTCCCCGTCAGGGTCATTACCGAAGCAAGCACGGCCAGCGGGGCGGTCTCGCACCGCAGGATGCGGGGGCCAAGGCCCACCGTTCTGGCACCGGCCTTTGCGGCCATTTCGGCTTCCTCGGCGGCAAAGCCGCCCTCGGCTCCGGTCACGATGGCGATTTTCAGCTTTCTGCCGTCGGCAGGTGCGGTCTCTGCCAGCAGTTGGCGCAGGGGCGCGCCGCCGCACTCGTAGCAGAACAGCACAAGGTCGTACTGTGCAAAGGTGCGGCACACGGCACCAAAGTTTGCCAGCGGCAGGGCCACATCCGGCAGAATGCCCCGGCCGCACTGCTTGGCGGCTTCCACCGCAATGCGGTTGTAGCGCTCGTTCTTCTGCTCCTCTTTTTTGGGCGCGGCCACGCAATACCGGCTGAAGAAGGGCACGATGTGGCTGCGCCCAGCTCCACGCCGTGCTTGATGATCTGCTCCAGCTTGTCCTGTTTGGGATAACCAGCCAGCAGAGTGACCTCCACGCTGGGTTCGGCGGCGCTGGGATAGCCCGGCTCCACCCGGAACTCCACGCACTCATCGCCAAAGCCGGTGATGGTGGCGGTGTATTCCACGGCATTGCCGTCGCATAGAATGACAGTATCGCCCAGCCTTGCGCGCATCACACGGGCAAGATGGTGGGCATCGGCCCCGCGCAGGGTGGCGGTGCCGTCAGAGATCTCGGTGGTAAAATAACGGTGCGGCATAAAATCTCCTTACGCTTTCTTGCAGACGATGCACTCCCAGCCGCGCTTCTCCTTCACTTCCACAACGGCAAGGCCGGCCTTTTCCAGCCCGGCGATCACTTCGTCCTTGCGGCTGTCGATGATGCCGCTGGCAATAAAGGTGGCACCCTCCGCCATCAGGCCCGGCACGGCAGGAGCCAGAGACAGGATGGCATTGGCCACGATGTTGGCGGTGATGATGTCGTATTTGCCGCTGGCCTTGTCGGAAAGGTCGCCCACCAGCACGGTCAGCTTGTCCTGCACGCCATTCAACGCGGCGTTCTCCCCGGCGCGCGCACCGCCACAGGGTCGATGTCCACACCCTCGGCCACGGCAGCGCCCAGCTTCAGCGCTGCAATGGCAAGGATGCCGCTGCCGGTGCCAATGTCCAGCACCCGCTCGCCGCCGGTCACCCGCTCGTCCAACGCTTCCATGCACAAGCTGGTGGTCTCGTGGCCGCCGGTGCCGAAGGCAAGGCCCGGGTCAAGGATCAGCTTTACCCGGTCGGTGTCGTACTGCTGCCACGAGGGCACCACGGCCAGCCGTTTTCCGATCTCCAGGGGGTGATAATACTTGCGCCAGCCGTTCTGCCAGTCCTCCTGCTCCACGCCCTCGGTCTCTACGGTGTAGGCGATGTTTGCAGCTTCCATGCGGGCAGCAATGAGGGCCAGCGTTTCCACGGGGGAAGCGCCCGGCTCCAGATACATATGGATGATAACGGTATCGCGGGGCTTGTCCAGCAGCTCCTGCTCGATCAGATCCACATGGGCGATCTCGGCCACCTGCTGCTCGATGTCGCTGTAGTCTTCGATATAGATGCCGCCCTCGGCGATCATGGTGGCAACGGCTTCGGCGTTGTCGGCATCGGCCTTGGCCACGGTCAGGCGGATATCAGTCCATTCCATAATGCTGTCTCCTTTTATTTTGCATCCTCGCCTCTCCGTCATTGCTTGCGCAATGCCACCTCCCCAAAGTGGGAGCTTTGGCAGTCCATGCAAAGTTTGCGGTTTTGCCAAGGGCTCTCCCTTTGGGAGAGCTGGACGCGAAGCGGCCTGAGAGGGCGCATGTTCTTTATAATAGTATAGTACCGATTCGGCTGTGGGATGCAAGCCTTTGGGCAAAATGTACGTAAAAAGAAAAGAATTCAACACAAAGACGACCCTTGTGCGGAAAACCCAAAAATTATCGACTGAAAAACTGCCAAATGAGGACTTTTGATGCATTTTGATAGAAAAAAAGGCGAAAAGGGACTTTCTTTTTTTGCGGAAATATGTTACTATTCTATTACGGAATTATGGACGGCCTGCAACCAGAGGCGTCTGTAAACACAAACATTTCTTAAGGAGGAATGTGCTTTATGATGAAGTATCTCCAGAAACTGGGCAAAGCTTTGATGCTTCCCGTCGCGGTCCTGCCGATCTGCGGCATCCTGATGGGTCTTGGTTATGCCTTGCTCCGGGCGTTATGGGCGTTCCCGGTGCAGCAACCTCCGGCGCAGCTTACACCGTTGGCTTCCTGCTGGTCAAGGCAGGCGGCGCTCTGATCGATAACATGGCATGGCTGTTTGCCATTGGTGCCGCTGTCGGCCTTGCTGACAACGACGGCACCGCAGGTTTGGCCGGTCTGGTCAGCTTCCTGATGATGCAGCAGCTGCTGAACCCCGGCGTGGTCGGCATGGTCCGTCACCTGGAAGAAGGCACTGCTACCTACATCGCCTTCCAGAAGGTCGCCGGCAACTCCTTCATCGGCATTCTGGCCGCTGTTGTGGGCGCTGCTGCTACAACAAGTTCAAGGATATCCAGCTGCCTGACTGGCTGGCATTCTTCTCCGGCAAGCGCTTCGTTGCAATCGCTACCGGTCTGATCTCCATTCTGGTGTCCGTTGTTCTGCTGTTCGTCTGGCCCGTCATCTTCGACGCTCTGGTCGCAATCGGCAACGGCATCGCTGGCATGGACGGCGTCGGCGCTGGCATCTACGCCTTCCTGAACCGCCTGCTGATCCCCACCGGCCTGCACCACGCTCTGAACAACGTGTTCTGGTTCGACACCATCGGTCTGGGCGACCTGTCCCACTTCTGGGCTGGCGAGACCTCTGCTGATGTGGGCTGGAGCCTTGGTATGTATATGTCCGGCTTCTTCCCCTGCATGATGTTCGGTATTGCCGGTGCTGCTCTGGCTATGGTCAAGACCGCTAAGAACAAGAAGGCCGCCATCGGCCTGGTTCTGTCCGCTGCAATCTGCGCATTCGTCTGCGGCGTTACCGAGCCTTCGAGTTCGGCTTCATGTTCCTGTGCTTCCCGCTGTACGTTGTGTACGCTGCTCTGTACGGCATCTTCACCATCATCACCTACTACTCCGGTTTCCGTGCTGGCTTCTGCTTCTCCGCAGCGCTACCGACCTGGTGTTCTCCGCTTCCCTGCCCGCAGCTGCCAAGACCTGGATGATCATTCCTCTGGGCATCGCAGCCTTCGTGGTGTTCTACGCAGTGTTCTACTTTGCTATTACCAAGTTCGACCTGAAGACCCCCGGCCGTGAGGACGAGGACGAAGAGGCCGAGAAGAAGGTCGTTCTGGCAAACAACAACTACACCGAAGTTGCTTCCGCTGTTCTGGCTGCTGTCGGCGGCAAGGAGAACGTGAAGGAAGTTGGTTACTGCGCAACCCGTCTGCGCTTTGAGGTCAAGGATAACGCCAAGGTGGACGAGAAGGCTGTCAAGGCCGCTGGTGCTGCCGGTGTCATCCGCCCCAGCAAGAACGCTTGCCAGGTGATCATCGGCACCAAGGTTCAGTTCGTGTACGACGAGCTGAAGAAGATGCTGTAACGCACACAGCATTCTGAACGGAGTTTGTGCGGGAGACTGGTTGCTCCTGCATTCCCATAAAAGCCGCCGGGAGCAGGGCAGAGCCTGCCGCTCCCGGCGGCTTTTTGCGTTCCCGCGCGGAGTGTGCTATACTGGTTCAAAAGGCAGATACGGAGGAAAAACCATGAGCAAAGTGTACAGCTGGCGGAAACTGAACGAAAAAGAACTGACGCGGGTCTATCTGGACGAAATGCGGCGGGACTTTCCGCCCACGGAGCTAAAGCCCCTGAGCATGATCCTGAACAGCGAAGCGGACGGCACCGCCCACACATGGGGCGTGTTCGACGGCGAAACACTGGCGGCGTACCTGCTCATGGTGCGCCCGGCAGGCAGCAGGGTGAGCCAGCTGGATTACTTTGCCGTGCTGCCGGAATACCGTTCTGCAGGGCTGGGCGCGCAGCTGCTGGCCGATCTGCCGCAGCACGAGCGCGGTGCGCAGGCCATCCTCATTGAGCCGAATGCCCGGATAAGGCGGAGGACGAAGCTATGGCTGCGCGGCGGCTGGGCTTTTACTCCCGGTGCGGCGCCGCGGGATACCGGCTTCACCGAGCACCTGTTTGATGCATGGTTCCGCATTCTGGTGCTGGACTGCCCGGGTGCCGGTACCTTTGCGGACCGGCAGGCCGTGGATGCACTGGTGGACTGCTACCGCCGCACCATCAGTGAGACCGAGTGGCAGAAGTACGTGCAGTTCTACTGCCCGGACGGAACAAAATACTGCTGAGCAGAAGGCGCTCTGTGCAAATTATGTGTACAGAGCGCCTTTTTGTCATATTTTTGTTGACAGACTCCCCAAAAGTGGTACGCTAAAAGCACAGCAAAACGCTTTTAGAGGAGGGCAATGTTATGGCAGAAAAAATGACCCGGCGTACCTTTATGAAGAGCGCAGCAGCTGCGGCTGCAGCAATCTCTTTGTCCGGCGTGCTGACCGGCTGCGGCGGCGGTCTGGCACAGGATGAGGTACAGATCGGCGCATTTACCGCAAAAGTCTACAATGCAAAGGCTTTCTGGGTCGGCGGCACGGGCACCAACAGCAGCAATTATATCACAGCCACTGCACGGCTGACGCTGGACACGAAAAACAGCACCTTTGTTTCGCAGCAGTATCAGGGCATGTTTGTGGGCACCATTGGTGATTCTGCACTGAGCACGAATGCACCGAACGGAAGCGACAGTCTGGTCGCTTCCAACATGCCTGTTCTGAGCGCATTTCTAAGAAAGACCGAAGTGAAGTTGAAACTGAGCTTTGCGGAGGAAAAGGATTTTGTAGCGTTTAAGAATGGCACACCGGTCAAGCTGACCATTACCATCAACAATACACCGGGCTATCTGTATCTGTACTGGAACGGTGAGCAGAACGGTCTGGTCGTGACCAATGCCGCACCGCAGGCATAATAAAATCATCCCGTGAGCGTCATGCCGCCGGGCATTCCTGAAAAGGAGTGCCCGGCGGCTTTTTGTCACTTTGCCCAGCCAGAAAATGGCATTTTCGGCATATTTATCCTGTTTGTAAAATTTGAGTACAGGCTTTTCATGCCGGCTTTACGCAGGCTTGACACAGCCGCCGGAGCCTGTGCAAAAGCTTTACCTCCATTTTGCGCGTACATGGTCGCAGCGCACACGGCGGTGCGGTACAATAAGGCCGTTCCCAAGGAAAACACAGAGAAACAAGAAAACATCGGCCGGCAATGCATTCCGGCATTTATTGGAGGAAAAGAGTTATGAAAAAGATCACTCGTCGTTCGTTTATCACTGTCTGCGGCGCTGCTGCTGCGGCTATGGCTCTGACCGCCTGCGACGGCGCAGCCTCTTCCACTGTGGCATCCTCTGCTGCAGAGTCCACCTCTTCTTCTGCTGCTGCAGAGACCGCTGCAGGCACCCTGTCCGGCAATGTGGCTACCGGCGGTTCTACCTCTATGAAGAACGTCATCGCAGCCCTGACCGAGGGCTTTGCGAGGTGGAGCCGGGTGTCACCGTCAGCTACGACCCCACCGGTTCCGGCGCAGGCATCACCGGTGCTACCGATAAGACGCTGGATATCGGCCTGTCCTCCCGCGCCCTGAAGGACGACGAGAAGAACGATGTGGACGGCACTGTCGTGGCGCTGGACGGCATCGCCATCATCGTGAACAAGGGCAGCAAGGTCACCGACCTGACCGTGGACCAGCTGAAGCAGATGTTCACCGGCGAGATCACCAACTGGAAGGATGTGGGCGGCGACGACGGCGAGATCGTTCTGGTGGGCCGCGAGGCCGGTTCCGGCACCCGCGATGGCTTTGAGAGCATCGTGGACGTGAAGGACAGCTGCAAGTACGCACAGGAGCTGACCGCTACCGGCGCAGTCATCAGCGCTGTGGAGGCCAATCCTCTGGCCATCGGCTACGCTTCCCTGTCCGCTGTGGGCGACACCGTCGCCATGGTCACTGTGGAGGGTGTGGAGTGCAGCGAGGATACCGTCAAGGACGGCAGCTACAAGATCCAGCGTCCCTTCGTGTTCGTCACCAACAAGAGCGTGACCCTGTCGGAGCAGGCACAGGCCTTTGTGGACTTTGCCACCAGCAAGGACGCTGCCGACCTCATCCGCACCGCAGGTGCTGTGCCGGTGAACGAGTAATTACCGGGTGGTTTGCCTGGGAAAGCTCCCCGGTGAACCGCCTGCCCCGCATCTGAACAAGAGTACTGCCGCGTCGGGCTGTCGTTTCTGCGGGCCGACGCGGCTTTTATAAAGGATTTCAGCTATGAACAAAAAATCCTATCTGAGCCGGGTGCGGCTGCCCCGCACCCCCGCCGAATGGCTGGAAGCGGTGATGAACTTCATCTTCTTCCTGTGCGGTATGCTGGCGGTGGGCTGCGTGGTGCTCATCTCGGTGTACATGGTGATCTCCGGCGTGCCGGCCATCCACAAGATCGGCCTGTTCCAATTCCTGCTCGGCACAAAGTGGGCCTCCACGGCAGCCCAGCCGCTGTTCGGCATCCTGCCGTTCATCCTTTCCAGCATCTACGGCACGCTGGGCGCTGCATCATCGGTGTGCCCATCGGCTGCTGACGGCGGTGTTCCTCTCCAAGGCCGCCGACCCCAAGCTGCGCACCGTGGTGGTCACCGCCATCGAGCTGCTGTCCGGCATCCCCAGCGTGGTGTTCGGCCTGCTGGGCATGCAGGTGCTGGTGCCCGCCGTGGCAAAGACCTTCGGCAAGGCTTCCGGTGCATGCCTGCTGAGCGCAATCGTGGTGCTTTCCATCATGATCTTGCCCAGCATCGTGTCCGTGTCGGTCACGGCACTGAACGCCGTGCGCCGGAGTATGAGCAGGGCAGTCTGGCACTGGGTGCCACCGACACTGAAACATGGTTCAAGATCAGCATTCCGGCAGCCAAAAGCGGCATTGCCGCAGGCATTGTGCTGGGCATCGGCCGTGCCATCGGTGAGGCCATGGCGGTGATGATGGTGGCAGGCAACAGCCCCAACATGCCGGACAGTCCCTTCCGCAGCGTCACCTTCCTGACCACCGCCATCGCCAAGGAGATGAGCTATGCCGGCGGTCTGCAGCGGCAGGCGCTGTTCAGCATCGCGCTGGTGCTGTTCGTCTTTATCATGATCATCAATGTTGTGCTGAACGTTGTGCTGAAGGGAGGAAGCCGGGATGAATAAGGGCCTTTCGCCTTCCCGTCAGATGTGGAACCGGGTCATGACCGCACTGGTCTGGGCCAGCGCCGTTTTGGTGATGGTTCTGGTGGCCGGTATCATCGGCATGGTGCTGGTGCGGGGCATCCCCCACATCAGCTGGAAGTTCCTTTCTACCACTGCCAGTGTGCTGAAAAAGACCGACGGCATCCTGCCTGCCATCCTCAACACACTGTATGTCATTGTGCTGACATTACTGATCGTACTGCCTCTGGGCGTGGGCGCGGCGGTCTACCTGACCGAGTATGCTCCAACCGGCGGCTCATCGAGGTCATCGAGTTCACCAACGAAACGCTGGCGGGCATCCCCAGCATCATCTACGGTCTGGTGGGTATGCTGGTGTTCAGTCAGGCGCTGGGCTTCCAGACCTGTCTGCTGTCCGGTTCACTCACGCTGGTGGTCATGAACCTGCCCACCATCATCCGAACCACGCAGGAATCCCTCAAGACGGTGCCGCAGGGCTACCGTGAGGGCGCCATGGGCTTGGGTGCAGGCAAGTGGCACATCATCCGCACCATCGTGCTGCCCTGCAGCATCGACGGCATCGTGACCGGCTGCATTCTGGCTGTGGGCCGCATCGTGGGCGAAAGTGCCGCCCTGCTTTTCACCGCCGGTGCCGCAGAGGTCATTGCCAAGAGCGTGGCCAAAGCCTACACTTCCAACGGTGCCACCCTGTCGGTGCTGCTGTACCTGCGTGCCTTTGAGGACGGCGATTTCGCTTCCGCATGGGGCATCGGTGCGGTGCTGCTGGTGCTGGTGCTGGCCATCAACCTTGCGGCGCGGCTGGCAAAGACTAAGCTGAAACAGAAACAGTAAAATTTGATTTTACTGTTCAAAATGGCCTCCGCATTCGCTCTGGCCATGAATAGCGGAAATTATTTTTAATTTCGTAGATTTGAAAAATCTGCGGATTTTTCAATCTACCTTTCACGGGAAGGGTCGAAACGGTAAACTTCCTGTTGAAATTCAACAATGAGGTATTCTATGGAAAACACGAATGTGCCGGTGATATCGGCAAAAGACCTGAACCTCTGGTACGGCGACTTCAAGGCGCTGAAAGGCATTTCGCTGGACGTGGGCGAGCGGGAGATCACCGCGCTCATCGGCCCTTCCGGCTGCGGCAAGTCCACCTTTTTAAAGACCCTCAACCGCATGAACGACCTTGTGCCGAATGTGCGCATCGAGGGCGATGTGCGGCTGAAGGGCGAGGACATCTTTGCCCGGGAAATGCAGCTTACCGACCTGCGCCGCCGGGTGGGCATGGTGTTCCAGAAGGCCAATCCCTTCCCCATGAGCATTTACGACAATATCACCTACGGCCCCAAGCTGCACGGCGTGCGCAATAAGGCTGAGCTGGACGAGCTGGTGGAAAGCTCGCTGCGGGGCGCGGCCCTGTGGGACGAGGTGAAGGACCGCCTGAAAAGAGCGCGCTGGCCTTTCCGGCGGACAGCAGCAGCGTCTGTGCATCGCACGCGCACTGGCGGTGAAGCCCGAAGTGCTGCTGATGGACGAGCCCACCAGCGCATTGGACCCCGGCTCCACCATGAAGGTGGAGGAGCTGATGAGTGAGCTGAAGAAGAACTACACGGTGGTCATCGTTACCCACAACATGCAGCAGGCGGCCCGTATCAGCGACCGCACCGCCTTCTTCCTGCTGGGCGAGCTGGTGGAAGTGGGCCCCACGGCGCAGATCTTCAGCGCACCGCAGGATAAACGCACCGAGACTACATTTCCGGTCGGTTCGGTTAAAGGAGGAAACAGCTATGAGTATCCGTAAACAGTACGACACCGATCTGGAATCGCTGAAAAATTCGCTGACCGAAATGGGCCGCAACTCTGCCGATGCCGTGGAGAACGCTCTGGAAGCGCTCTGCGTTGCTGATGCCGATGCGGCTGCGGCCATCGTGAAGGAGGATGCCCGCATCAACAATATGGAGCGGGATATCGAGCACCGCTGCATGACGTTGCTGCTGCGTCAGCAGCCGGTGGCAGGCGATCTGCGCCGCATCTCCACTGCCATGAAGGTGGTCACGGATATTGAGCGCATCGGCGACCATGCCGCCGACATCGCCGAGATCATCCCCCACCTTGTCACCGTCCGCAAAGAGGGCGACCCGGCGGTAAGTCGGGCCATTGCCATGGGCAAAAAGGCCCACCAGATGATCCTGGATGCTCTCGATGCCCTGACGGCAGAGGACGAAAATGCCGCCCGCAAGGTGATCGCCGCAGACGACGCGGTGGATTACGACTTCAATGCCATCAAGCATCAGCTGGCGCAGGAGATCGCCGAAGACCCCGGCAAGGTGGATGCAGCGCTGGACCTGCTGATGGTCATTAAGTATCTGGAGCGCATCGGCGACCACGCCGTGAATGTGGCCGAGTGGGTGCAGTTCGTGCGCACCGGCCGCTATAAGGACGAGAGTATGTTCTGAGTATTTCCCTTCCTCATTTTTTGAGGGTTCGTGTTTTCTTTATTTCTCCTGAAAAAGGCCGTTTCTGCCGGTGCGGAAGCGGTCTTTTTCTGCAGGACGAAAATTGACTAAAAATTTTTTAGCTTTCTGCAATATTCCGGCAGGCCGGTTCGTATCTGAGGTGTAGGGCGGCAGGAGCCGCCATTCCCTGTGCGGCGGGTGTCGACATCCCCCAGTCCCCGCCCGCCCGCGACCCTTTACGGAGGAAACGCAGATGACACAGACGAATCCTATCCTGCCGGAAGTCAGGGCCGGAACGGTCAGCCGCGAAGCTGGTGCAGGCGGCACTCAAAGAGATCACCCAGAATTACCGCGAAGCAAGCCTTTCCAACGTGGCACGGGAGTACGGCGTTTCGCTGGCATATGTCAGCGAGTGCGTGCGTGCCCAGACCGGACGCACCTATAAGGAATTGCTGCAAAAGCACCGTATGGAGACCGCTGCCCGCCTGCTGCGCCGCAGCGACATGAACATCCAGCAGATCATTTCTCTGGTGGGCTACGAGAACACCAGCTATTTCTACCGCCTGTTCCACGAGCGGTATGGTCTCAGCCGCGGGAATACCGGCTGGTGCGCACCGGCCATGGCCGCGCCAGCGCATAAGGTACTTGCTTTAAAAGCAGGGACTGCTGCACATCGTTTTAGCCGAAAGTGCAGCAGCCCCTGCTTTTTGCCGTTTTGGAGCATTTTAAGGTACTTTGGTGCGGGAACTGGATTTTTATGGTAATTTGTAGTACAATAAGAACAATTCTCAAAGTGCTGTGCCGGACCGAGCGCAGCGCAGAAAAGACGAGGTGGAATGAATGTTTCGTGGAGCAGTGAGAGGGGATCTGCCCAGATCCTGAAGATCTACGCCCATGCACGTGCAGTCATGAAGGCATCTGGCAACCCGACCCAGAGGGGGATAATTTCCCGCCGCAGGAACTGCTGGAGGAGGATATCGACTCGAACCGGTTGTTCCTCTATGTGGTCAACGGCCAGATCGAGGCCGTGTTTGCCTTTATTCTGGGGGCAGACCCCACCTACGCCGCCATTGAGGACGGCCAGTGGCTGGACGATACCCTGCCCTATGGCACGGTGCACCGTCTGGCATCGGCCGGAAAGCACAAGGGCGTGGGCAAGGCCGTGCTGGACTGGAGCATGGAGCACTGCCAGAGCTTGCGTGCCGACACCCACGCCGACAACAAGATCATGCAGCATCTGCTGGAAAAGAACGGCTTTACCCGCTGCGGCATCATCCATGTGGCAGACGGCTCGCCCCGCTTTGCCTACCAGAAGCTTGCCCCCACCAGCCGCTGGGTTGAAAACAGAATACACCCCCAAAGAGCCCCGGTCTGCGGATGCAGAGCCTGCCATGCAGGACTGCGCACGCAGGCTTTTTGTTTGCCCCCGCTCGCTCCGCCCTGCGCCGCTCGACGGTGACGGAGAAAACAAAGCCGCGAATGGCCAAACCTGTCCTTGCTACAAATACAGATCAACGGAAAATCCCCATGGCGCCGACCTGAATGCAAATTTGTGAACGAAAAATGTCTGAAAACGCTTTCATTTCTCTGCCGTATGTGCTATAATAACACCCGTCCTTGTGTAAGAGACAGGAAACTGTACGCCATTGGCGTACAATAGGAAAGAGGAGTGTCTATATGAAAACGTTGAACAAGGCAGTTGCCCGCTACAACGGCATCAGCCTGATCGTTCGCATTCTGATCGGCCTGTTCATCGGTGCGGTGCTGGCTCTGGTGGCCCCGGTGCAGGCTGGGTGGGTGAACTGGGCAGCCTGTTCGTTGGCGCACTGAAGGGCATCGCCCCGGTGCTGGTGTTCGTGATCGTGGCAAGTGCTCTGGCACAGGGCTCTTCCAAGCTGGACCGCCGCTCGGCACGGTCATCTGGCTGTACATGCTCACCACCTTCCTGGCCGCCGCCATTGCGGTGGTGACCAGCTTCCTGTTCCCTCAGACCGTCGTTCTGGCTGAGGCGGCAGAATCCGAGGTGGTGCCCCAGGGTCTGGGCGAGGTGATGAACACCCTGCTCACCAACTTTGTGGCAAACCCCGTCAGTGCCCTGCTGAACGGCAATTACATCGGCATCCTGTTCTGGGCCTGCCTGTTCGGTCTGGCCATGAAGAAGTACGGCGCGGACAGCACCAAGCTGTTCCTGGCGAACACCGCGGATGCAGTCTCCCAGATCGTCCGCTGGATCATCAATCTGGCACCCTTCGGCATCATGGGCCTTGTGTACACCAACGTGTCCAGCAACGGCCTGTCCATCTTTACCCAGTACGGCAGGCTGCTGCTCCTGCTGGTGGCACCATGCTCTTTATGGCACTGGTCGTCTCGCCCTTTATCATCTTTGTGTATCTGCGCTGCAACCCGTATCCGCTGGTGTTCCGCTGCCTGCGTGAATCCGGCCTGACCGCCTTCTTCACCCGCAGCTCTGCCGCCAACATCCCGGTCAATATGGATCTGTGCGAAAAGCTGGGGCTGGATAAGGATATGTATTCCGTCTCCATCCCCCTGGGCGCTACCATCAATATGGATGGTGCCGCCATCACCATTACCATTATGACGCTGGCAGCGGCCAATACGCTGGGCATTCAGGTGTCCCTGCCCGCCGCCATCCTTCTTTCCGTGATGAGCGCTCTGGGTGCCTGCGGCGCTTCCGGCGTGGCTGGCGGCTCCCTGCTGCTGATCCCCATGGCATGTTCCCTGTTCGGCATCTCCAATGATATTGCCATGCAGGTGGTCGGTGTCGGTTTATCATCGGCGTGGTGCAGGATTCCGTGGAAACTGCCCTGAACTCCGCCGGTGACGTGGAATTTGCCGCCACTGCGGAATATCACCAGTGGCGCAGGGAGGGCAAGCCCCTGCCGGCGTTCCTGTGCAAGTGATGCAAAACTGAAATGGCTTTTCAAAGGCTGCTGTGCTGCTGGCACGGCGGCTTTTTGTTTGGAACTTTTTTCTGGGCATTTTGCACAGGAAAGCCCTCGTCCTGTTGGAAATTGACGGATTCTGACGGATTTTACACGATAAGAACTCTTTTTGTAGAAGAAATTCTGGCAAAACGGAGAGAAAATCTGAAAAAACTTTCCAAACAAGGTTTCAATTGTCCATGTATACAAGAACTTTATTTTTCATAAAAAACGTTTGTGCTAGTTGCGCAAAGAACGAAAGAACGTTAAAAATGTATCACTAAATTCATAGTTTGTTCATAGAATTTATAAAACGATTTCATAATTGAGTGGCATAATATGGCCATCCTCAGAGAGGGGAACAAAAGAACGAAGCGTTCTGAGAGGTTCCGCTCTGAGGATGCAGGGAGATAGAGGCCCTGCCAAAAAAATACAATGACATTTACCGATATACGGAGGATATTTATTATGATGAACAAGAACACTGCTATTCTGGACAACACTATGATGGACGCTTACCTGACTGTCACCGAGGGCGTGTCCGATAACTGCGGCATTGGCCTGGCTTTTGCAAGCCTACTCGAGAGCGCAAAGAAGAACTTTGTCAACCAGAGCAACCGCCGCGCTGTCAATGCAAGCTTTGCCGGCTGATCTTCTCCAATTTGCCGGTTGAAGATTCTCCTTCTTTTTGTTACAGCTGCTGCCACACTGTAATATGAACTGAAAAGCCCGGAACCACCTGCCGCCATAGCAGGTACGGTTCCGGGCTTTTTGCTGTGTGGATTCGGTCAGCGCAGGGATTTTAAGCCGTCAGCTTTGCTTTCTGCAGTGCAGCCACGATCAGCGGAATGAGGATGAGCTGCGCCACGATGCCGGGCACGGCAGTGAGCACCGCACCGGACAGGAACGCGCTGAACGGGAAGCTGGAGCCGGAC
>ENA-OQDF01000665-OQDF01000665.1-human-gut-metagenome-genome-assembly--contig:-NODE-665-length-14442-cov-1.620328_pt1 | contig 14442 bp, 18 predicted proteins | sample MGYA00242769_ERZ504597 | MGnify/ENA primary metagenome ERZ504597 (study PRJEB26092, sample SAMD00036305) | human gut metagenome | host: Homo sapiens | study: EMG produced TPA metagenomics assembly of...
ATTTGGATCATGCCACAAGCTACAAAGAGTAAGATGGGTGTATCAATCAATTAAAAATAGCAGAAAATCATTTAAGTGGAAATTATGAAGAAAAAATAGAAAATTATGATAAAGAAGAAACAACTTATGATATACTTAAGCAAAGGACATAGTCTAATGATAAGTATGAAAGCTATGATGAAATACTAATGCCTATAGGCGCATTATTGAATAATACATTGAATTATCAAGAAAAGAATGAAGTAATAAAAGGATATGGCTTGGATGATGAAGAATTTGAAGAAAGGATGAGAGATATGTGTAATTTAGGAGAAGTTATCGAATTAGAAGCGTTGGAAAAAGGGACAAAAAAAGGGACACAAAAAGAGAGAATTAGAAAGAATATAGAATATGTAAGAAAAATGATGACAAAATTGCAAATGACATTTAAAGAAGCAATTCAATTTTTAGAAATTCCTGAAGATGAAGAAAAAGAGATAGAAGAATATTTTAAATCATAGATTAAAAAATTAAATATAATTCTTATTTTTTCAAATTATGAAATGAAAGAGTTCCTTGTTTACTAAGTGTTATAATATATTTAGAAAAACGGAGGTAGAGAAAATGAGTTTTCCAAAAGATTTTTTATGGGGTGGAGCTATTGCTGCTAATCAATATGAAGGTGCTTGGTTGGAAGATGGGAAACAACCGAACGTTACAGATGTACTTGTAGGTATTATGTCTAAAGATCCTGGTATTCAATGGAATGAAGATAAGAAAAAATATGAAATGAAATTAAATTCTGATAAAGTTTATTTATCACATGATGCCGTAGATGGGTATCATCGTTACCGTGAAGATTTAAAATTAATGAAAGGTATGGGATTCAATAGTTTTAGAACTTCTATTGCTTGGGGAAGAATTTTCCCTAATGGGGATGAACTTGAACCAAATGAAGCAGGTCTTGCTTATTATGATGATATGTTTGCATGCATGAATGAATTAGGAATGGAACCTGTCATTACTTTATCACATTATGAAACACCATTACATTTAATTACTGAATATGGTGGATGGTCTAATCCTCAATTAATTGGATTTTTGGTTACGTTATGTAAAAACTGTTTTTACACGTTATAAAGGAAAAGTTAAATTCTGGCTTACATTTAATGAAGTCAATGCGTTATTTAGAATGCCGCTTGTTGCTGGCGGGGTTTTAACAATTAAAGATCCTAAAGATCCTAGTGATCCAATTGGTTCAACTACAAAACAAGATCAATGGGATGCTTATCATAATATCTTAGTCGCAAATGCGAAAACAGTTCAATTAGGACATGAAATTAGTGAAGATTACCAAATTGGCTGTATGATGACAGCTTCATCAGTAGCTACTTACCCATATAACTGTGATCCTTTAAATGTTGTTGGAACTTTAGATGCTCAACGTATGAATATTTTCTTTATGGCAGATCCATTCTGCTTAGGTATTGTACCAACTTATTTAAAGAAAGTATGGAAAGAAGATCAAGTAAATGTAGAATTTAGTGATGAAGAATTAAAATTGATTAAAGAAAATACAGTTGATTTCTTATCATTTAGTTATTATCGTTCAACAACATTTGATCGTGATGTGAACTTAAAAGTAGATACAGGTGGACTTACATGCCGTGATAATCCATATCTTAAAGATAAAGCACCTCAACCTTGGGGATGGGCTGTTGATCCGGTAGGATTACGTTATACTTTAAATGTTTTATATGATCGTTATCATTTACCATTATTAATTGTAGAAAATGGTGTTGGTTTAGATGAAAATATTGATGAAAAAGGTGAAATTCATGATGATTTCAGAGTTCATTATATTGAAGAACACTTAAAGAATGTTAATGATGCTATTGAAGATGGTGTTGATTGTCGAGGTTATTTATATTGGGGACCAATTGATGTTGTATCAGCAGGTACTGGTGAAATGAAAAAACGTTATGGTTTTGTTTATGTAGATCGTTTTAATGATGGACATGGTACGCTAGAAAGAAAATTAAAAGATTCTTATTATCGTTATAAAGAAATAATTGAATCTAATGGAGAAGTTTTATTAGAGGATGAATAAGGTGTGATTTTAAAAAATCACATCTTTTTTGATATTTTTTTAGTGTAATCATATATGATGATAAAGGGGTAAGCAAGATGAATACCTATGTATAACTTATTGTATGAATGGTATTTTATTTATCATGACTTATGAAATTTGCATATTTTCTAGTTAAAGGAATTAAAGAATCCTTTTTTGATTTTTAGCCATAGTATCCACCTCTTTAAGACAAGTATATAATATTTTAAAGAAGTGATAGATTATACTCCTCGGTTTAAAGTGATAATAACGGTGTTAAATCAAAAAATGTGTCAGATGGTTAATTAAGTTTTTTAACAATGTAATTTCTTCTATTTTTATTTTTGATAAGAATAAATTGATTTTTATTTAAGAAAAATATAATAAACATCATAGACAAATCATGAACAGGTTTTTCTTCCTTAAATAATTTTCGACAATAACATTCTGAAATTTATACAAGACTTGTAGAATTTATTTGAAGGCCATTTGGTCTTTTTTTTTATCTTTTTTATAGGTTTGTGTTATAATTGATGAAAAGAGGTGAAAAAATGGAACACTCAATTAAAGCAGGACTTATGATTACAAGTGCCTCTGATTATAATATGGAAATATGCCGAGGAGCAAATGAAGCATGTAAAGAACTGGGAATAGAACTTGTTATCTTTTTTGGTGGTTCAGTTGATCCAAATGTAAAGTTTGTACAATCTTCTGATTATCAAAAAGCAAATGTCTATGCTTTTGCAAATTATTTAGATTTAGATTTTTTAGTTATTCCCGCTTCAAGTATTTGTCGTACGGATCAAAAAACAAGAGAGGCTTTTCCAAAATATTTTCATATACCAGTAGTTACTTTAAATTCACAAATAAAAGATTATCCTTTTGTTGTCTATAATAACAAAAAAGCTGTTTATGATGCTGTAAGTTATATGATTGAAAAAAATCATTGTCAACATATTGGAATTATTACTGGTTATGATAGAGGGGTTACTGCAAAGCAAAGACTTGCAGGCTATCAAGAAGCCTTATCAAGTATGATATGCTTTTTGAAGAAAAGTATATTTTATCGACACCTGGTTATAATATTGATTCGGGAAATTTAATGAATAAATGGCTTAAAGAAAATCCTGAATTAGATGGAATTATGTGCGTGACGGATGATATTGCTTATTATTTATATCGTGAATTAGAAAAAACAGGAAAACGTGTAGGTAAAGATATTATGGTGGCTGGTTTTGATGATAAACCAGAATCAACACATATGGTTCCACCGCTTGCTTCTTGTCATGCGGATGCTTCTTTTATTGCTTATTTAGGAATAAAACAAGGCTATGATCTTTATAAAAATGGTTCTACACAAAATCAATACATAGATGCCCATTTTATTCCTCGTCTTTCTGTTGATTGTGAAAACCATGAAGAAACTGAAATTGGTGAATTTATTCTTTTTTGCAGAGCTGAAAAAGAAAGTAATGAATATATAGCTCAAGGAATGACACAATATGTTTTTGATAATAAATTGGTTTATAGTTCCAATTATCAAAAAACTGTATGGAGTTTCTTTACTTATTTATTGGATCTTTCGGTAAAAGATTGTACGAAACATTACGTTTATCAACAAATAGGAGATTATATTAATTTGATTTTTAATGAAGATGATATTCGTTATTTGGATTTAGAAAGACTCTTTTTGTGTCTATCATTTTTAATAAATACTGAAAACTACCTCAACATGGAAGATAAAATAAAACTCCAATCTTTTAAACAATATATTTATTTACAAATGATTAGTAGTTATAATTATCTTCTTTTGTTAAAAGAAAAGCGTTATACAAGGAGAATGAGAAGTATTGGACAAGTGAATAAAGGGATGTTGTTTGAATCTTTGAATGATGATATTTATGCTATTGCGGATAATATACCTTCTCTAGGTATTCATAATGCACAGCTTTATCTTTTTGAAACACCTGTTATGACTTATGAATTAGACCATTTATCATGCCAAAACAATGGAATTAATTATAAATGTAGAAAATGGCCAAAGACAGCCTATTAAAAATACACATGTGTTACTAAAAGATGTTTTAAATCTTGCAAAGCAACCTTATAAAATACTTACAAGCATTTACTCTAATGAAAATTTTTATGGCTTTTTGGTGACGGATTGTACATATTTTGATTTAGAAACACTTGAATATCTTTCTAATCAAATTGGGATATCTTTAAATGTCAATGCCATTGTTAGAGAACTAAATAGTATTTCTAATACAGATGAATTAACTCATATTTATAATCGACGAGGACTGATTCAAAATATTAAACTTCTTTATAAAGAATATAAAGAAGTTTCTGAAAATCTTTATTTCTTTATAGGAGATTTAGATAATTTAAAATATATCAATGATACATTTGGACATGACCAGGGAGATAAAGCAATTCAAATAGTATGTGAAATACTAAATGATATTTTTCAAACACATGCTGTTATTGGACGCTTAGGTGGCGATGAATTTGGTATTGCGTTTACTTGTAAAAATGAAGATTTTATTATTCATATTGATTCATTAATTCAAGAAAGAACACAATATTTTAATGAAAAATACCAGTTACCTTATTATGTCAGTTTATCCTATGGAATAAGTGTCTTTGACTATAATAGTCCTTTTGATTTAAATCATACCATTAGATTGGCGGATTCATTAATGTACGAAAGAAAAAAGGAAAAACATTTACAAAGAGGAAAAAAAGGATAAGGAGGAACTATTTTGAAAAAAAACAAAATAAATCTTTCAAGAGAACAATTGGAAGAAGCTATTCAATTATTTAATCGAAGTATGGATGATTATTTATATCTTTTTGATATTCAAAATGATTATTATAGTATTTCAAAACATGCCGTAAATCGTTTTTGTTTGCCGAGTTATCATTTTTGTGATGCAACAAAAGCCCATAACTATTTTGTTTATGAAGACGATCTTCCTTTATTATTTGATGAGTTCAATAAAATTAAATCGGGAGAAATTACTGAGCATAGTTTACATTATCGTTGGTTAGATCGACAACATAATCCAGTTTGGATCAATTGTCGAGGTGATGTGATTTTAGATGAATTTAATAAACCTTTATACCTTATTGGTTGTGTTAATGAAATTGGAAAAAGACAAAAAGCAGATAATATTAGTGGACTTTTAAGAGAACCAAGTTTAGAGGAGTATGTTTCTTCTAAAAGTAAAAATAATATTACAGGTTATTTTATGCAAATTGGTATTGATGATTTTGAAGAAATCAATGGGCGTTTTGGTTTAAAGTGTGGAGATGAAATTTTAAAACAGTTTTCTAGGTGTATGCAATCGTGTATCAATGAAAATCAAAAGATTTACGAATTGGGAAATGGTCGCTTTATAATTATGGACTTAGCAAATCACTCAAAAGAAGATATCTTAGAACTTTATGATGAATTAAAAAATCAGTTGAGGTTGCTTTAGAAGAGAGTGATTATCGCATAGTTTATACGATTTCAGTAGGGATTGTTGAGATTGATAAAGAAATGAAAGACTATGATACACTTATTAAATATTCAGAATTTGCTTTAAACGAAGCTAAGAAAAAAGGAAAGAATAGTTGTTATTTCTTTACACAAGATAAATATAAACAATTCATTCGAAGAAGAGAAATTCGCGTTGGATTACAAAATGCAGTTGATCACAATTTTAATAATTTTGATGTTTATTACCAACCAATTATTGATATACATACAAGAAATCTTATAGGTGCAGAAGCTTTAATGCGTTTTAAAATGAAAAGAAATGAACAATTGAATTTGTTTCACCAGCAGAATTTATTCCTATTTTAGAAGAATCTGGTTTAATTATTCCTACTGGTCGTTGGATTTTAAGACAAGCGGTTGCTTGTTGTAAAAAGTGGCAAGAATTTATTCCTGAATTTAAGGTGAATGTTAATTGTCCTATGTACAAATTATTAAAAGTAGGATCTTAGATGAAATTAAACAAGCTTTAAAAGATTATAACTTAAAACCTGCTTTGTTAGGAATTGAGGTAACTGAATCAGGTTATTTAGAAAATACATATCATTATAAAAAACTTTGGTCATCATTAAAAGAAGAAGGAATTACGCTTGTTTTAGATGATTATGGAACAGGTTATTCAAATGCATATCGTTTAAGCAATTTAACACCGCATTATATTAAAATAGATCGTGTTTTAACCCAAAAAGCACTTTCTTCAAATTATGAAAGAAGTATTTTGATTTATATTATTGAAATGGCACATTCTTTGAAATTGAATGTATGTATTGAAGGTGTTGAAACGGAAGAAGAACTTCAAGAAATCAAAAAATTAAATCCAGATTATATTCAAGGTTATCTTTTTGGAAAACCAGCGCCAGAAGATGAGTTTTATAATCGACAAATTAAGAAGAAATAATTCTTCTTTTTTGAATTTTACATAAACTTGATAGATGGTAGATTGTTGAAGGTGTAAAATGTTTTTATATTAAATAAGAAAGAGTGTATAAATTATTATATATTGGGGGAATAAAAATGAACGTATGCCGAGAAAATAGAGAGTTATCATGGCTTAAATTTAACGATCGTGTTTTAATGCAAGCAAAAGATCCACAAGTACCACTTGCGGAAAAGTTAAGCTTTATTTCAATTTATCAAACAAATTTAGATGAGTTTTTTATGGTACGTATAGGATCACTTTATGACCAAATGTTATTTTATCCAGATTCCAAAGACAATAAAACAGGAATGACGGGTTTAGAACAATTAAAAGCATGTTTAAAAAAAGTCCATTATCTTAATAAAAAGAAAGATCGTATCTATGAAAATGTGATGTCGGAACTTGGACAATCAGGATGGTCAGTAATAAAATATAAAGATATTGAAAGCAAAGAAGACCGCCGTTATTTTGCTGATTATTTTGAAAGAGAATTACTACCACTTATTTCACCACAAGTTATTTCTAAAAGACAACCATTTCCATTTATCAATAATCGTGAAATGTATGTCGTTGTACATCTTGAATCGAAAAAAGGTAAAAGGAAAATGGGAATTATTTCTTGTGCTAATGCGATGGATGAAAGACTGATTGCACTTCCAAGTCAACCACAAAAATTTATTTTAGTAGAAGATATTATTTTACATTTTGTTTCACGTATTTTTTCTAAATATTCTGTAAAAGAAAAAGCACTTATTCGTGTAACAAGAAGTGCGGATATTGATGAAGATGATCATTCATTAGAAGGGCATGAAGATTATCGAGAAATGATGGAAAACTTGATTAAACAAAGAAGAAAACTTTCGCCAATGCGTTTAGAGATGACACCAGGATTGGACGAACTTGAAGTACTTATGTTGATGAATTTCTTGAATTTAAAGAAAAATCAAGTTTTCATTAATAATTCACCTCTTGATTTTGGTTTTGTGGGTGAATTAAGAGAGCGTTTAAGATATATTTGTCCAAGTATGTTCTATAAACGTTTAGAAGCAAGAAATAATGCATTCGTTGAAAATAGAGTACCAATGATTAAACAAATCTTAAAAAGAGATTTATTACTTTCTTATCCGTTTGAATCTATGTCACCATTTTTAAGACTTTTAGATGAAGCAAGTAATGATAAAAATGTGGTAAGTATTAAAATGACACTTTATCGTGTAGCAAAGAATTCTAAAATCGTAAAATCTTTAATTAAAGCAGCAGAAAATGGAAAAGAAGTTGTTGTTTTAGTTGAATTAAGAGCGCGTTTTGATGAAGAAAATAATATTGGTTGGTCGAAACGTTTAGAAGAGGCCGGATGTCGTGTGATTTATGGTTTAGATGGTTTAAAAGTGCATTCTAAATTATGTTTAATCACGTATAAAAATGAAAAAGGAATTCAATATATTAGTCAATTGGTACGGGAAATTATAATGAAAAAACATCAAAACTTTATACAGATTTATCATTAATGACTTCTAAATATGAAATCGGAGAAGAAATTAATGGAGTCTTTAATCATTTATGTTTAGGTGAAACCGAAAATCATACAGATTTACTCATGGTAGCACCACATTGTATGATCAGTCATATCTTTAAGTATATCGATGAACAAATCGAATTTGCTAAACAAGGAAAAGAAGCCTATATTGGTTTTAAATGCAATTCGGTAACCAGTAAAAAGATGATTGATAAGCTTATTGAAGCAAGTCAAGCAGGGGTTCAAATTGATATGGTTGTAAGGGGAATTTGTTGTCTTATTCCTGGTGTTGAAGGAGCAACAGAAAATATTCGAGTTCTATCAATTGTTGGAAGATATTTAGAACATTCTAGAATTTATATTTTTGGTAAAAATAATCCAACTGTTTATATTTCTTCAGCTGATTTAATGACACGAAATCTTGAAAGACGTGTTGAAGTGGCAGCGCCTGTATTAGATGAAAAATTAAAACATAAGTTACTAACAATGTTTGATTGTATGCTTCGTGATAATGTAAAAGCATGTTCGTTAGAAAATAATGGTAAATACAAACGTATAAAAATAAAAATAGAGAAATGAATAGTCAAGAATACTTTTTAAAATGATGTGAAATAGGAGGAGTTTTATGAGAGTTGGAATTCTTACAAGTGGTGGTGATTGTCAAGCACTTAATGCGACAATGCGTGGTTTAGTAAAAGCACTTTACCAACAAAGAAAAGATATTGAAATTATTGGCTTTTTAAAAGGTTATCAAGGATTGATGTATGAAAAATATAAAAAGATGTCTTTAAGTGATTTTGAAGATATTTTAAATGTTGGTGGAACGATTTTAGGTTCTTCACGTTGTCCTTTTAAAAAAATGCGTGTTATTGAAGATGGTTTTGACAAAGTTGAAGCAATGAAAAAAACATATAAGAAATTGAAACTTGATTGTCTTGTGGTTTTAGGGGGGAATGGTTCTTTAAAATCGGCGAACATGTTAGCACAAGAAGGTTTAAATGTGATAGGACTCCCTAAAACAATCGATAATGATACATGGGGTACAGATTATACTTTTGGTTTTCAAAGTGCGGTGGATATTGCAACAAACTATTTAAATGAAATTGAAACAACCGCTAAAGCCATAGTCGCGTTTTCGTTGTAGAATCATGGGACATAAGTAGGACATATTTGCTTACAGGCAGGTATTGCAGCAGGAGTGGATGCGATTTTACTTCCAGAAATTCCTTATGATATTAAAGTGGTTGCAAAAAAATCAAAGAAAATCAAAAACAGGAAAAGAATATACAATCATTGCTTGTGCAGAAGGAGCTATTAGTGAAGAAGATAGTCTTTTATCGAAGAAAAAATACAAAGCAAAAGTTGCAAGTCGCCAAGGACGTTCGGTTGCTTATGAAATCGCTGAACAATTACAAGAGTTGATTCCTAATGAAATTCGTGTGGCGTTAGCTGGACATATTCAAAGAGGAGGCAATCCTTGTAGTTATGATCGTTTTATGGCAACACGCTTTGGGGTATATGGGGCAAATCTTCTTTTAAACAAAGATTTTGGAAAACTTGTTGTTTTTGATAAAAATGAAATCAAAGCGATTCCTTTAAGTGAAACAGCAGGTAAATTAAAATTTGTTGATCCTGAGTGTGAAGTTGTTTCGAGTGCTAAAAAAATGGGGATTACATTTGGCGAATAAACAGCATATAATGGTGTTTTTTCACATCGATAAATAGTGTATAATAAAGCTATGTTGATATGAATGAAGGTGTATTATGAGTAGTGAAATAATGAGTTTAGAAATGGATGTTTTTTGTTTATTGTTATTGATTCGAATTTTATATCAAATGTATATCAATCGTGAACAAATGATCATAGGAACTATTTTATCATACCATTGCTTGGGCTTGTGTTTATTTGTTTATGGATGCAATTTGGATCATGAATGTAAAACATCTTCTTACTTTTAATAAGATTCAAAGTGGAATATTTAATAGCTTCTATTTTTGTTCACTAGCAATGCTTGTTTGTTCTTGGTATATTTATGCTCAAAAAACATTTCATTCAACTGTTTTTGAGCATAAAACGCTTAGTGCTTACTTTTATTCCACTTATTTTTTATAGGATCTTCTTTGGTTTCTTATTGGACACATGGATTATTTGTTATTGATCAAGCAGGAAACTATCATCGTGGCAAATTGTTACCATTCTATTTTTTAATTTTATTTGCTTATATCCTTTATCTTTCAATAAAAGCAGGATATTTATCTAAAAAAGCAAAGAATTACTTATATCAAAAGGAATATAAAGCGATTGCTCGTTTTTCTTTTCTTCCTTTTATTACTGCGTTAATTCAAATTACAGTAGATCATTTACTTATTTTTAATCTAGGACTCACATATTCAATTTTTATTGTTTATAATTATTTTCAACAAAACCTTATTTCATTAGATCCACTTACCAAAATCAATAATCGAGAACAATTGGATATTTATTTAACAACGAAAATGAAAGAAAATCATCAAAAAAAGATCTTTATTTATTTTATTAGATATTGATCAATTAAAAGATAAACGATGAACTTGGGCATGTTGTTGGAGATCAAATCATTTTAAAGACAGCCGATATATTAAAACAAATTGCACATTTACATAATTGTTTTATTTCACGTTATGGTGGAGATGAGTTTATCATCGTATGTGAAAGAGATAAAAATGAAGAGATAATGCCTGTATTTAATGATTTACAAAGATTATTTCAGCAATCTCATGAAGGTTTACCAGATTTTAGTGTGAGTATTGGTTATGCTAAATATGATGAGTCATTAAATTATATTCCAAAATTTATTGAAAAAGCAGATCACTATATGTATCTAAATAAAAATGTGAAAAAGTGATAAAAATGAGTCATGGAAGGAGTATGTGTATGCCAAAAAGAAAAGCGAAAATATTGATTGTTGATGATGCCCAGATTAATCGAATAATTTTATGCGAATTATTGAGGGATCAATATCAAATTTTAGAAGCAGAAGATGGAAAAAAAGCTTTAGAAATAATGAAAGAAGATAAAATGATTGATTTAGTCTTATTAGACATTGTAATGCCTAATATGGATGGGTATCAAGTTCTTGAAAAGATGAAGGAACAACGTTATTTAGAATATCTTCCTGTTATTATTATTTCTTCAGAAGGAAATACGACTTCTATGGAAAAGGCTTATGAACTTGGAGCGACTGATTATATCAGAAGACCTTTTGAAAGTTATATTATTAACCGAAGAATTAAAAACACTTTAATGCTTTATGAAAAACAAAAGAAACTGGTTCATTTAGTAGAACAACAAATTCAAAAAAGAGTAAACAATAATACGACATTAATCAATGTCTTAGGACATATCGTTGAATTTAGAAATGGCGAAAGTGGTTTACATATACAACATATTCAAACGATTACAAAAATGCTTTTACTACAATTGGGTAAAAATCGCACGAATATAAGTTAAGTGATGCAGATATCTTACTTATTAGTACAGCTTCATCTTTACATGATATTGGAAAATTTCGATTGATGAAAGATTTTAAATAAACCGGGACGACTTACAAAAGATGAATTTGAAATCGTGAAACAACATTCTTTGATTGGCGCAGAAATGTTGAAAACAGTTCCTAACTACAATAATAATGATTTATTGAAGTATGCTTATCAATATGTCGTTGGCATCATGAAAGATATGATGGACATGGCTATCCTGATGGATTAGTTGGTGATCAAATTCCTATTTCAGCACAAGTTGTTTCAATTGCGGATGTTTATGATGCTCTTACGAGTGAACGTTGCTATAAAAAGCATATAGTCATGAACAAGCTATGAAATGATTGTTGATGGGCAATGTGGGGTTTTTAATCCTCTGTTATTGGAATGTCTTTGTGATATTAGTGAAGAAATGAAAGCGTCTTTATTTGAAAATGAAAATTATGCAGATCAAGCAGTTGTTTCAAAGATGACAGATGAGCTAGTTATTAAACAATTTAGAAGTGAAATGCCTAAAGAAAAAAATAATGAGTCTCAAAACAGAAAATTTTTTCAGGAAATGACATTTGAATACGATGCATTTAAAGATGCTGTTTATATTTCTTCACAAGCAGCAAAAGATCTAGGAATTGATGAAATAATTTATCACCCAAAAAATCATGAATTTTCTTTTTTTAATAAATCAACAATTAAATTACTTAAGGATAAACTCAAAGAAACAACACATTTAAATCCAGAGGTTGACTTAAAGATTTATGCACATATTGGAAAACAAAAACAATGGTATCATTTACAAGCAAGTACGAGATGGAATGGAAGTGTTTATAAAGGATTTGTTGGAAAACTTGTTAAAGACAACAATATTCAAGTTATACATAATATTCAAGAAAATATTTCTTTAAAATATACATATACTGAAATAAAAGATTTTATTGAATCCTTAAAAGATATTTTACGGTTGTTCGTTTGATAGATTTTCAAAAACATCAATCCGCAAAAGCAGAGAATGATCAAATAGAAATTATTGAAGGCAATTGTTATGATTACTGGAAAAGAAAAGATGTTTGTGTCAATTGTATTTCTAAGCAAGCGTATATCAAAAAAGGGCAAGCTTTTAAATTAGAATTTGTTGATTATAACATTTATGCCATTATTGCGCAGTATGTAGAAGTGGATGAGCGTCTTGGGTCTTAGAACTTGTTTATAAAACAAAAGAAGATATTATTTTAGGAGCTCATGGAAAAACACGATTCTTAGAAAATATCGTAACTTATAATAAAGAGTACTATACAGATGTTTTGACTGGTGCTTATAGTCGACGTTATTATGAAGAATACGTTCAATACATCAATGATGTATCAGCAGTAGCAATGATTGATGCCGATAATTTCAAAGCAATTAATGATCAATATGGTCATAATGCTGGCGATCAAGCGATCAAAGCTGTTTCTAAAGCTATTCAATCATGCATTCGACCTGATGATATCTTTATACGTTATGGTGGGGATGAATTTGTACTTATTTTCCAAGATATTCATTATGATGCTTTTACAACTCGATTGTATCAAATTAGTGAATGTGTAAAACAAACAAAAGTAGATGATTATGAAGATTTATCATTATCAATTACTGTTGGGGGTATTTATGGAAATTCAAAAGTCAATGATGCAATTAAAAAAGCCGATAAATTGATGTATGAAGGAAAGAAATCAAAGTGTTCGGTCGTTGTAAAGAAAACAAGTGAGGTGGACTAAGGTTCACCTTTTGTATTTGTCAAGTAATTTTACAATACTGAAAAAGTAAGCGTTTTTTCAAAGAATAAGTTATAATGGATTTTGAAATTTTTGTATATCAAAACAAGGAGGAAGAAAAATGAGTTTTCCAAAAGGATTTTATTGGGGTGGAGCAACAGCTGCTAACCAATTAGAAGGTGGCTGGCAAGAAGGTGGTAAAGGTATTTCTTGTCCGGATATTTGTACAGGAGGAACTGCTACAAAAAGTAAAAGAATTACACCAGTATTAGAAGAAGGGACATTCTATCCAAGTCATGATGCGATTGATCATTATCATCGCTTCAAAGAAGATATTGCGTTATTTGCGGAAATGGGATTTAAAATGTATCGTTTTTCTATTGCATGGACACGTATTTTCCCAAATGGTGATGAAGATAAACCTAATGAAGCAGGTTTAAAATTCTATGAAGAATTAATTGATGAATGTTTAAAATATGGTATTGAACCACTCATTACAATTTCTCACTATGAAGTACCATTTAACTTAACAAAAAAATGGAATTCATGGTAGATCGTCGTATGATTGATTGTTACTTAAATTTCTGTAGAGCTATTTTTACTCGCTATAAGGGAAAAGTAAAATATTGGCTAACATTTAATGAAATCAATAGTGCAACAACAGCAATGGGAGCATTTTTAGGACAAGGTATTTTAAATGAAATTAAAGAAATGGAATTTATGGATCAAGTAGATGTTCCTCAAAATCGTTTCCAAGGATTACATCATCAATTTATAGCAAGTGCTTTAGCAGTAAAAATGGCACATGAAATTGATCCAAACTATCAAGTAGGATGTATGCAAATCGTGGCCACAAGTTATGGCCTTACATGTAATCCAGATGATCAAATTGAAAATCAACAAAAAAATCATTTAATGAACTGGTTCTGTAGTGATGTTCAATGCCGTGGTAAATACCCAAATTATATGGAAAGATATTTCAAAGAAAATAATATTGAAATTAAAATGGAAGAAGGCGATGAAGAAATTCTTGCAACTGGTCCAGTAGATTTCTATACATGTTCTTATTATATGTCAAATTGATCAAAACTGCTGATAAATCAA
>ENA-OQDF01000666-OQDF01000666.1-human-gut-metagenome-genome-assembly--contig:-NODE-666-length-14434-cov-1.790033_pt1 | contig 14434 bp, 18 predicted proteins | sample MGYA00242769_ERZ504597 | MGnify/ENA primary metagenome ERZ504597 (study PRJEB26092, sample SAMD00036305) | human gut metagenome | host: Homo sapiens | study: EMG produced TPA metagenomics assembly of...
GCTGAGGTGAACATGAAGAATACGAAGAAGAAAAACGGTTCGGTTCAAGTAAGTAAAAGGCAGATCGAGAACGATATTCAAAAACAATTGATAGCCACTACGGCATTACAAAGTTTTGATCCACAACAAATAGATATGGATTTCAGTCAGCGGGTCCATAAGGAAATACAGGTCGTTTTTAATGGTGATATTCATATGGAAGCCGGCTTTCAATTATCCGGGGATATCCAAATCAATCCCCAAAAGATCAACGCTTATGCCACCGCAGCGATCTTAGATACGTTGACCTCGGTCAAGACGGCTTTCACTGAAGTTAAAAAAGCGAATAAAAACATTACGAGAACCGTACAACTAATCAAAGTAGACGGTGTTAACTTCGATCCGGAAAACGTATCTATCACGATTCCGATAGAGGAGTACACGGAGAAGACGTTGGAAATACCTGTCTCTTGCAGTCATATACCACCACATTATACGGTACGTATGTTTCCGGCGGTCGTAAAAGTGACTTGCAGTGTGCCCTTGTCCCGATTCAAAGGACTTTCGGAAGATATGTTCTCGATTCATATACCTTTTGAGGATCTGGAGCAAAACGTATCTGGTACCCTACCCGTCAAACTCACCAAGAAACCAGACTGGGTACATACGGCAACCTTATTGCCAGATAAGGTAGAATTTATTTTGGAACACAACAATAAGCATGATTAAAATAGGTATTACAGGAGGGATCGGGAGCGGCAAATCCGTCGTAGCCTCTTTATTAGCGTTATCCGGTGTACCCGTATACATAGCGGACGAGGAAAGTAAATGGCTGACAAATAACTCCCCGGTTATCCGTGAGAAATTAACAGCCCTTTTCGGTCCGGAGATTTATACGAATGAGGGATTGAACAAGAAACTTCTAGCCTCCCACATCTTTAATAATCCGGAACAATTACAACAGGTCAACCAGATCATTCATCCTGAGGTAAACCGTCATTTCTCGGCTTGGGTAGAGAGACAGACTTCCCCTTTATGCGCCATCGAATCCGCCATATTATTCGAATCCGGTTTCTACAAAGTGGTAGACATAAGCTTGATGGTCTATGCCCCAAGAGAACTCCGCATCGAAAGAGCCTTGGGAAGGGACTCAGCCTCGAGAGAAGAAATCGAACGCAGAATCAACAGCCAAATATCGGACGAGGAAAAGAAAGATCGCTCCGATTATGTTATCTATAATGACAATAGACAGGCCCTTATACCGCAAGTAGGCAAACTGTTATGTTGGCTTCAATCCCAATAATCACCGATAGCGGGACGAGTGGCTTTTACAGCATCTTACCTTCATCATCCAATGAACTTAAGATACTTCGTCAACGAACCTAAGATACTTCTCCAACAAAGTTAACTGTCCTCATGACGGAAGAATTCCACTTTTTCTTATTACCTTTGTCACTTCGAAGTTTAACACTAATAGAAAATAAAAAACATTATGTTGAAGACTATTTTGTCTATTTCGGGAAAACCCGGTCTGTATAACTGGTTTCCCATGGAAAAACATGTTGATCGTTGAATCGCTGACTGATAACAAGAGAGTACCCGCATACGCAAAAGATAAAGTAATCTCATTAGGCGATATCGCAATCTATACGGATGAAACAGAAGTGCCTTTACATGAGGTATTGACTAGCGTAAAGAACAAGGAAGAGGGAAAAACCGCCTCTTTGGTACCTTCCAAAGCCACGACAGACCAATTGCGTGCGTACTTTGCCGAGGTATTGCCTAGCTATGATCGTGAGCGTGTTTATCCAAGCGACATCAAGAAACTACTCTCTTGGTATAACATCTTGATCAACGCAGGTATCACTGACTTCACTCCGGAAGATGCTCCGGCAGAAAAGGAAGCTGCTGAAAAAGAAGCTGAATAACAGCATACGACATAAAGATTAAAGAAAGGACCGTTCGATACCCATCGTCCGGTCCTTTTTTATATTGCCAACATTAACCAACAAGAGCACTTATGCAAAAATAGTCCATTATTTTAGGCTAAACCTCACATTGTCTAGGGCGGGTAACTCCTCTATCTTTGCCAACAAATAATTCACTCTATTGACCTCATAAAATAAAGAGCAAAGATGAAAAGCACCAAGTATTATCTCGGTCTGGACGTTGGCGGTACCAATATGGTAGCCGGCGTAGTAGATGAGAATCACCAGATTATCGCAAAGGAAAGTATACCGACACAGGCCGGACGTACGATCGATGAGATCACCGCCGACATGGCTGCGGTCAGTAAAAAAGCGGTCCTAAAGGCTGGATTACAAATAGAAGACATCTCTTCCTGGGGTATCGGCATGCCTAGTTATGTAAATCCCAAAACGAACCTTTTGGTACATGCCAAATTGCTTCGGATGGAAAAATGTTCCTATTTACGACTATTTAAAGAAGCATATCTCTTTGCCTACTTATATAGCCAACGACGCGAATTGCGCTACCTATGGCGAAGTATTGGCGGGATCAGCCAGCCAATATACCGACGCTATCATGTTAACGCTGGGAACGGGAGTCGGAGGCGGAATTATCATGGGTAAGAAGATTTATTCCGGATCCGATAATATGGGAGCCGAACTTGGACATACCAAATTGGTATACAATGGCGAACGCTGCACATGCGGGCAAAAAGGTTGTTTGGAAGCTTATTGCTCATCCACCGCATTAATCCGTATCATGAAAGAGACCTTACAAAAGAATAAGGACACCTTGATATGGAAACTTTGCGGCGAAGACGAAAATAAAGTCAATGGAGAGATTCTTTTCGAGGCCGCTAAACAAGGGGATTCCCTCGCTAAACAGATCGTCGATGACTATATCAGTAGACTGGCCGCCGGAATCTCCACGTTCATAACCATCTTCCGTCCGCAAGTAATCATTTTAGGGGGTGGTATCGCACATGCAGGTGACCTGCTGTTGAAACCTTTAAACGAGAAACTACATACTTGTACCTTCGCCGCCGAGGAAATAGGTATCCCTCAAGTTATCCGTGCGGAATTAGGAAATGACGCCGAATAATCGGCGCCGCGCTTTTAGAGAAAACGATGTAACGAAAAAAAATATGAAAACAAATAAGAAAGAACTTTTAGACTCATTCAAGGGAGGACTGATCGTATCCTGTCAAGTACAACACGATGATCCGACTTTTTCAGTAGACTTTGTCGTAAAAATGGCAAAAGCCGCCCAATGGGGAGGAGCCGTGGGTATCCGTGCCAACGACCCGGAGCAGATCAAGGCGATTAAAAAAGAGGTGGATTTGCCGGTAATCGGGCTTTGGAAAATCTGGCACGATGATACGGACGTATTTATCACTCCTACCCTAAAGGCCGCTAAAGCGGTATGGGAAGCCGGAGCCGAGATTATCGCCTTGGACTGTACGAGCCAAATCACTCATGAAGGCCGCCCGGCATACGAACTGCTACCGATCTTGAAAAAGGAAATTCCGGAAGCGATCATCTTCGCCGACGTATCCAATTATGAGGAAGCCGTACGTGCCGTAGAAATGGGAGCCGATATTGTTGGCCCTACCTTATATGGGTATACGGAAGCTACCAAACATATCGAGCAACCGGATTTACGGGAGTTCGCCCGTATGTGCCGTGACTTCAAGGGCAAGGCCTACGTCATTATGGAGGGGCATATCTACTCTCCGGAAGATGCCATGAAATGTATCTTCCTCGGAGCTCACTCCGTAGTAGTAGGTAGCGCGATCACCCGTCCGCACTTGATCACGAAACGTTTTACGGACTTACTAACCGGTTACCAAAATAACTGGCGGGAAGCCGAAAGAAGCAAACATTAATAGTCATATGGCAAATTTCAATGTAGAAGGGGCGCAAAACGTAGAGATCAGCAAGAAAATACCTTGCGAGAAACCTCTGATCGTACAACTGGAGATCATGGAGCGGTATACGGCAGTCCATAAAGCCTGTGCCGCCCTACCCAAAGAGATACGTGAAGTGGAATGCCTGAAAGTTTTATACCCCACGCTATTTCGCAAGATCACGGATCAAGACTTGATCGCCGGACGTACGGATTTCCTACCGATCGGGTTCGGATGCGTAACTTCCTTAGGGGTGTCGGGCATTATTGCGTTATTCAAGAAACTCCGTGCCTTCCAGCAACAACTGGATGAAACTGAACGAAACGGTGGATGCGTTATATGATTATTGGTTGGATCACGATTTAAAGACCCAATTCAACAAGGAAGGTCCTCACCGAGGATACATTGGGTATGTTCATCGACTGCGAGTACCCGATGATCGCTACCGCACGTCTATCTGGAATAATGCTGGATTACCCGAAACTATTGGATAAGGGCATCGGTGGCCTTCGCTCTGATTTACAGGAGAAACTCAAAGAGCAACCCGATAATAACTTTTACAAAGCAGGCATCCAATGTCTGGATATTTTTGTAGATTGTGCTTCTCATCTCCAGCAAGACGCTAGAGAGCAAATGGCTTCAGCCAACATGAAAAGGCAAAAAGAATTAGAGCATATCTGCCAAGCCCTAGAGAACATCAAGGAGAAGAAACCCGGTACGTTCCATGAAGCAATGCAGTTATTCTGGTTATTCGCTTTGTTGGCCGGTGTTATAAACTACGGTCGTTTGGATGATTATCTAGGCCCTTATTTAGTAGCCGATCTCAAGTCCGGGCGATTGACCGACGAAGAAGCATACCGATATATCCACTCGCTTTGGACCATGATTGAGAATCGCCGTACCACCGTAAACGGACGTATCATCGTAGGCGGTAAAGGACGCAAACATCCGAAAGAGGCCGACGTATTCCTGCATATCGCCATGAAAGTAGCGAAAAATTGCAGGTATGTAGAGCCGCAATTCACCTTGCGTTTCGATAAAGATACCTCCGAGGAAATCTGGGACGAAGCGTTGGACGCTTTGGGTGCGGGAGCTACTTACCCGACCCTTTACAATGATGATGTAAACGTCCCGGCTGTCATGTACGGAATGCGTGTAGATGAGAAAACGGCGGAACAATACGTGCCTTTCGGGTGTACCGAGTTCGTGATACAAGGACAGAGTACGGGTACGCCCAACATTTGCATCAATTTACTAAAACTACTTACGATTTATATGAATGATGGTATCGACCCCATTGACGGTAAACGTAAATCCGGGCCGGTATCTCTAAAGAAATTAGAGGAGTATCAGACATTCGAGGAATTCTATGACGGTTACAAGGCTTTACTCGATTATTATCTGGATCTGTCTGTCAAAGCCCAATACCATTCGTATGAGGTGATGAACCAGCACGTAAGTTTCTTGTTTACCAGCCTATTGACCGATGATTGCATCGCACGGGGAAAAGCGCTTTTGGACGGAGGCGTACGTTATCTAGGCGGGACAAACGAGACGTATGGCAATATCAACACTTCCGATTCCCTGTGGGTAATCCGGGATCTGGTATTCAATCAAAAAAAATACACGTTACGGCAATTAAATGATGCCATGCTAGCTAATTTTAACGGCTATGAGGCTTTACGAAAAGATTGCCTAAACTGTGATAAATATGGTAACGACCTTGAGACTGCCGATACGATGGCCAACGATTTGTACGAGTTCGTAGCGAAAGGCGTACGCGATCGCGGTATCGCCATCGGTATGCAATACTTCTTGATCGTTATCAGCAATAATCAATTAAACACGGAATGGGGAAACCGGACCGCCGCCTCACCCGACGGGCGATTATCGTGCATGTACATGAATCCTGCCAATAATCCGCAAGGGGGAGCGAATAAAAGCGGCCCCACGGCCATGCTGAATTCCTTGGCGAAGTTCGACGCCAAGTATCATGGAGGCTCGGTACAAAACATTAAGTTTTCTCCTTCCATGTTCAACGAGAACAGGGCTGTCATCAAGAGCCTGTTCAAGACTTATTTTGCGAAAGGGGGTTGCCATTTGATGGTGACTGTAGTAGATAAGGGAGTTTTAGAAGACGCGGTAGAGCACCCGGAAAATTACCCGGACCTAATCGTCCGGGTAAGCGGGTTCTCCGCGGTATTCGTCGATTTATCTCCCAATATTCAACAGGAACTTTTAAGCAGGGTATTATATGATGAATAAATATAAGGTTAGCGAAAATAGGTTATCAATCATGGAGATCGAACGGTTCGCCGTTCACGACGGCCCGGGCATCCGGACCGTCGTTTTCCTTCAAGGTTGTCCCCTACATTGTCCATGGTGCTCCAATCCGGAATCCCAGAAAGGAAACCGCATCTGCTCCATATCAAGAATAAATGTATCGGATGCGGACGTTGCGAGGCGATTTGTACACGGGGAAATATCTCTATCCAAGATCATTATCCGGTATTTAATCGGCAGGCTTGTGTGGCGTGCAAGGCTTGCGAGCGTATATGCCCGCAGAACGCTATTAAGTTTGTCGGTGAATCAATTACCTCATCCGAGGTTATGGAAATCCTTTTACGTGACCGGGATTATTACCTGAATTCCGGTGGAGGGGTTACGTTTTCCGGAGGGGAAGCTTTCACGCAATTCGAGGGATTGATGGATTTGCTGATCCAATGCAAGAACGAGAAACTGCATACCTCCGTAGAGACTTGCGGGCAAGTGAATCTTGATAAGATAAAGCAAGCGCTTCCGCTTATCGATTTGTTCTTGTTCGATATCAAACATACGGACAAGGATTTACTTCAGAAAGAAACCGGAGCGAACTTGGATACGGTCCTCACGAATTACGGTATATATCCAGTAAGAGCGCTAATAAAGTAACGATCCGTGTACCGGTAATCCCCGGTTTCAATTTCAATGAGAATACGCTTCGGGAAATATTCATGCTGGCGAAAGAAAATCGTATCAAATGCGTACACCTGCTTCCCTACCATACATTGGGCAAAGATAAATACGAGCAATTAGGTCTCACCTATCCTTATCCCTGCGAGCAAATGCTAGCCAAAGAAGAGCTGTTCCCCTTTAAGGAGATGGGGGAAAAAATGGGTTTGGAAATACGAATCGGAGGATAAACTCCTCCCAATAAAATAGTATCTTCGCGCAAATCATCGTTTTATAAATCTTAGTAAGAGACATATGAAAACAGAAAAAGAGAAAGCGGCGGAAGGTCTATTATACAATGCGAATCATGATAGTGAGCTTCAAGATGAGATGAAAAGAGCGAAATGCGTCCTTTTCAAATACAACCAATTGCCCCCCGACCAAGAGGAAGAAAAAGATCGGATCCTAACCTCTTTTCTAGGCAAGAAAGGGAAGAACACCGTTATCCTATCCCCTTTCCAATGCGATTATGGCTATAATATCGAGATTGGGGATAATTTCTTCGCCAACGTGAATCTCGTTATCTTGGATGGAGCGAAGTTCGTATCGGCAATAACGCGTTCATCGCCCCGAACGTAGGCATCTATACCGCCGGCCACCCTTTTGACGTAAAGCAACGTAATGAAGTCTGGAATACGCTTTTCCCGTGACTATCGGCGATAACGTATGGATCGGGGCGCAAGCCTGTATCCTTCCCGGGGTGACCATTGGCGATAACACGGTAATCGCCGGAGGAAGCGTCGTAACCAAAGATATTCCGGCCAATGTCATAGCTGCCGGCAATCCCTGCCGTGTAATCCGGGAAATAACGGAAGCCGACCGGAATAAATACCGCCAGCCTAAGCTCCGTTAGTATCCCTAAGCCCTCGTTTAGGGTCAGCCCTAATTCCCGTTTAGGTTCATCGTAAATATCTCACTTCGGCAACGAGTGCGGTAATCCTTGGGCGATGTACCTACTATCTTCTTAAAGATACGGCTGAAATAGTAGGGATCGTCAAAGCCCAGTTTCAAGGCGACCTGATTGATTTTCATATTTGTATGTAATAATAGCTGGCAAGCCCGGTCTATTTTCATATGTAAGAAATAATTCATCGGCGCATAGCCGGTTTCCTTGAAGAAAAGCCTGTACATATAAGATTCCGAATAGCCGAAATGAGAGGCCAATTCCTTTAATGTCAATTTATTTTCCAGATTCTCCGTCATGAAGTGGGTCGCCAAACTAATAAAGAACGTATTCTCCGCCTTGCTTTTGGAGAATTTAGCCTCCCTATACGTCTTCACATAGAGGAAAGAGGCGATCAAATGATTGAAACTTAAATTGACATAATTAACCGTAGCCTCATCCGTCCCGCTCTCCAACACGTTCAATAGTTCATCGAAGAAGGCGATACGATCGCCGATACGGGAATTATCATCCATGTCGATCGGGATCACCCCTTGCAGTTGATCACTGATATACTTCGCCTTTTTCCCTTTAAAATGTGCCCAATAAATATACCAAGGATCATGCTCGCTCGAACCATATTGATGGGGCTTCTCTGCCGGGAGGATGAAAAAATGATTCTCGGGTACGACATATCGTTTTCCATCCAACACGTACCAACCCTCTCCTTTGGTGCAATAAATTAAAAGGTACTCTCCACAACCGGACGCACGATCAATATAATGGCTTTCCGCCTTCGGAAAATACCCCATAGAGTGTACGACCAAGTCCGCGACTAACGGGTTGTTCAACGCTTGTTCTATAACGTAGAAAGGATAGACAATCAATCGCTGACCGGAAAAACCATGCTTTATTTTCGCCATAAACCAGAACTTTTAGATGGTTACTGAATAACGCAAAGATAATCCATTTTTTTAGCTAGATACTCTATTATCCAAATCCTTTATGTGCAGTATTTTTGCCAATGAACAAATAAACCATATCAAATGGCGTTATCATAAGGAGATAATTAAACTAAATATTCTAATATATGAAAAAGATCGTATCTATTTTTCTAGTAACCATTTACGGGATGTGTATGGTTGCATGTGGAAGTCGTTCCTCATCCACAGAAGTAAAAGATAATGTATTGACTGAGGAGGAAAAAGCGGAAGGCTACACCTTGTTATTCAATGGCAAGGATTTTACCGGTTGGAAAATGTTCAACGGGGGTGATGTCAAGGGATGGCAGGTAGAAGACGGGGTGATCGTCGGCTACGGAAACGGTGGTGACGTGATAGCGGATACCACGATCAAGGTAAGTACCGATATCGTTACCGTTAAGAATTACCATAACTTCCAGATCAAATGGGATTGGAAAATCGGGGCGCAAGGAAACTCAGGATTCTTATATCACGTACAAGAAGGGCCTAAGTACAAAGCTCCTTTGAAACCGGCCCGGAATACCAGTTGATCGATGACGATAACTATCCTTGGGTCAGCGAGACCGGAAAAGAGGGATTGGAAGACTGGCAGAAAACGGGTTGCAACTACGCTATGTATGTACCGGAAACCAAACAGGTGAACCCTCCGGGAGAATGGAACTCCTCTATGGTACTTTACAAGGATGGATATGTTGAGCACTGGCTGAACGGAGAAAAACTTTTCTCTTTTCAAGAAGGGTCCGAAGATTGGAAGATGCGTCGTTATAGCGGTAAATGGGAAGCTTTCCCCGATTACGGTATCTCTACCACCGGTAAACTTTGTTTTCAGGACCATGGAAGTAAAGTATATTTCAAGAATGTGAAGATTAAGGATTTAGACTAATTGTATTAAGAAATCAATGCCATGAATAGAAAAGAATTCTTTAAAGTATCTGCCGCAGCAAGTCTAGCGTCACCTACTATCCCCTCTTTCCGCCTATGCGGAGAAATTCGAATCGGAAGGTAAAAAGGTGAAAGTAGCCGTTATCGGTTGCGGAAGTGTATCTACCCAATATTTTCCCCATATATCGAAATGCCCGTATGTAGAATCGTGGCTTGTTGCGATATCAAACCGGATCGTGCTCAAAAGGCGGCCAAGCAATATAATATACCTAAATGGTACAAGCATATCGATGATATGCTTAGCGGTTCCAAGTTCGACTTGATGCTTACATTGACCGATATGCAGGTTCACGGAGAGTTGAACCGTAAGGCTTTGATGGCGGGAAGAAATGTCTGGAGCGAGAAACCTTTGGCGAATTCCTATAAGGAAGGCAAAGAATTATACGATCTCGCTACGAGCAAGGGACTTCGTATCTGGGGTGCGCCTGCCGTTGTAAACAGTCCTCAATTTGCCTTTATGGCCGAACAAATCAATAAAGGAACCCTAGGTAATCTGGCATGTGCGCACGGACATTACGGGCATGAAGGTCCTTCTTGGTCCGCTTTCTTCTACGAACCGCTAGGTGGCAGTATGCCCGACTTAGGAGTCTATAACATCGCTACCCTAACCGGATTATTGGGACCGGCTAAATCCGTTGTTGCCATGACTACAATCGTAACCCCGGAGAGAACCGTAGACGATAAGGGCAAAATCAAAGTTCGAGAAGAAGATAATGCCATGATTATCATGGAACACGAAAAGGGAGTCCTTTCTCATATCGAGTGTGGTTTCAATTATTTCGATCCATACGGACATTTAGGTAAAGGACAGGAGAAAGCGACGATCTCCTTATACGGTTCACACGGCAATATGCATATGGTAGGTTACGACTGGGCACCAAACGGGGTGGACTTATCGACGATGGATCATCCGGTACCCCAACGTTTCGTTCCGGACACCCAATGGCTATGTTTGGCAAGAAGGAGCTTCCGATATCAGCAAACACATGGCATTAAACACGGAACCACGTATAAATGTCGAGCATGCGTTACACGTATTAGAGATTATCGAGGCCGCCCGAAAATCACAAGCTACAGGTCAACGCATCCAGCTTGTATCGAAGTTTCCTTGGCCGATGGTAAAATAAATTAAGAAGTCTTAGTAGTGAAAAGAACGGGACATTTAATATATTTGTTCCTGTAAATACCAGAGAAACATGAGGAAGATAAGTGAAATTTTATGCTGCGTAGCCATACTTTGTTGTGCATTGAGCGCATGTAGCGACAAGCCGGCAACGGTAAAAGTCAGCAGTTTCAATATTTGGTTGAATACCCTAGGGGGAAAGCTTCCCCCTAGCCAGACAGCGAAAGTGATCGAGGCTAGCCAGACGGATATCGTAGGAATCCAAGAAGGGCATATCTATGAAGAAGACGGCATCAAGCACGATCATGTACCGGAAATCGCGGAATCCCTAGGTTTCCACCTTTTCAACCAAGGGGAGGGACATTATATCTTATCTCGTTATCCGGTCGTCGACAGTACGGCTTCCCGCTACGGGGTGAAGATACAAGTAGGCAAAGACAAATTCTGCTGGATGTTTAATTGCCATCTATATTATATTCCGTATCAACCTTATCAATTGAATGGGATTCCTTATGGCGATTATCCGTTTATCGATACCGAGGAAGAAGCTGTCCGGTTCGCCAACGAGGCCCGGCGTGAAGAAGTAACTCGTTATCAAAAGGATATACAGCAAGTCATGAAAGAAGGTTATCCTGTCTTTTTAACAGGAGATTTTAACGAGCCTTCTTTCTTGGACTGGACACAACGGGCCGCCGATGCCGGTATCCACAAGATCAAGGTGGAGTGGCCGGCAACCAAGGCTTTCTCTGAGATCGGGATGAACGACTCCTACCGGACAATCCATCCGGACGAGGTCTCCACACCCGGCTATACATGGACTCCCGTTCCTAGCGAACAAGAAATACTAGACCGTCTGGATTTCGTACTATATTCCGGATGTAAGGTAACAGACTCATTTATCACAGGCGAAAGCGAGGCCACCTCGGACGTGGTAGTCTCCCCTTACCCTTCGGATCATAGAATGGTAACCTCCTGTTTCAATTTCTAACAGTAACTACTAAAAAACAAATTATACAACATGGAATCAAGAAGAGATTTTCTGAAAAAAGCAGCCGTAGCGGCAGCTGGTCTAACAATCGTCCCCTCTAAAACGATCGCTGGATTAGGCCATAAGGCACCAAGTGATACAATGAATATTGTCGGTATCGGTATCGGTGGTAAAGGCCACCCAAACTTGGTCGGCATGAAAACCGAGAACATCATCGGGCTTTGCGATATCGACTGGAAATATGCGAAGAACTGCTTCGAGGAATTCCCGGACGCTAAACGTTATTGGGGACTGGCGGAAGATGTTCGATGAGTTGGGTGACCAGATCGACGGTGTCATGGTAGCTACTCCGGACCATACTCATGCCACGATCGCAGCCACCGCCTTGACAATGGGGAAGCACGTATATTGCCAAAAGCCGCTTACCCACTCCGTTTACGAGAGCCGTTTATTGACAAAACTCGCCGCTAAATATAAGGTAGCGACCCAGATGGGTAACCAAGGGAACTCCGGCGATGGTGTACGTCAATTATGCGAATGGATCTGGAACGGAGAGATCGGTGAAGTAAAAGAAGTACACGCATGGACCAACCGTCCGATCTGGCCGCAAGGATTACAGCGCCCAACCGAAAAACAACGTTGTCCGAAGACGATGAATTGGGACTTATTTATCGGCCCGGCCGCCATGCGTCCGTTCCATGAGATCTATACCCCTTGGAACTGGCGTGGATGGTGGGATTTCGGAACCGGAGCTTTCGGAGATATGGCTTGCCACGTGCTCGATCCGGTTTACCAATCCTTGAAGTTAGGTTATCCGGATCGCGTACAAGGCCGTTCTACCCAGATCAATACGGAATCCGCTCCTCAATCGGAGGTGGTAGAATTCCGCTTCCCGGCTCGTGATAATCTTCCAAAGGTAGCCTTACCGGAGGTGAAAGTATATTGGTACGATGGCGGTATGCTTCCTCAGCGTCCGGACTTATTACCGGATGGCGTAGATATGATGCGTGACGGTTTGGGTGGATGTATCTTCGTAGGTACTAAAGACACGTTGATCTGCGATTGCGGAGGTTTCAACTCCCGGTTATTATCCGGCCGTGTACCTCAAGTAACCCCTTATTTGCGCCGTATCCCGAACGCTACCGGATACTTCGACGGTTTCCATGAGCAAGACTGGATCCGTGCTTGTAAAGAATCTCCTGAGAACCGTGTGGAAGGAACTTCCAACTTCGCTTATTCCGGACCATTCAACGAGATGGTGTTATTAGGCGTATTGGCGATCCGTCTGCAAGGCTTGAACAAGAAATTGATGTGGGACGCCCAAAACATGCGTTTCACCAACATATCCTCTTCCGACGTATTGAAGATCGTAACCAGCGATGATTTCAAGGTGATAGACGGTCACCCCTATTTCGATACGAAATACGCGGAGTTCAATGCGCTAGAGGCTGCCAACGAATATATCAGACATACCTATCGTGAAGGCTGGAGCCTTCCGGAAATGCCGGTATAAGTATGAAACGATATATTATATTAGCACTATGTACGGTCATGCTCCTTGGGCAGGCCGTACAGCTGGCGGCGCAAAAAGCGGACTGGAAGTGGGTATACAGACTTGGACTTTCCACAATCTTACGTTGATGGAGACCTTGGATAAGACCCAACAACTGGGCATGGGGTATGCGGAGGCTTTCTTTTTCCAAGAATTGGGCGCTCCGTTCCCAAAAGAGACGTATTTAAATTACGACTTGAGCGATGATGACTGCGCTTTATTACGCCATGAGTTCAAGAAAAGGGGAATCAAGCCGATCGCCTTTGGTGTAGCCTCTTATGGGACTAACGAGGAATGGGATAAGTTCTTCGCATTCGCTCATAAAATAGGCGCACATATCGTGACTGTCGAACCGGAGTTAAACCAGTTGGACTACATCGAATCCCTCGCCAAGAAGTACGATATGGAGGTAGCGATCCATAACCATCCGAGTCCATGCATTTACGCAAGTGCCGAGGTGGTAGAGAAAGCGCTGAAAGGCCGTTCTCCCTTGATGGGAGTATGCGCCGATATCGGCCATTGGAAACGGGTGGGTGAAGATCCGCTCAAGAATCTCCAGAAGTTATCCGGACGCATCAAGGTGGCGCATTTGAAAGACCTCACCGACAAGATGGAAGACGCCACATGGGGAACCGGATCTTACCCGTAAAGCGTTCGTCAACGAGCTGAAGCGTCAGCATTTCAACGGGCTTATCTCCATTGAGTACGATGATTTCAAATCCGATATCCAAGAGATACGCAACAGTTGGAATTCTTACAGAAATGCTCTAAATAAAAGTATACGCTTCCCTTAAAAACACCTATATCGGCGTAGGCCCACACGTATATACGTATAGGCTTACGCCAATACTAATATGGGCCTACACGTATATACGTATAAGCCCACACCTATATATGCCTAAAAAGTCGTTATCAGAACAAGGGATTATCCACCTTTTCTCTCAGCAACGCAAGATCCACACCTGTTGAATATCACTCACATAATGGAACACCCAAGCCTTTCAAATACTCCGGTTTGATCTCATTGATATCCTTCTCATTCTCCTTGCAAAGAACTACTCTAATTCCCTTAATCCCGGCTACGTTTAGCCCGACCAAGATTCTTCTTCTTTGACTCAC
>ENA-OQDF01000667-OQDF01000667.1-human-gut-metagenome-genome-assembly--contig:-NODE-667-length-14433-cov-7.961834_pt1 | contig 14433 bp, 18 predicted proteins | sample MGYA00242769_ERZ504597 | MGnify/ENA primary metagenome ERZ504597 (study PRJEB26092, sample SAMD00036305) | human gut metagenome | host: Homo sapiens | study: EMG produced TPA metagenomics assembly of...
CTGATACGACGGCAGTTGTCACATTCGCTTTCTAGACTAGCGACTATGACTGAAAGCCAAGATAACACCATCAACGCGAACCTCACGCCGCTGCCCGACAGGTCGCGTGGACGGTCTCGAAGACAAGTGGCGTGGCGTCTGGGACGAGAGCGGAGTCTACAAGTTCCAGGCACCCGCGACCGCAAGGCCGTCTATTCCATCGATACCCCGCCGCCCACCGTTTCGGGCCACCTGCATGTGGGCCACGTGTTCTCCTACACGCATACCGATGTGATCGCGCGTTTCAAGCGCATGAACGGCTACGACGTGTTCTACCCGATGGCTGGGACGACAACGGCCTGCCGACCGAACGCCGTGTGCAGAACTATTACGGCGTGCGCGTGGACACTTCCCTGAAGTACGATCCGAATTTCGTGCCGCCGTTCGAAGGCACCGATGGCAAGAAGATCGACGCCAAGGACCAGGTGCCGATCTCCCGTAAGAACTTCATCGAACTGTGTGAAAAGCTCACCGCCCAGGACGAGAAGCAGTTCGAGGCGCTGTGGCGCTCCCTCGGCCTGTCCATCGACTGGTCGCAGACCTACCACACCATCGGCGAGCATCCGCAGCGCGTGGCCAGAAAGCGTTCCTGCGCAACCTGGCTCGCGGAGAGGCGTATCAGAAGGACGCCCCGGGCCTGTGGGACGTGACGTTCCAGACCGCAGTGGCGCAGGCCGAACTGGAATCGCGCGAATACCCGGGCTTCTACCACAAGTTGGCCTTCCGTTTCGAAGACGGCACCCCGATCTACATCGAGACCACCCGTCCGGAACTGCTGGCCGCCTGCGGCGCGCTGATCGCGCATCCGGACGACGAGCGTTACAAGCAGTATTTCGGCCAGTACGTCTACTCCCCGCTGTTCCATGTGAAGGTGCCGATTCTGGCGCATAAGGCGGCGGAAATGGACAAGGCGCCGGCATCGCCATGTGCTGTACGTTCGGCGACGTGACCGACGTCGAATGGTGGCGCGATCTGAACCTGCCGCTGCGTTCCATCATCCAGCGCAACGGGCGCATCGTCATGGACACCCCGGATTGGATCGAAGACGAGGAAGGCAAGCGTATCTTCCAGGAGACCGCGGGCAAGACCACGTTCTCCGCACGTAAGGTCATCGTCGACGAGCTGCGCGCTGCCGGCGATCTGGACGGCGAGCCGACCCCGACCAAGCGTATGACGAACTTCTACGAGAAGGGCGACAAGCCGCTCGAAATCGTCACCTCCCGCCAGTGGTACCTGAAGAACGGCGGCACCGACGAGAAGCTGAACGCCGAGCTCATCGCGCGCGGCAAGGAGCTGAACTTCCACCCCGATTTCATGCGCGTGCGCTACGAGAACTGGGTGCACGGCCTCAACGGCGACTGGCTGATCTCCCGCCAGCGCTTCTTCGGCGTTCCGTTCCCGCTGTGGTACCCGGTGAAGGAGGATGGCACCCCGGATTACGATCATCCGATCACCCCGAGCGAGGACCGTCTGCCGATCGATCCGACCGACGATGTGCCGGAAGGCTACACCGAGGACCAGCGTGACGTGCCGGGCGGCTTCACCGCCGAGCCGGACATCATGGATACTTGGGCCACCTCGTCGCTCACCCCGCAGATCGTGACCCGCTGGGAGGAACCGGGCGAGGAGAACCAGGCGATCTTCAATGCCACCTTCCCGATGGATCTGCGTCCGCAGGGCCAGGACATCATCCGCACTTGGCTGTTCTCCACCATGGATCGCGCGCATCTCGAGAACAAGTGCCTGCCGTGGGCCAACACCACGCTGTCGGGCTGGATCCTCGATCCGGACCACAAGAAGATGTCGAAGTCCAAGGGCAACGTGGTCGTGCCGGACAAGCCGATCAAACAGTTCGGCGCCGACGCGGTGCGTTACTGGGCCGCCGCCGCACGTCTGGGCCTGGACGCCACGTACGACGAAGGCCAGATGAAGATCGGCCGTCGTCTTGCCATCAAGCTGCTCAACGCCACCAAGTTCGCGCTAGCCATCGGCCGTGAGGACGAGAACCATCACGTGGGCGCTCCGGCAGTCGCCGCATGGAACCCGGCCGACGTGACCGAGCCGATCGACCGTTCCGCGATGTCCAAGATGGCCGCCGTGGTCCGCGAAGCCACCGACGATCTCAACAACTACGAGCATTCCAAGGCTCTGGAAGTCATCGAGAACTACTTCTGGCAGTTCTGCGACGACTACATCGAGCTGGTCAAGAACCGCGCCTACGGCACCGCCGATTCCACCGGCAACGTGCCGAGCGAGGCCGCGGTGAAGTCCGCACGCACCACGCTGGGCCTGGGTCTTGATGCGTTCGCGCGCCTGCTGGCCCCGTACCTGCCGTATGCCACCGAAGAGGTGTGGAGCTGGATGCATGAGGGCGAAGGCTCCGTGCACCGCGCAGCATGGCCTGCGGCCGACGTGTACGCGGCCGCCGCCGGCGACGCATCCGCCGATCTGCTTGCTCATGCCGGTGAGGCTCTGGCCGCGCTGCGTGGCATCAAGTCGAAGGCCAAGGTTTCGATGAAGACCCCGATCTTGTCTGTGACGCTTGCCGTTGCCGACGATGTGCGCGAGTCCATCGAGCCGCGCTGGGCGATATCGCCGAAGCTGGTCGCGTGACCGGACCGATCGCCTTCACCGCACCGCTGCCGCCGAGGGTGAGAACGAGGCCGCCGATGTGACGGTCGCCGAAAGCGAGCTAGGCGAACCGCCGGCCAAGAAACCGAAGAAGTGAGTCTCTGAGGTGAGCCGCCAGCGGCTTTTGTAGCGCAGCCGCTCACTTCACCCACATACGAGGGGCCTTTCCTTTGCATGAAGGAGAGGCCCTCGTATATCCCGTCACTGTCTGCAACTAACCGTGCCCCCTTTTGCTCATATTCAGTCAAAATCGCGGGAAAAATGCTTTCGTGAGCGAAAAGGGGTATAAATCGCAGGCAAAACGGTCGAAATCATATCCCCTTTTGCTCACGTCCGTGCAGAATCGCCCTAAATCGCAAGACGTGCGCGCATAAAACCGTCCTTATCCCGTTCTCGGCTGTTCTCAGCGTACATTCCTGCCCCTGCGCACAAACCCGTACGCGAAAAAAATGGTTTTTATGGGCGTAATCTCAACGAATGCACAAGCGGAGGCGGAAATCGCAATCAAAACCCCGAAACGTACCACGTAAGCGACGGAGCACTATCGGATTTAGTGCATCGCACCAACGCGTGCTCTACAGCACCGGAACGGACAGGAGGTACTGCGGGCCAGCGGACGAATTTCCGGAACCGTTCCCACCCAATCCGGCCTGCAGCGCATCGTCGAAAACTTCCGCAGCGGCGGCCAATTCGACCGTCTCGTCAATCAAATCGCCATTATCCGGCGTGAAACCGGTTTTCGCCAAGCCATAGCCGGTAATTGGTAGCGAGCTGGCGGACGAATCCGCCGAACCGTCGGACGAATCGCCACCGCTGTTCTTCGAAGAGCCGTCCACTCCCCCGACTTTCGCCACATTCTTCGACGTGGTGTCCGCTGCGGCGCCGAACGACGGGCGTAGTCCGCCCGCGTAGCTCATCACATCATCCATGCTGATGGCGTTCTTGTCATCGACCAAGCTGGTCGAATCGGCGGTGTTGTTCTTCGCCTGCGCGCGTTCGGCCTTGCGTTGCGCACGGGACCGCCGTTTCTCGGCTTTCGCGCACAACGATTGGCTGGCGGAGGCGGAACGCAACGTGTCCAGCACAGAAGCGTCATCGGCAGCGCCCGATTCGGACGTGTCGTCATCCGAATCCAGCTGGTCGGCGAATCGCAGCACGATCTGGTGGAATGCGCTGGCCTGTCCGGTGTGCTCGCTGGCGTCCGCCAACGCGGTCATCGCCGCGGACACCTTGTCGGACGCGGTTTTGAGCTTCTCATTGTCTTTGATGCCGGCACGCACGTCGCGATCGCCTGGGTTTCGTAGCTGCCAGCCGTGCCTGCGGTGGCGCCAGTTCCTTAAGCCGAGCCGTGTATGCGTCGGTGAAATCCATCGAATACGGGATCATGGCCGCGGACAGCTGCGATTGGCCGGCACTGTAGTCTTTGGAGCCGCGCTGTTGTTCCTCACCGGCGCGCTTGGTGAGCTCGTTCACCAAGCCGGATGTGCCACGCTGTTCGATGGTGCGAATCACCTCGTCGACGGCGTCGGCCGCGCCGATATGCCGGTATGCGGCGCTCACGTCGTTGACGGCGTTGGCCAGGTCTGCCACGGATTTAGCTACGGAGGTATCGCCGTTCAGTTCGGACGCGGTGCCGAGAATGGCGGGAAGCTGTGTGGCGTTGCCGATCGAACCGGACAGATGCGTGGTGTATGAGCCACGTACGCGTCGATGTAGCCGTCGAACGCCTGATCGTGCGCTTTGGAACGTACGGCGATGGTCTGTTTGGCAAGCGCTTTCTCGTTGTCTCTGAGCTGTTCCAGTTGGGCGATGAGCTTGCGGTTGCGTTGCGAGCCGACGTTGGTCAGACCGTCCACCAAGGTGGTTGCGCGCTTGGTCAGGTCAGGCAGTGATTGCTGAACGTTGCTTCCACCGCGGCGATGGACAGTGAGCTCATGGTGAAGTGCTTCGCCGTCACGTAGGCGTTGAAGGTCAGGTCCTCGCCCGGTTTGCCGACCGCAGCCACCAGGGTCGAGGTGTTGTCGGATGAGACGAGCACGCCGTCATCGGCGGTCACGTCACTGCCGACGCGTCCGGGAATGGTGAAGGCGACGATTGGCGTCAGATTGGCGGTCACGTCGGGTTTCGTGGCATGCAGGGCGATGCGTATGCCGATCATGCCGGAAGCGCCGGAAACGTCGGAAACGCTTACGTCGGGCCCGTTGAGGGTGAAGGAGGCGGATATTTTCCACGGCAATGCGACAACGCCTTTGGGAACGCGTTTCGACGTGGAGGATCCGCTGTTGGTCAGGAAAAGGCGGCCTGGTTTGTCGATGGAGGTGTAGGCGCTCATCACGTCATCATGCGATGCATCGGCCGCGTACTGCCCATTCTGTTGCAAGGCCGATATCGCGTCGTTCACGCCGACTGCCGCGACGGGAGCGGCGGTGATGACGGCGACCGCGATCGCCGCGGCAAGCGGGCGTCGGGCACCGGATGGACGGTTCGCGGTGGCGTGGCGCATGCCGGACCTCTCAATCGCAATCGAAACAACTTCCCAAGGCATTTAATGTAGTGCCCGGCATGCCCGTCGGCAATGGACGTTCGCGCGGGGCGCGCGGAAAACGGACGGCTCAGGCGAAAACGTCGAGTACGCCCGGGTCTCCCCCGTTTTCGGCGATGCGCTTGTGGCGGCGCTTGGCCTCGGTCACCACGAATTCGCGGTACATTTCGGCGATTTCCGGATCCAGTCCGGCTTCGTCGGCAATGCGATGCAGACGCTCGATCTGGGCATGTTCACGCTGGTAATCGGCCGGCGCGAAGCCCGCACGCGCCTTGAGCACACCCACCTGCGACGTGTATTTGAACCGTTCCGCCAGCAGCGAGACGATGGCGGTGTCGACGTTGTCTATCGATTGGCGCAGCGAGGCGATTTTAGCCACCACATCGGCCACTTCGGGGTTGTTCTGCGCGGTGCGCGCGTCGATGATGGTTTCGGATTCGGTTTCTTCTTCTGGCCGAAGCCAGTCATGTTCGCTGTCGCTCATGGGTATAAGCCTACCGCGCACCCTACCGCGACATCTGCCGAACAGCGGTCACTTCGCGAAGTAACGCTGCAGCACGATGGTGGTTTCGGTGCTGACCGACACCGTGCGATGGATGAGGTTCAACAGCTCTTCGAGCTTGCTGGGCGATTCGACGCGAACGGTGAGCATGAAGCTGGGCGAACCGGCGACGGAATCGCAGGACATGATGCCGTCGATGTTTTTGAGCTTGTCTGGAATCTCGGCTTCCTGGGAGTAATCGATGGGCGTGACCGCGATGTAGGCGTTCACCGCAAGGCCGCGGCGCTCGTCGTCGATAACCGCCTTGTAGCCGCGGATCACGCCGCGACGCTCAAGCTTCTGCACGCGCGACTGCACGGCGGACACGGACAGGCCTGTCGCCTCGGAAAGGTGGGACAGCGTGGCTCGGCCATCCTTTTCAAGCATGTCGAGGATTACGCCATCGGTCGCGTCGAGCTGGCTCGCAACCGTACGTGCGTCTACCGGACCATTGTCACTGTTGGTCATTCATACCCCTTTTCCAACAATCCACTGCACCGGCCGCAATCGACCGTCCCCACTGCAGTTCCATGTTCTTTTTCTTCCTTACCATACCCACTACCGCGCACATACCGTCGCGGAATCGCCGCAGTTTATCCGGACGGCGCAACGCTGTCATGAAATATCTTTGTTTTATTTAGCTCATACCCCCATATCGACCATATATATTTTCCCCATTTATCTTTTCTCGTCGTATTTTTACCTATTTTTTAATTGACAACGTTGTCCAAAAATGGTCAATTTCACGAAATTCGTCGAAACGTACGCATAGGAAAGGGGCTACACGGCGATTGCCATGCAGCCCCTCAAACCTTCAGATTCGCTTGCAGCCGACGACTCAGTTGCCGTTGGTGGCGTTGCCGCTCTGCTGGATGAGCGACGCCATGAAATCGCGGTTGGTCGCTGTCTTCTTCAGGCGTGGCACGAGCGTCTGGTAGGCCTGTTCCGGCTCGAGGCCGCCCAGCAGGCGACGCAGACGGTAGATGATCGGCAGTTCCTGCGGATCGGTGATGAGCTCCTCGCGGCGGGTGCCGGAGGCGTTCACGTCGATGGCCGGGAACAGGCGCTTATCGGCGAGCTCACGGCTCAGGCGCAGTTCCATGTTGCCGGTGCCCTTGAATTCCTCGAAGATCACCTCGTCCATCTTGGAACCGGTTTCCACCAGCGCGGAGGAGATGATGGTCAGGGAGCCGCCGTTTTCGATGTTGCGGGCGGCGCCGAAGAACTTCTTCGGCGGGTACAGCGCCTGCGCGTCCACACCACCGGACAGGATGCGGCCGGAGGCCGGCGCGGCGATGTTGTAGGCGCGGGCCAGACGGGTCATGGAGTCGAGCAGCACCACCACGTCCTGGCCGAGCTCCACGAGACGCTTGGCGCGTTCGATGGCCAGTTCGGCGACGGTGGTGTGGTCGGAGGCCGGACGGTCGAAGGTGGAGGAGATGACCTCGCCCTGCACCGTGCGTTCCATGTCGGTGACTTCCTCCGGACGTTCGTCCACGAGGACGACCATCAGGTGGACTTCCGGATTGTTGGTGGCGATCGCGTTGGCGATGTTCTGCAGGGTGATGGTCTTGCCGGCCTTCGGCGGGGACACGATCAGGCCACGCTGGCCCTTGCCGATCGGCGCCACGATGTCGATGAGGCGGCCGGTGAGCTTGTTCGGCGTGGTCTCCTGCTTCAGGCGTTCCTGCGGATACAGCGGGGTGAGCTTGCTGAACTGCGGACGATGCTGCGCTTCCTCGACGCTCATGCCGTTGATGGAGTCGATGGACTGCAGCGGCACGAACTTCTGACGCTGGTTGCGACGTTCGCCTTCACGCGGGGCGCGGATGGAGCCGTGCACGGCGTCGCCCTTGCGCAGGCCGTACTTCTTGACCTGGCCCATGGAGACATACACGTCGTTCGGTCCCGGCAGGTAGCCGGACGTACGCACGAACGCGTAGGAGTCGAGCACGTCGACGATGCCGGCGACCGGCACGAGGTCTTCCTTCGGCTCGTCGCGATGCTGGTCGCGGTCGGCGCGATCCATACGATCGTTGCGCTGGTCGCGGTCGGCGTTGCGGTCCATGCGGTCGGCGCGATCGTTACGGTCGTTGCGATCATTGCGATCGCCCCTGCCGCGACGCTCGTCACGCTCGTCGTAATCGCGGTCACGGCCACGCATACGGCGGCCACGGCGATCGTTGCGTCCACGGCTGTGACGGTATTCGTTGTCTTCGGTCTCGTCGCGACGCTTATCATCGTCGGCATCTTCCTGCGACGGCAGCGTGGCGAGGATGTCATCAAGGTCGCGCACGACGTCTTCGCTCTTCGGCCCGTCCGCCACGCGACGGCGGCGACGCGGCTCGAAATCGTCCCTACGGTCGTCATCACGACGGCGACGGCGGTCATCCTGCTTCGGAGCGGCATCGTCAAGGCCCAGTTCGGCGAGCAGGTCGGCGCCGGCTTCGGCGTCACGATGGCGACGACGCTTCGGCGCTTCATCGTTCGGCTTCAACGCGTCCACCGCTGCCACGGCATCCGCGACTTCGGAGGATTCCGCGGACTTGGCCTGCTTGGCACGGACGGGGCGTTCCTCCTGCTTGGCTTCATCGGCCTTCTTGTCCTTTGCCGATTTGACCTCAGCGTCTGCGGCGGGAGCGGACTTTGGCGCGCGCACGGTGACGCCGGCCGGAGCCTGGCCGCCGGAACGGGCGGCTTGAAGTGTTGCGATCAGTTCGGTCTTGCGCATGGTGGAGACACCACGAAGTCCCATCTGCTTGGCGAGCTCCTTGAGCTCGGGCAGTTTCATATCATCGAGATTAGGGCTTGTTGCCACTGGTAGTTGCCTTTCCTTGGCTTCCACAGGCATGCGCCCGCGACAGCTGTAAAAAAGAATTGCGGAAAATTTCCGTCGAATGAAAAGTCCGCCGCGAAACATCGCGGTTTTTGAACTGTCCTAACCATACAACGCAACCCAGACCAACGCGAAGCGGGCACGCGCGGTCCGCCCGTGCGGTCCGCGCACCGCGCAATCGCAATGAAAATCGCAATGAAAAAGCCCATGCCAAAAAGCATGGGCTTGATCAAAGTTACGCTGCGAAAAATAAATAACGCGTGCGAAGACGCCCGTCTGAGGCCGAAGGCGTACAAAGGTACGTCGAGCGCCGGAGAAAGGGCGTATGCGCACGCGTTATTTATTTTTCTACTTTTCTTCGTGGTAGGACTTGTCAGTGTTGACCGACCACACGTTGTCTTTCGACGTTTCGCCGCTCTTGATGTCCTTGACGGCTTCGATGGCGGTGGCCATGGAGTGGTCCATGTTGTTGTAACGGTGCTGTCCGTTACGGCCAACGCAGTACAGGTTGCCGAAGGAGTCGAGGTAGTCGACGAGTTCGGGCATGCGGTCGTAGGTGTCGAAGTAGGCCGGGTAAGCCTTCTTGACGCGTTCGCGGTGGGAGTCGAGCACGTCCTGCGGGCCGTTGATGACCTGCATGCGGGTGAGCTCCTGGATGGCGAACTTGGTGGCTTCCTCGTCGGTCATGTTCCAGAAGGAGTCGCCTTCCTCGCAGAAGTATTCGAGACCGATCCACACGGTGTTGTCGACGTCCTTGACCAGGTACGGGCTCCAGTTGTTGAAGATCTGCAGACGGCCGACCTTGTAGCCCGGATCCTGCACGTAAATCCAACAATCCGGCACGATCGGCGGGTTGCCGAGGGTCGGAATGTCGGTGGTGTTGGTCAGGCGCAGGTGCTTGACGAGCAGGCCGACGGTGACGAAATCGCGGTACGGCAGGCCGTTGGCGATTTCGGTCATATCCTTCGGAGCCGGCTGGTCGGAGGCGTCCACGGCGTTGACAAGGTCCTTGACCGGCATGGAAGAAATGAAGTCGTCCGCGGCCATTTCGGTGCGGTTGCCTTCGGAATCCTCGTACACGACGGATGCGATCTTGCCGTCCTTCTGGCGAATTTCCACCACATTGGCGTCGGTGATGACCTTCACGCCGGCGGCTTCGCAGTTGGATTCGACGGTTTCCCACAGCTGGCCCGGGCCGAGCTTCGGATACCAGAATTCCTCGATGAGGGAGGTTTCGACTTCGGAGTTGTCGCGCTTCTTCGGCAGGAGCTTCTGGAAGGCGTTCTTCAGCACGCCCATGATGCTCAGGCCCTTGACGCGCTGTGCGCCCCAGTCGGCGGAGATTTCGGACGGGTGACGGCCCCACAGCTTCTCGGTGTAGCCCTCGAAGAACATGGAGTAGAGCTTACGGCCGAAACGGTTGATGTAGAAGTTCTCCAGGTTGGTTTCCGGCAGCTTGTGCACCATGGACTTCAGGTAGCTGAAGCCGGCGACCATGGTGAGCTTGAAGCCCATGGCCTTCAGGGTGTTGGCGCTCAGGGAAATCGGGTAGTCGAGGAAGTGGCGGTTCCAGTAGATGCGGGACACGCGGTGGCGCTTGAGCATCACCTTGTCTTCGATTTCCGGATCCGGGCCGCCCGGCTCCATATCATGCTCGCGGTGGAGCTTCTTGTCATCATAGCTGGGTGCGCCCTGCAGCGGCAGAACGTCCTTCCACCAGTCCATGATGCGGTCGTCCTTCGAGAAGAAGCGGTGGCCGCCGATATCCATACGATTGCCGTCATGCTTGACGGTGCGGGAGATGCCGCCGAATTCGCGGGTGGCTTCCAGCACGGTCACGTCGTACTGTTCGGAGCCACCGTCCTTGACGAGCTCCCAAGCGGCAGTCAGGCCGGCAGGGCCGCCACCGATGATGACCACGGATTGCTTTTGCGTCACTTTGAAGTCTCCTTACAAACAAAATCGAAGATATTCTACCCGAAGGTAGGGAAACGCACAGCGCACCTGTGCGCATGCACACAAAATCACCGCCAAGTCCGACAGCAATCGCCCTGATAGAAGGAAAACCAGCCGTACGGCTTCCGCCGAAGACTGGTTTTCCGTAGGTCCGCTACATGCTGTCGGGAATGTCGATATCGGTTTTCTGCACTTCCTCGACGTTCACGTCCTTGAACGTGACGATGCGCACGTTCTTGACGAAACGGCTGGAACGGTAGACGTCCCACACCCACGCGTCGGTCAGCCGCACGTCGAAGTAGACGTCCTGGCCGGCGGAACGCACGTTGAAATCGACCTTGTTGGCCAGATAGAAGCGGCGCTCGGTCTCCACAACGTAGGTGAACAGTTTGATGACGTCGCGGTATTCCTTGTATAGGGACAGCTCGGCGTCGGTTTCGTAGTTGTCGAGGTCCTCGGCGCTCATCGTCTGCCTTCCGTGTCGCGCTTGCGGCCACGTCCAAGCGTGCGCCACCAAGCATCCTTCGAGGTTTTGCGCTCATCCGAGCTGTACGGCCAGTTGTTGTCGGCATCGCCGGCCTTCTGGTCCGTCTTCGCCGTTCCGGATGCTTCGTTCGGCTGCGATTCCTGCGATGGCGCGGCAGACGTCTCGTCGGCGGAGGTCTGCGCCGTGTCTCCACTCTGGCCTGCCGCTGCGGCATCGTCCGCATCGCCCTTATGTACGGAGTTGAGTTGGATGGCGATCGAGTGTTCGCGGGCGCTCAACGCCTCCTTGACGCCCGGATTGTCTTCGATCACGTGCATGCCGAACGCGTCGAGCGAGCGGATCGGGTCGAATTCGTCGACGAGCGTGTCCATGACGATGAGGTCCTGGTAACGGTTCTCCGACGCGTTCCACAGGGCATCGCGCGAACGGCCGGACGGCACGAAGCCGAGCGACTGGTAGACGGATACGGAACGCGTGTTCTGTTCCGGCACGGCCACCCAAATGCGGTGCATGCCGAGGCCCGCCGGTTCCGGCGCGAAGCCGTACGTCATCACGCGGGGCATGATGTCTCGCGAGTAGCCGCGGCCGCGGTAGTCCTTGCCGAGCACCACTTGGATGCGGGCGGAACGTGCCCAGCCGTCGATGTCGATGAGGAAGATCATGCCGATCACGTTGTCGGAAGAGGCCGCGTCAAGCTCGCCGTCGCCGTCATGGTCGCTTCGGTGACGATGGACCATGCGATGGTACGACGAGATTCCGGATCCCCCACGCCGGATTCGTTCGATTTTTCGCCATTGGACCATGCCACGGAACGACGCACCCACGCGTTCACAGCGCCACGTTCGGCCACGCGGTCCTTGCCGGTGATGCCGGATGCGCCGACGTACGCCTCAATGACCTCCATGCGTGCGATGTCGTCGATGGTGGCGCGGCGCAAGTGCACCATCTCGCCCTTGATGGGCGGAATGACGATGCGTTCCGGCAGCTCCCTCGCCCGCTGGTCCGTCGTCTGTTCCTTCGCTGTGGTTTCAGCGTACTCTGACATGATTATCGTTTCCTATGTTTCTCGGCGCGGTCCCTCGCCGCACCCATACCGACGGTATTGTACCCGACTGAACGCCAGCTGGGAGTTTTGTTAGGCAAAATCCCCGTGAAACCTCCCCAGCCGACGCGTGAATCGTACGAAAAGGCATGTAAAAGCAGATAAAAAGCAACAAAATGCAGAAAGGCGTGCGTTTACGATTCCTCTCATCGCAAAAACGCACGCCTTTCGATGCCATCAATCAGGCAACGTTCGCAATCGCCGGAATGTCACTTGATCTTGCCCATCACGATCTTGGTGACGGCCTTCGCATCGGCCTGGCCGCGGGTGGCGCGCATGACAGCGCCGATAATCGCGCCCATCGGCTTCATGTTGCCGCTCTTGAGCTTCTCGACGATGTCCGGGCTGGCCGCGAGTGCCTCGTCGACGGCCTTTTCGAGCGCGCCGTCGTCGGAAACGACCTGGAAGCCGTGCTTCTTGACGACCTCGTCCGGAGTGCCTTCGCCGGCGAGCACGCCTGCGACGGTCTGCTTGGCGAGCTTGTCGTTGAGCTTGCCGTCGGCGATGAGCTTCTCGACCTCGGCGACGTCGGCCGGGGTGATCGGCAGCTCTTCAAGGCTCACGCCCTTGTTGTTGGCTTCGCGGGACAGCTCGCCCAGCCACCACTTCTTGCGCCCGAGGCGGAAGCGCCGGCCTTGACGGTGTCCTCGAGCAGGTCCAGAGCGTCGGCGTTGAGCACGTCGCGCATCTCCAGATCGTTGAAGCCCCACTCGCCCTTCAGGCGGTTGCGGCGCTCACGAGGCATTTCCGGCATCTGGGCCTTCATCTCCTCGATGTGCTCCTTGGTGATGTGCAGCATCACCAGATCGGATCCGGGAAGTAGCGGTAGTCGTCGCGTCGGACTTCACGCGGCCGCCGGCGGTGGTCTGCGAGGCCTCGTCCCAGTGACGGGTCTCCTGCAGAATCTCGCCGCCTCGGAAAGGATGGCGCCTGGCGGCGGATCTCGTACTGGATAGTCTTCTCGATGCCACGGAACGAGTTCACGTTCTTGGTTTCGGAACGGGTGCCGAACGGATCGGACGGGCTGTTGCGCAGCGACACGTTCACGTCGGCGCGCATGTTGCCCTGCTCCATGCGGGCATGGGAGATGTTCAGCGCACGCACGATGTCGCGGATGGCGCGCATGTAGGCGCCTGCGATTTCGGGGGCGCGGTCTCCTGCGCCTTCGATCGGCTTGGTCACGATTTCGATCAGCGGCACGCCGGCGCGGTTGTAGTCGACCAGCGAGTGGTCGGCGCCTTCGATACGGCCGTCAGCGCCACCGACGTGGGTGTTCTTGCCGGCGTCGTCTTCGATGTGGCGCGCTCGATCGGCACACGGAAGATGGTGCCGTCCTCAAGCTCCACGTCGAGGTAGCCGTTGCCGTTGGTCGGCTTGTCATACTGCGAGATCTGGTAATCGCGCGGCATGTCCGGGTAGAAGTAGTTCTTACGGGCGAACTGGCTCCATTCGGCGATTTCGCAGTGCAGGGCGAGACCCAGCTTGATCGCGTAATCGACGGCGGTCTTGTTGACCACCGGCAGGGAGCCCGGCAGGCCGAGGCTCACCGGGGTGAGCTGGGTGTTCGGCTCGCCGCCGAAGTGGACTTCGGCCGGGCAGAACAGCTTCGTGGTGGTGGACAGCTCCACGTGGGTTTCCAGACCGATGACCGGGTCGAACTTCTTGACGGCATCGGCGTACTTCATCAACTTTTCAGCCATTTTGTTTTCTTTCCTCCGATGCTTCCTACTTGTCCAGTCCGTCGAGCCACGGGGTCTTCAGGGACTGCCAGATCGGGCCGTTCCAGCTTTCCTCGAGGGCCGCTTCGAGAGCGGCGGCGGGCTTGTACATGACCTCGTCGCGCTGCTGCGGGGCGAGGAACTGGAAGCCGACCGGCAGGCCGTCGTCGCTCAGGCCGGCCGGGATGCTCATTGCCGGCACGCCGGCGAGGTTGGCCGGAATGGTGGTGATGTCGATGGCGTACATGGCCATCGGGTCCTCGGTCTTCTCGCCGAACTTGAACGCGGTGACCGGGCTGGTCGGGCCGACGAGCACGTCGACCTTTTCGAAGGCCTTCTTGAAGTCGTCGATGATCAGGGTGCGGACTTTCTGCGCGGAGCCGTACCAGGCATCGTAGTAGCCGGCGGACAGGGCGTAGGTGCCGAGGATGATACGACGCTTGACTTCGTCGCCGAAGCCGGCCTCACGGGTGTAGGCCATCATGTTGGCGGCGGTCTGCGGAACGCCTGCCGGCGCATGACGCGCAGGCCGTAGCGCATGCCATCGTAACGGGCCAGGTTGGAGCTGACCTCGGACGGCA
>ENA-OQDF01000668-OQDF01000668.1-human-gut-metagenome-genome-assembly--contig:-NODE-668-length-14403-cov-1.619081_pt1 | contig 14403 bp, 16 predicted proteins | sample MGYA00242769_ERZ504597 | MGnify/ENA primary metagenome ERZ504597 (study PRJEB26092, sample SAMD00036305) | human gut metagenome | host: Homo sapiens | study: EMG produced TPA metagenomics assembly of...
AAATAAAATAAAAAGGAAATCACAGGAATTTATGTAAAAATATATAAAAGTATATAAGCTAAACTTGTCTAGGAGGATATGGTATTGATTTTATAAATACGCTATATTAGATAATAATACATAAAAGGGGGTAATATGATGAGTGAATTAGAAAATTTAAAAGCAAGACAGCAAGAGCTATTGGATAAAATTCAAGAAATAGGCGAACAATATGAAGGTATCGAAAATGAACATAATGCTCAAAAAATACAAGAATTAAATAAAGTGCAAGCCCAATTAATAGGTAATCAAAATGATTTAAAACAACAACTGCAATCAGTGCAGGAAAAATTAAAAACTATCAATAATGAAATAGATAAATTATCTTCTACAGCAACCGATAGAATTCTCGAAGCGATAAAAAATCAACGGTGGTATTTCTTTAAAAATAAACAACATATATTAATGGATAAAACAACTGGTATATTATGGGCTAATTTAGATTATTTTCCTGATAATCAAGAGCATTATTATGCTTCTGATGGATATGAATTAGATAAAATAAAACCTTTAGTAAATAATTATAATGTAGATGGTATAAATGATTGGCAAATACCTACTTTGGAAGTATTTAAACATATGATATATGATAAGACCTTTCCATTTCAAGAAGGTGATTATTGGCTAATAAAAAATAAATATTTTTGGCATTGTAATACAAATAATATAGTAGCTTTAAGTGACTGGTCAGTTTGTAGCGATTGGTATGGTTTTGTATTACCTTGTAGCTATTATTTAATACAAGATAGTGAATATGAAAAAAATGTATCAGAAAATAATAATGTTTATACAGAAAAAGAAAGATTGCAATTCACCTTAGACTTATTTAGAAAAAATGAGCTTTGGCCTATATTTGATAACGCTGAAATCACTGATTTATATAAGAAAATCTATTTTGAAAAGCCTAGATTATTGCAAGCATTGAGCGAAGTAGAAACACAGTTAGCACAGTGCGAAGAAGTGAAGACTATAACTGCTAATCTGGATTATACTATATTATTAAATAAATACGATATCGCTTCTATTGATAAATCCATTATCAAATATTATGAAGCTGTGCAAAAGTGGATAGATGAACTTATGGAATACTTAGCTGATTTTGAACAGCAAAAAGAAAGTGTCATTCAAGATTGCAATCAAATAGGTTTGCAATTATCAACAACATATAAAGATGATAATAATTTAACAGAGACAGAAAATGAGTTATTAAAAAATCGTCAATATTATTTTAAAGATAAATTAGCTTTGGGCATGGATAAAGTAAAAGCGAATTTATTAAAAGTAAAACAACAAGCTGATGATATCGAATATACTATCAATGAAATCGATGATGGCGATAATGCCATTTATGAATTGGCACAGCTAGAGAAAAAGGAACGTGCAAGCTTTGCATTAATAGCTGAAAACACGGCTAAAATAGTGAATAAAGCATTGCAAAAAATAGATTTCTTTGAACATAATCGCGATTTTATCATCAAAGCAGTTGAAGTATGGTCTAAATGGAATGAAGATTACAAGGTATTTAAGACTAAACAATATGAAGAATTAAAACACAGATGTGAACAAGATGATATCGAAGCAGAAGTTTGGCAAAATGGTATGCAGATTGGCAGAAATTGCGTTTCACCATTGAAGAAAAACTCCAACCAATGATATCAAGAGGCTTAAAAGGCGATATCGAAACAAAAGAAGAACAAGAAACACCTATCATCATGCAGGCAATATACGTTTTAAATGATTATAAAATCGCTGTTGATAATTTTTACCTTGAAGAACGCAAAAATATCTATCAACAATATGTATTCCAAAATTGTGGTGATTTGCAAGAAAAATTTGAAGTGGAAAAAGAACTCTATGCTCGCACTGTGAATTTACAAAAAGCATTGCAAAATATCATCTTTAATTGCAAAAAAGAAGCAGATAAAATCTTTATCTTGCGTTGGATTGATAATTTAATCGACATTCAAATCAATGAAATCATACAGTTTGTAGCAGATAATAATTTAGAGCAGATTTCACAAGAAGTATTAAATGAATTTGCTAAATTGAAACAGAAAAATTATTATATGTATTTAGCAGATATCAAAGCGTATAGCCAAGAACAAGCTAATCGAGAAAAAGCGTATAATTCATTGATTTTCAAAATGCGTAAAGGTTTAATGAAAAAATAATGAACAATTACAATTTAATGAACACAAATGTCTTTCCTAACTATGAAGTGCCTTGCCTACCAGAAGAGGAAGAAATATGGGTACAAAAAAACGCCCCAAAAAGGCGACCATATACGCGTACAAAGAATGAATGGCGTATATGCTCATCATGGAATTTATGTATCTGATGAAGAAGTAATCCACTTCACAGGGAAAGATGATGACAGTATATTGGACTGGTCAAAGCCAGAAGTTATACAGACAGATTTAGCTTACTTTTTAAAAGGCGGTACATTGGAAGTAAAAGAATATACTGATGAGGAATTTGCTGACTTATACTCACCTGAACAAATAGTGACTTATGCCAGAGCTTGTTTAGGCGATAAGGGCTATAATCTGATTTTTAACAACTGTGAACATTTTGCCAATGTATGTACTTTAGGAAGATTTCGTAGTCATCAAGTAGAAAAAGTTTTTACGAAACAAAAGGAGAATGATTTTATGGGTTGGTGGTCTAAAAATAAAAAGCTGGATTGGCGGTTCTAGCAGTGGCAGTCGTACCACTACTAATTATAATTATGAACCAGATAAAGTGAAAATAGCACAAATCGAAGCAGAAGCTAAAATTCGCTTAGCGGAAATGGAAACAGAACGCGTAGAACTGATAAAACAGGCTCAAATGGAATTATTAAGAGATGAAGCGGAAGCTAAGATTTTAGTAGAAGAAGCGAAAGCAAAAGGCTTCACTGTGATGGCACAGACAATCATAGCAATGCAAGAACAATTGACGCAGATTACTAACAATAGAATTAAAATAATTGAAAGAGCTTCATTGCCTATCGTAAAAGATATTGAAAATATGTATAAAGAATTAAATGATAGGATAGTAGCTGATAATGATAAATATAATACAGAAAAATTGCCAAATTTATTATCTATATTAGAAAAATATCCTGAAGGAACGCCAGCACATAAATTGTATTTCCAACAAATCCAAAATGATATGAATGCTCAAATGAAACATCATGATATGCAGCTAAAGTCTTTAGAGATTAGACAACAGCAAATTATAAGTGGTTTCATTAATAGCAAAGATAAAATGTTAGAACAAACAGGCAATTTAACGCAAAATATAATAACAAATTTAATTAAAGGATAATTTAAGCTTAGAGGATAAAACGCAATTAAATAAATTTATCTTAGATGATAAACAAAGCAAAAATGAGTTTACCAAATAATAAAAAATTATCATTGACAGAAAAACCGCAAGAAAAAAATTAAATTTTGAAGAAAAAAAGAACTGATTTTAAATAATCAGTTCTTTTGCTTTTAATAGATTTTTAAGCGAGTAGAAATATCTTCAATATATTTTTCATTTGGCTGTGCTTCAATGCTACCAAATGGCATTTGAGCTGTTAATTTCCATGTATCAGGAATAGAGAATAATTCTTTGATTTTATCATCAATCAAAGGATTATAATGTTGAAGATTAGCTCCGATATTTGCTTGGCTTAATGCTGTCCAGATATTATTTTGAAGCATACCATTTGCTTGATTTGACCATGTGGAGAAATTTTCAGCATACATAGCATAAGTTTCTTTTAATTCATTGATGATTTCAGTGTCTTCAAAAAATAAGATAGTGCCAACGCCAGCTTTGAATTTATTGATTTTATTTTGAGCTACAGCGAAAGTTTCTTCTTTTTTAGCTAATTTTTCTTTTAAAATATCTGTAGTGATTTGCCAAATCTGTTGATGTTTTTCACCAAAGGCGATGATAACATTTGTTGTAGGATAATTAAAAGCAGATGGGCTATATTTAGGCAATCAGAGATGATAGAAGTTATTTCTTCATTAGATAAATTAACATTAGTGCCTAAATTATAGATACTGCGACGATTTTTTAAGGCTTGTAAAAATTCCATGATAAATACCTCGATTATATATCTTTAGATAAAAATAGACGCAGTTATTACTGCGTCTAAAGATTATTTTATTCTTCGTCCATTTCATAGTTGGAATAAACGTTTTGAACATCATCATGTTCTTCAAGCATATCGATAAGAGTCTGCATTTTTTCAGCGTCTTTGCCTTCAACTTTAACAGTAGTATCAGGAATCATAGTGATTTCGGATTCAACTGTTTCAATGTTGTTTTCTTCTAATGCTTGAGAGATTGCATCGAAATCTTCAGGAGCAGCAGTGATTTCAAAAGAATCATCTTCTGCTTTGAAGTCTTCAGCACCAGCATCAAGAGCAATCATCATAAGGCTTTCTTCATCATCGAAAGCTTCTTTGTCTACAACAAAAATTGCTTTTTTGTGGAACATCCAGCCTACGCAACCAGTTTCGCCGAGGTTTCCGCCGTATTTGGAGAATAAATGACGAATATCAGCAGCTGTACGATTGCGGTTATCTGTCATAACTTCGAGCATAACAGCAGAACCTGCTGGACCGTAACCTTCATAAATTAATTCTTCGTAATTGCTACCATCAGAAGCACCTAAGCCTTTTTGAATAGCACGATTGATATTATCTTTAGGAATATTGTTAGATTTAGCTTTGCTTAAAGCTAATTTAAGACGCATATTACCAGTAGGGTCAGCACCACCCATACGAACAGCAATAGTGATTTCACGACCAATTTTTGTAGTCATTTTGCACGAATGGCATCATTTGCACCTTTTTTTCGTTTAATATTGGCCCATTTAGAATGTCCTGACATCTTTTAAACGCACTCCTTAATAAATTAAACTATAAATTATCTAATATGTACTAGATAAGTAAAGAAAATTTTAAGATTTAGATAAAAACTTTGTAAGAAAATATCTTTTTAGAGTATACCATAAAAAAACGAGTCTTTGCAAATCATTTAAAGTATTCATTTTTGTTGATAAAGAAATAAATCGAATATAGTAATTATAGTCTATGGATAAAAATAAAAAGCTAGAATATATCAATATTATTACTGAATATATTCTAGCTTTTTGTTTATAATTTTATGATTTTTATGCTTTGATTAAACGGTAGAATTTCTTTTTACCTTTACGAACGATCATTTCGCCATTTGCAAGGTCTTCTGCTGTTAATACTTTTTCTACATCAGTCCATTTGTCATCGCCGATGGATACACCATTTTGAGCGATTAGACGACGACCTGCACCTTTGGATTCAAATACTTTATTATCTACTAAGATATCAAGTAATTTTTGCCAAAGTCTGCTTCTGTGATAGTGATAGTTGGAGCATTGTCCATATTACCTTTACCACTGAAAAGTGCTTGAGCAGCTTCTTGAGCTTTTTTTGCTTCTTCTTCGCCATGAACGAGTTTTGTAACTTCATAAGCGAGAACTTTGTTTTGCTTTCGTTGATTTTTTGTCTTTGTAGCTACCGAGGCGACGAACTTCATCCATTGGTAAGAATGTGAGAAGTGCAAGACATTTTTCTACGTCGCTATCAGCAACATTTCTCCAGTATTGATAGAAGTCGTATGGAGAAGTTTTTTCAGGGTCGAGCCAAAGTGCGCCTTTTGCTGTTTTACCCATTTTTTTGCCTTCACTATTAGTGAGAAGGTTGAATGTCATACCATAAGAAGGTTTTGCTTCTTTACGACGAATGAGTTCAACACCGGCAATGATGTTAGACCATTGGTCATCGCCACCTAATTCAAGTACGCAACCATAACGGCGATTTAATTCCATGAAGTCATAAGCCTGCATGATCATGTAGTTGAATTCAAGGAATGTTAAACCACGTTCTAAACGTTGTTTATAACATTCAGCAGTAAGCATGCGATTAACAGAGAAATGTGGACCAACATCGCGAAGTAATTCAATATAATTTAATTTGCGAAGCCAATCACCATTGTTAATCATTAATGCTTTACCATCAGAGAAATCAATAAAGCGTTCCATTTGTTTTTTGAAGCAATTGCAATTATGTTCAATATCTTCATCAGTTAACATTTTACGCATATCTGTACGACCAGAAGGATCACCTACAGTACCAGTACCGCCACCAACTAAACAGATAGGGCGATGACCTGCTTTTTGCATATGAGACATAGCCATTAAAGCTAAGAAATGACCAACATGAAGGCTGTCTGCTGTTGGATCAAATCCCATATAAAATGTAACTTGCTCAGTTTCTAAAGCTTTTTTTAATTCTTCTTCGTGAGTTACTTGAGCTAAGTAACCACGTTCTTTAAGTGTATCAAATACGCTCACAAAAAGTCCTCCTAAAATTTGTATGATTATCTATTAATTTAACCCTTTGCCTTGTTGAATACTTGGTTCAGGTAAATTTTGCCTTGGAGCTGGAATAGATGGTTGCTCGATATTTTCTTCTTCGATTGGTTCATTTTCATCAATTGGCTGTTGAGCCTCATTTGGATTTATCTGTTCATTAGGAACAGGTTTTTGTTTATCAGGTGCTTCTTTTGTTGGTTTTTCTTTTTCTTGAATAACGTCTTTAGCTGTAGTTTTAGCATTGCTTTCTACACTTTGGACAGGATTATCAATGGAAGTGTCTGAACCATCAAAGTTTTTAGCAGGTATAGACGCAAGTGCTGTTTTCATGAAGCTTTGCCAAATTTTAGCAGGTGTAGTACCGCCTGTAATACCAGGCATAACATCATTATCATCACAGCCCATCCATACTACTGTTACTAAATCAGGTGTATAACCTGCAAACCAAGCATCTTGGTAATTATCGGTAGTTCCTGTTTTACCAGCAGCAGGTCTATTGATATTAGCAGCTTTACCTGTGCCTTTAGTGATAACATCTTCAAGCATATCTGTTAATAAAGTAGCAGTGCGTTCAGATAAAACTTGTTTAGTTTCTGGTGTATGTTCATAAATAGTTTTGCCTTTGCGGTCAACGACTTTAACTATAGCAGTTGGTTTTGTATAAACGCCATGATTGGCAAAAGCACTATAAGCACCAGCCATATCAAGAACTGTTACCCCATTTGTGAGACCACCGATGGAAGCAGCTAAGTTTTTATCATTTGCATCTTTAGAATTTAATTCTAATGTGGATATACCTAAATTTTGAGCTGTTAATAAAACTTTATCAATAGATAGTTTTTCTGCTAGACGAATAGTAGGTATATTTAAAGAATTAATAGCTGTTTGACGCATGGAGACTGTACCTCTAAATGTACGGTCATAGTTTTGAGGTTGCCAATCGCCTAATTTGAAAGGTTTATCCTCAATAGTAGTATTGGAGTCATTTTATTTTCTAAAGCAGTAGCAAATGTAAATGGTTTAAATGCCGAACCTGGTTGACGTACAGCAAGTACAGCACGATTGAATTGGTCAGTACCACGACCACCAACCATAGCCTTGATATATCCTGTTTTAGGATCAATAGCTACGAGTGCGCCTTGTGGTTGAGTAAGACCATTAGCATCATTGTAATAAGTTGGTAATAAACTATTTACAGATTGTTCAGCAGCTTTTTGCATGTTCATGTCAATGGAAACATAAATTTTTAAGCCCTCTTTATATACTGCATCAGCACCGAATTTATCAATCATTTCTTGAGTTACATAATCAATAAAATATGAAGCAGTATTATCATTTTCTTGTTCTTTAGGATTTACAAGTCGTAACTTTCAGCTTTTGTTTTAGCTGCTGTAGTAGAATCAATATAGCCATATTTTACCATTTGGTCTAAAACTTCTGCTTTACGTTCATTAGCAGCACCTAAATTATTAAGTGGTGAATAATAATTTGGACTACGAGGTATACCAGCGAGCATTGCACATTCTGATAAATCTAATTGACTTACATCTTTGCCAAAATATGTCTGTGCAGCAGCTTGAACACCATAAGCACCTCTACCAAAATAAATTTGGTTGAGATACATTTCTAAAATTTCTTCTTTAGTATATTGTCTTTCTAAGCGAAGAGCAATGAAAAATTCTTGAATTTTTCGTTTGAATGTACGGTCTTGTGATAAAAAGGCATTTTTGGCTAATTGTTGAGTGATAGTACTACCACCTTCAGCCACTTCACCGCTTGTTAAATTAGAATAAATCGCACGGAAAATACCTCTAGGGTCAATACCGTTATGTTCATAAAAGCGATTATCTTCAACAGCGATAAAGGCATTTTGTAGATTAGCAGGGATTTTATCTAAAGTCACTAATGTACGATTTTCCGTAGCGTGAATATTAGTGATTAGATTGCCATTCATATCGAGAATTTGAGAAGAAGCAGGTGGGTGAATATCAGATACATCTTTATCACCATCAAGGCCAATAGCAACTAATCCACAACCAACGCCTAAAAATACAACTATAAATAGCGTTAAAAGCGCTAAGAAAAATTTTTGAAGCCAAAAGATTTTTTCTTATTTTTTTTATCAGTTGCATGATTTAGAGGTTGATTTTTTTCGTTAAAAGGCTGTTTATCCATAGAATACACCTCAAATATTTATAATACTATGTTTAGTTTTGGTAAAAATATAGTAATTATTTGCGTTATTTTAATTTTACAGCAGTTACCCCACTACCGCCTTCGTCCATATCACCAAGAGTATAGCTTAAAACATTGCGATGATTTTTGAGATATTCTTGAATACCTTTGCGCAGAGCTCCTGTACCTTTACCATGAATGATTAATACTCTTGATAAACCAGAAATTACAGCATCATCAAGATATTTGCTAACAACTTCGATAGCTTCATCAACCATTAAGCCTCTGATATCTACTTCTGTACTAATTTGGCTGACTTTAGCTAGCATATTGAAGCCACCAGCTTTTTAGATGGTGCAGTTTCTTTTACTTTAACAGCATGAGAAACGAAAGAGCAATCTTTAGCTTTAACATTCATTTTTAAACTGCCCAATTGAACAGTTAATTCTTTACCACTGATATCAGTGATAGTTCCTTTTTGGCGAAGTTTATTTACATATACGATATCACCAACAGCAATGGTTTTAATATCGACAGCTTCACCTGGTTTATTTGGATCATCATTTGTTGACTTACTTTATCCAGACGACCACGTAATTTATGACGAGCAGCATCTATTGTTTCCTGACGTTTTTTCATTCCCTGGTCGTTGAATTGAGCTTTCAATTCCTTGATGATTTCTTCAGATTCGCGACGAGTACGGCGAAGTAAACTAGCACATTGTTCTTTAGTTTTACGAAGTGTTTGCTCTTTTTTCTTGGCCATTTCTTGCTTCATATCGGCAAGTTGTTTTTCTAATTTTTCAATGCGTTGTTGACGTTCAGCAATATCAGCATTTTTTGTTCATACATCAATTTTTCATTTTCTAGTGTATTTAATACATTTTCAAATTGAGCATGGTCTGCTTTAATGAGTTGTTGTGCACGTAAAATCAAAGTATCTGATAAACCTAATCTTTTACTTATAGCAAAAGCATTACTAGCCCCTGGCGTACCTATCAATAATCGGTAAGTAGGGCGAAGGGATTTGATGTCAAATTCCACACAAGCATTTTCAATGCCTTCTTTAGAATAAGCAAAAGTTTTTAACTCGTTATAGTGAGTAGTAGCTACGGTACAAGCACCGATTTCCATTAATCTTTCTAAAATTGACATGGCAAGAGCAGCACCTTCTTCTGGGTCAGTACCAGAACCTACTTCATCTAATAAGAGCAAGTCATCATGTTCAATATTATTCAAGATATTTACGATATTGCGCATATGAGCGGAAAATGTACTGAGGCTCTGTTCAATGCTTTGCTCATCACCGATATCAGCATAGACATTTTGGAAAATGGAAATTTTGGAACCAGATTGAACAGGAATAAAAAGACCAGACTGAGTCATTAAAACTAATAAGCCTAAAGTTTTCATGCTCACTGTTTTACCGCCTGTGTTTGGCCCTGTAATCAATAAAGTGCGATATCCTTCGCCAAGTCTGATATCAATAGGAACGACATTATCTTTATTGAGTAATGGGTGGCGAGCTTTAGCTAAATTGACAATACCTTCATCATTGATTTCTGGCATAGTAGCGTGCATTTTACGAGCTAATTTTGCTTAGCAAAAGCAAAATCCAATTGAGCCATGATTTCGCAGTTATGAAGTAAGCTATCAGCATTTCTAGCGATTTTTCAGAAATCACTTTTAAAATACGTTCAATTTCACGTTTTTCATCAATAACTAATTGTTTAATATCATTGTTTAAGTCAACAATGGACATAGGTTCAATAAACAAAGTAGAACCACTAGAGGATTGGTCATGTACGACACCTGGGAATTGTTGACGATATTCTTGTTTGATAGGAATAACATAGCGTTCATCACGGATAGTAACGATATTATCCTGAAAATATTTTTGATAATCAGGGTTTTTTAAGATACCGTCAAGATTTGTTTTGATGCGACGCTGAGAAGATTTAATTTCACGGCGAATACGCATAAGTTCAACGCTCGCACTATCACGCATAGAACCATGTTCATCAACAATATTATCTATTTCGCGTTCGAGTTGCCCCAAAATTTCAATAGATTTAGCCCATTCTTTGAATTGAGGGCTATCTATTTCTAATTCTTTGAAGAATTTTTGAGATTACGCATTGCGTACATGGTATTTAAAATATCAAGTAATGAATTTATTTCAATTACTAGACCTAAAGATGTTTTCTTTAATAATGAACGAATATCATGAATACCGCCAAAGGTGGTTCAGAGCTAATTAAAATGTTACTAGCTTCTTGTGTATGTGAAAGATTTTCAATTACTTCGTCAATATCGCTACTTGGTAATAGTTTTTCAGCAAGTTCTTTTCCCATACTAGAAGTAGCCATATTTTGTAGCATAGTGATAATTTTGGCATATTCTAAAGTTTTAAATACGGATTGATTCATTTGTTAAAAAGATACCTTCCTTAAATTATTCTACTCCACGGAAGTAATGACCACGAGTAATATTTTGTTCATATTTAGTGATATTTTCAGGCATTAAAGCAAGATGATTTTTGCCTTCAAGGATAATTTCTTTATAGAGTTTAGTGAATTTAGCTAATTTTTCTTTGGACATATATCTGCCATCTAAGCGAATGCGGTCAATATGAAGATTAGTAAATTCTGGAACATGAGCTAACATATTTAATTCTTTAGCATTTAATAAATGCATATGACAATATTGGTCTGTTACGATAGGGAATTTTTCATTTTGCGGTCGCAAGGCCAATAATTATTTTTTTCGCAAGGTTTTGTACAAGTACCTTTATCTAAATTGCCTAAGAAACTGCCAAGCACACAATATTCAGATACCATAAGTTCCATATTGCCATGAACGATACATTCAAGAGGTAATGTAGAAGCTTCATTTAATGTTTTTATCTGTTTAAAGTTTAATTCAGGGGAAACAGTAGCTCCCTTAATGTCATAATTATTTAGGAAAGTTAAAGTTACATCATTATAGACATTGAAGGAGAAATCTGCCCAGATAGTGATATCTGTAAATTGTTTGATTAAGTACATTTGCGCTAAAGTATGTGCATAAATCATATCTGGAGCGATATCTTTTATTTTTGTAAGCCAATTTGTAAAGGCTGTTTGTTCATTATCGCGCATGATACGAGGTGTAGCAAAAGCAATTTTAATATTAGCTTCACGGCAAAGTCTTGTAGCTTCAGCGTACATTTCAGCAGTGATGAATTGATGATTATAAGATTCGCCACCGAATAAAACAATATCTGCTTGATTATCAATAGCTGTCTGTACTTTAGCAATAGTATCAACAGCGACTACGAGTTGAGGTCTATTTGTCTGATTGAATGATTTTAAAGCTAAATCCTGTTGCCAAATAGTATTATCAATTTTAGCAATCTGTGGACGATGATAAGCTTCAAGGCGCATGGACATTAATTTTTCAATTAATAAGCGACGAGTATCATTCATGACGCTCATAGGCACAATGACATTTTCATCAATAGTGCAAGATAAATTTTCTAATTGATAAATAGTATTGCCTAAACGTTCCATCTGTTTTTGCACTGTTGATTTATCCATAGCGCGTTTTAGAGCTGTTTCCACAATGAAATCGCTAGTTATTTGAGCGCTATAACCATCTTCATCAGTAGCTTTTAACATAAAAGGTTCGTTGAGTTTAGCGATGGCTTCAATATTTAAATTTATTTTGCGTATTGGTGAAGCACTAGTATAATAACTGCGAGCTTTTTGCATGAGATTAGCATCAAAACTTTAAATATACGGTCATGTGGGTGTACGCGATTTGGTACAGGAATGATGACTTCCATACCAGCACTAGCAGAAGTTATTTCTTTATTTTTATAGATGATTTTAGATACATTAGTACTTACACGACCGCCGACTTTTACCCAGAAATCAATAGTATCACCGATATTTACATCATCAGTGAGTTTCATGATAGCTTGACGTTTATTATCATCATAGCGAATTACTCTACCTACGAGGCGACCACGATTGTTTGGTCGTTTATCGCTCATCATGAATTTACCTTGTTTTTTCTCTAAATAAGCAGTAGTAAAATCACGATTGAATATTTGAGAAAGATTTTTTTGAATATCTTCTTGAACTTCTGTATGACTATAATAAGAGTCGATTTTTTGGCGGTAAGCGTCAACAACGACAGCTACGTATTCTGGTTTTTTCATGCGTCCTTCAAGTTTTAAAGAAACGACACCAGCTTCGATAAATTCAGGAATTAATTCAAGTGTATTCATGTCGCGAGGACTCAATAAATATTGTCCAGCATCTTTTAAAACATTGTTATTATTTTTATCAACTAAAGTATAAGGTAGACGACATGGTTGAGCACAGCGTCCACGGTTACCACTTCTGCCACCAATCATACTACTCATTAAGCATTGACCGGAATAGCATACACATAAGGCACCATGAGCGAAAACTTCAATTTCTACATCGCTATTACGGCAGATATGAATAATATCTTTTAATGTTACTTCACGAGATAAAACGACACGTGAAAAACCAAGTTCTTGAAGAGCAAGAACACCAGCTAAATTATTCACTGTCATTTGTGTACTAGCGTGTAATGGTAAATCAGGAGCTACAAGTTGAGCTAAACGTGCAGCACCTAAATCTTGAACGAGTACAGCATCAGCACCTATTTCATAAAGAAAACGAAAATAATCTGCAAGTGCAGGTATTTCAGAATTGTCTACTAAAGTATTTACAGTTACATGGATTTTTACATTGCGTAAATGAGCAAATTCAATGGCTTCTTTTAAGCTTTGTTCATCAAAATTATTGGCATAAGCTCTTGCACCGAACATTTTGCCTGAAAGATAAATAGCATCAGCACCACTTTCTACAGCGGCTTTTAATGCTTCCATACTTCCAGCAGGGGCTAATAATTCTATCAAAATATTTTCCTCCAGTTATTTTCTTAGCTTATTATAATACACAGAGTATAAAAAAATAATGGTAGTGCCATTAAAAATGCCTACCATTAGTGTATGTCTTTGTGTTGTTTTTTAGCTTATTTATGTTTATTAGAGCGATTTTCATCAAGAATATCCCAAAATTCATTATAATCTTTTTTAAACGAATTAATTGTTCAGCTATTTGAAGTGCCGTCAATACTGCTACTCTATCTGGTGGCAAATATTGGTTTTGTTTAGTCATAAGACGAATATTTTCATCTACTATTTTAGCAGCTTCTTGAATGTCATTGATATCACTATCTTTAGAATAGCGGAGAGGATATTTTACTCCCAAAATTTCTACAGTTACTTTGTTATTCATAAAATCACCTTAATATTTTAAAATAAGCCATCATATATTCAGTATATCCATATTATATACTAATACTATTTTTTATAGCAAAGTATTTTAAAGTTATGAAATCAATTTGACACTAATTTATATATTTTTTAATATATTAAGAATGAAGTAAATATAGAAGTAAATATCTATGGAGAAATAAGAAATGAAATTAAAATTAATATAATAAAGCCAAAATGGTTATTATCAATTATAGCAGTAACTTTAATGATTGTTTATTACTTGAATTTTATTCAACTACCTCCTGCTGTATCTGTGGAATTGCAACAAAACTATAAATATAAATTGATTTTGATACCATTAGATACAAGACCACCATGTCAAAAATGGTAGTAGATGCAGGAAAATACAAGTTGGAAGAGGGTGGACGCTACCGGTTACAAGACCCGCGTAACAACCTGTTCAAGGAAAAAAATGCGGCACAGATCAATGTCGTA
>ENA-OQDF01000671-OQDF01000671.1-human-gut-metagenome-genome-assembly--contig:-NODE-671-length-14385-cov-1.896479_pt1 | contig 14385 bp, 15 predicted proteins | sample MGYA00242769_ERZ504597 | MGnify/ENA primary metagenome ERZ504597 (study PRJEB26092, sample SAMD00036305) | human gut metagenome | host: Homo sapiens | study: EMG produced TPA metagenomics assembly of...
AGGCGGGGATCGGTAGCCGTTTCTGGCCTTTCAGTAGAGAAAGTTACCCAAAGCAATTCCTTGATTTTTGGAAGCGGACGGTCTTTACTGCAAATGACATTTGATCGCTTCGCAAAAATCATCCCTACTGAAAATATATACATCGTTACCAACGAATCTTATGCGGACTTAATCAAGGAGCAGTTGCCGGAATTAGCGGAAGAACAAATACTTTTGGAACCGGCTCGTCGCAATACGGCTCCTTGTATCGCTTATGCGGCTTATCATATTAAGGCATGCAATCCGGAAGCCAATATTGTCGTAGCCCCTTCCGACCATCTGATCTTAAAAGAGGATGTTTTCTTGAGGGACGTTCAAAAGGCGTTGGATTTCGTGAAGAGAAACCGTGCGTTGGTCACTTTGGGCATCAAGCCTAGCCGCCCGGAAACAGGATACGGATATATCCAAAGCAGTGATACGGTAGTAGATGATTTCACCAAGGTGAAGACCTTTACTGAAAAACCGGACCTCGAGTTGGCAAAGGTATTTATGGAAAGTGGAGAATTCTTCTGGAATTCTGGCTTGTTCGTCTGGAACGTGAATACGATCTTGGAAGCGTTCTCTAAATATCTCCCGGATATCAGCAGCCGTTTCGATCTAGGTAAGGATAAATTTAATACCTCGGAAGAAAAAGCGTTCATCCAAGAGAATTTCCCTTATTGCCTAAATATATCCATCGACTACGGTATCATGGAGAAAGCGCACAACGTATATATGCTATGTGTAGATTTCGGTTGGGCTGACCTCGGTAGCTGGGGATCTTTGTTCGACCTAGCGAATAAAGACGAAAATGAGAACGCAGTATTGAAAAATAACGAGGCAATGCTATACGAATGCTCCGGCAATGTGATCGCATTAAATAACCCGAAACGTCTAGCCGTTATCCAAGGCTAAAAGATTGCATCGTGGCCGAGTCTGGAAACGTATTATTGATTTGTAAGAAGGATGACGAACAACGTATCAAACAATTCGTAGCCGACGCTAAAATCAAATACGGAAAAGAATACAACTAATTAAGAATTGAGAATTGAGAATTATCGGCAAGCGGTATTCATTCTCAATTCTCAATTTTCAACTTCTTAGCAAGATATCGTACAGGATACCACGCAGCTAAAAAGCCTATCGTTAATACCGTCACAAAGACTGTTATTATATCGACCGGGACTACACGTACCGGATAAGCCTCTATAATAAACGCTCCGGCAGCTTCCCCTAGTTTTATAAAGCCAAACTCTTGTTGTAGCAAGCAAAGCACAACCCCGATCAAGACTCCGATCAAAGCTCCAAAACCGGAGATCATCCAGCCTTCAAACAAGAAAATCCGACGGATCAGACTGTCATCAGCCCCCATATTACGCAGTGTGCTCACATCCTCCTGTTTCTCGATCATCAACATGGATAAAGAACCCACCACGTTGAATAAGGCGATCGCAATATAAAAGTAAGGATCAAGAAGGTCATCCATTTCTCGACTTGCATCATCTTGAAAGAAGCCTCTTGTTGCTCAAAACGGTCTTGCACGATATATTGATCACCTAGGATACGTTGAATCTCTTTCTTTACCGGAGCGATATCCCCGCTATCTTTCACCTTCAATTCCACCGCTGTCACTTCTTTATCATAATTAAATAAAGAACGGGCCAATGACAAAGGCACGATCATATATGAATCATCGTAAACCTGTTGGTCCGTACGAAAGACAGCACCGATATAAGCATATTCCAAATTGAAAGAAGAAGCCGGATTCGCCATGTTCACCTTCTCCTCCCGCTTCGGAGCGTAGATCTCCAGCGGAGAGACAAAGCCTGCGTTTATTCCTAGCGAGAAAGCCAATCCGATCCCCATATTCGCGTAATTCGCCACCTCGTCATTCAGAAGGAACTTTCCATCGATCAAGATACTATCGATCTGCGCCAGTTTCTCATATTGCTCGTCTACACCTTTCAAGGTAGCTACACCCTGACGATCTCGATAACGGACCAAGCATTGTCCTGCAATACCTCACTAAAACAAACAATGCCGGGCAATTCCCGCACCTTACGTATCTCTTCCGAGGTCGGGTCGAAAACCTTCCCTTCCGAGGCATGATCTTCAACTCCGGATCAAAATTGCTGAACAGAGAAGAGACCAAATCGTTGAAACCATTATAGACCGACAAGGCGCATACTAAGGCGATCGTGGCGACAACAACCCCGCATACCGATACCATCGATATGATATTTATGGCATTGTGCGACTTCTTCGAAAAGAGATATCGCCGGGCTATATAGAACGGAAGATTCAAGGCTCCTCTGATTACTTATGCAAAAGATTGTCGATATTCTCGATATAATCCAATGAATCGTCTATAAAGAAGCTCAATTCAGGAATCTTACGAACCTGCAAACGAATACGTTGCCCCAAATCAAAACGGATCGCTTTCGTATTGCTCCGTATAGCCTCCAATAGCTCTTGCGATTTATCCGACGGGAAAATGCTTAAATAGCTCTCGCCACACTTAAATCCGGACTTACACGAACTACGCTGACAGAGACCAATACGCCATGCATTCCTTGCGTCTGCTTCTGAAATATATCACTCAACTCCTTCTGAAGAAGCGTTCGATTCTTTTGTAATCTAGTACTTTCCATACGCTTTATTATTTACTTTTTCCAGATCATCGTCAAGCCGTCACGTAAAGGAGGATCACCTTCTCTACCCGATCGTCTTGCTTAACCTTTTCATTAAAAACCAGTATTCCCTTCGTTTGTTTATCGGAAGGATGCACTTCTTCTACCACTTTACCGTCCCAAAGCGTATTATCCGCGAGAATCAAGCCGCCCGGACGGACCATCGGGAATACCAAATCATAATACTCGGAATACAGGCGTTTGTCGGCATCGATAAAAACCATATCGAACGTCTCATCCAAACGGGGGATAATCTCCATCGCATCCCCAAAATGGACTTTTATCTTGTCCTTATGTAGCGAGCGGGAAAGATATTTCATGATAAAATCCTCCATCTCGTCATTGATCTCAATCGTATGGATCAACGCCCCCTCTTCCATGCCTTCCGCCATACACAAGTGGCATAAGACGTATAAGTCCCGATCTCCAAGACTCTTCTCGGACGAATCATCCGGCAAAACATCTTCAATATCCTACCCTGCAAATGCCCGGATAGCATACGCGGACGGAGAAGGTTCACATTGGCGTCGCGATTCAGCGCCGACAGCAAATCCCCTTCTTCATCTATATGAGAAAGAATATACGCATCAATCTCGCCCGTAAACATTCCTCTTACTCTTTAAAAGTAGGCAACTGATATTGCGTGCCGGCATCCAGCACCTTTCCTACGTTGTTAATCTCCAAAAAGCTGGTACCGCCACCTTCGCCGAAGCTACCGCTCAAATACGCTACCATATCGTTGCGAGTGATACGTCCGCTATGGATCAGCTGGTTCAACGCATCATAGAAATATCCCCTACGACTGTCGTTGTACGGCTGATGAACCGCCCATACCCCATAAGAAAGACCCAACATACGCATCACACGAGGATTATAGCATATAGCGAACACAGTAGAGGTTCCGCGGAAAGCGGCCAGATAACGTGCCGTACGACCCGTATAACTATCCGTGATAATCGCCTTCACATGTAATTTAGAAGAAGACTTAACGGCTTGTTTCGCCAAGAAAGAAGTCACGTCTAAATCATTCCCCTCGATCGGCACACGGATATCATTCGCGGAAAGCTTGGTCTTCTCGCTCACGAGCCACTTTCGTCATGGTCTGTACCGCCTCGATCGGATATTTTCCATAAGCCGTCTCACCGCTTAACATCAAAGCATCCGTACGATAATAAATAGCGTTGGCGATATCCGTAACCTCGGCACGAGTAGGACGAGGATTATTAATCATGGAATGAAGCATTTGCGTAGCCACGATAACCGGCTTCTTCACCTCCACGCATTTACGGATCAGCATACGCTGGATACCCGGGATCTTCTCGGCCGGAACCTCGATACCCAAGTCACCACGAGCGATCATAACGCCATAAGCCACTTCCAAAATCTCCTCGATATTGTCTACACCCTCTTGATTCTCGATCTTAGCGATAATCTTGATAGGGCTGTTACGCTCGTCCAAGATACGTTGGATATCCAATACGTCCTGTTTGTTGCGAACAAATGAGTGAGCGATAAAATCGAGATCATGATCGATCGCCCAAAGGATATTATTACGGTCCTTTCTTCAGTCAACGAAGGCAAATTGATACGTACGCCCGGCACATTCACGCTCTTGCGGCTACCTAGCGTAGCGTCATTCTGGATCTCGCAAAGCAAACAATCGCCGGATTTCCCGGTAACCTTCATTTCCAGATCACCATCATCGATAAGGATGTCGCTGCCAATCGCCAAGTCGTTCACGAAATTCTTATATGACACACAAATACAATCATGCGAAGTTTCCTGATCGGGATTACCGATTACCTTCACGATCTCTCCAGTCTTGAAAGGGATCGGTTCCTTGTTTACCGTCGTCGTGGTACGTACTTCCGGCCCCTTTGTATCCATCAAGATACCGATACGGTCGGATACTGTACGGACGTTATTTACCACACGGGTCAACCCCTCTTCCATCATGTGAGCCGTATTCAGGCGCACCACATTCATTCCCGCTTTATATAACGCCTCAACGAACGCAACGTCGCAGCGCTGGTCGGAAACTGTAGCAACAATCTTCGTATGCTTTAACATATACCTTAAATTATTATAACCTAATTATTAATTCTATTTGATAACCTTCTAAACCTTTTATCACATAAACGATTCGATCGCCAACCGATACGAATCCAGCCCAAACCCAAGAATCACTCCCCTGCATGCCGCCGATATCATCGACACATGACGAAACGATTCACGGGCATGCACATTCGAGATATGCACTTCCACGACTGGCGTAGTAACCGCCTTGATAGCATCGTGCAACGCAATGGAAGTATGCGTATAAGCGCCGGCGTTCAACACGATACCGTCATATTCAAAACCCACCTCATGGATCTTGTTAATTATCTCTCCTTCCACATTACTTTGATAATAAGATATCTCACACTGAGGAAAGCGGGCACGTAACTCGCTCAAATAGTCCTCGAACGAGGCATTTCCGTATACTGTCGGTTCTCGCTTGCCCAACAGATTCAAATTAGGGCCATTGATGATCTGAATCTTCTTCATTCTTAATTGTAAGTTTATTACCTTTGTACCGCCCGTTGAGCCGGAATTATCCGGCAAAGGTAAGGATTTATTTGACACATTCATAACGACATACCGACAATGCGACAAGGAAAAGATATAATAAACCGATATAACACCTATTTACGATTAGAAAAATCGCTCTCAGCCAACTCCATCGACGCCTATTTGACAGATCTTGACAAATTGCTACGTTTCGCAGAGGATGAGAAAAAGGACGTTAAGGAGATCAGCTACGACGACTTGCAACAGTTCATCGCCCAATTACGTGACATCGGCATCCATCCCCGATCGCAAGCACGCATCATCTCGGGTATCAAATCGTTCTATCGTTTCTTATTGCTTGACAAATTATATAACAAATGATCCGACCGAATTGTTAGAGTCTCCCAAGATCGGATTGAAGCTGCCGGAAGTATTAACCGTCAACGAGATAAATAGCATTCTCGACACGATAGACCTCACGCTTCCCGAGGGACAGCGGAACCGTGCGATGCTGGAGGTTTTATATAGTTGCGGACTGCGCGTATCGGAGCTTACTGGCCTGCGTTATTCGGATATATATCCCAAGGAAGGTTTCATCCGGGTAGAGGGTAAAGGAAGCAAACAACGGCTTGTTCCTATCTCCGAAGTTGCTTTGCGGGAAATTAAAAACTATCTGTATGACCGGAATTCGGTCGTGGTTAAAAAAGGCTTCGAGGATATTTTATTTCTAAGCCGGCGAGGAACGGCCCTCTCCCGTATCATGGTATTTCATATCATCAAGCAACAGACGGAGGCCGCCGGTATCCATAAAAACGTAAGTCCCCATACCTTCCGTCATTCTTTCGCCACCCACTTGCTGGAAGGCGGCGCCAACTTACGCGCTATCCAAGAGATGCTGGGGCATGAGAAAATCACCACCACCGAGATATATACACATATCGACCGGGAATTCCTTCGCAAAGAGATACTGGAACATCATCCGAGGAGCAGGCCAAGAACTTAAAAGAACCGATCCTGCTCCGCTAGCAAAGCCCCAAGGATATCATAAATTATTTATTTCCTCCTCTGACAAACCAGTATAACGCACGACCATTTCCATCGAAAGCCCATCAGACCGCATACGCCGAGCTGTTTCTAGACGTTCTTCCGCACGGCCTTCTTCCCGTCCTTCAAACTTAGCAGTGCTCAACACGTCATTCTGGATCATAATCGCATTCAGATGTTCGTCATAAGCATAACGTTCCTCGGGAGACATTGAGTAATAGCGTAATTTCTCTCGTGCCTCTTCCAAGCCGGGGCTGTCGTTTCGGAAGTTATGATCCCGTCTTTCAAGTATCGCACCCATTCCTCCAAGGGGGTCACGGCCTCCTTATCAAACTCATTCACCCGAACCAATATATACTCCGGAAAGATCTCCGAAGGAAGACGCTTGACGATCACACCCCTCTCCTTGGTATTTACCTGTAAATGATCATGGGTATGCACGCCGACAAATTGGTTCTGCCCGTGATACAGATAATCGGTTCCTACGCCTATATCAAAATAAAGGATACTGATAGAATAGATCTTTTTCACCCCGGAATAGTCCTGCCCCAAATGAAGATGCTCGGTGACGGCCTTCGCCATGCCATAGAGCACACGTTCCAAATAATAAAGCTCGCAGGTATTCTGGATCTCGATAAGGATGATATCTCCCTTTGTGTTCTTAGCCTTGATATCCACCCGATTGAATTTATCATCAGCGTCCTGCTGGTTCCCCTCACTCTCCAATATCTCCTCAATCTTGATCTGCTCGCCCAAGAACACGGTAAGAAAGCCTTCTAGCACTCCGAAATTCGCTTTTTGCCGGAGTAGGCGTTTGATGGCCCAGTCGAAACGGATATACCGATCTTGTAATTCCTTCATATACTTCTCCTCTTTTTCTGTTTTCTTTTCCATAGTCATATCATGTTTTAGTTATCCCACTATTGGGTGGCTTCAAATGTACATAAAAAGATCCGGAATACAAGCTTATCCCCATCTAAAAAGAAATGTCCTTCTTTTTGGATCCGTAAGTGAATAGCCAACGAACGGAATCGTAAGCGGTCGCAAATGGGTATTCGTGTACCGTTATTACTCTATTTTAATCTCATATTTTATCGATTTAAACTATTTACTTAAAGACAAAAAACATGGATGTGGACAAATGATCACACATCCATATCTAATTATCAACAAATTAAAAGCTATCAGGTTCTCCTAAAATGAACAAATGTAAATACAGCTCAATTCTTAGAAATGAGGATTCTGTACCAAATGGCCATCCGACTTATCAATCTCCGACTGAGGAATCGGCAAGTATTTCTTTGTATCATCCCAGCCTTTGATAAAATCTTTCGCTTGGTTCGTACGTACTAAATCCCAATAACGAATACCTTCCATCGCAAACTCATAACGGCGTTCCTTATAGATATTATCCAATGAAACCGTCGGAACCTTATAATCATCACCCATCGCACGTTTAACGACTCTCGCATAATAATCCTGTGCCTCGCCAACGCTACCTCCACTTCTCAATAAAGCTTCCGATGCCATTAATAGTATGTCCGAGAAACGAATTACACGGTAATTGTTTTTATAATTCAACGCTTCCGTACCAACCGTAGAAGAATACCCTGCACGAGGATGATATTTGCGTACGCTATACCCCGTATATTGATTCACATCCGAGCTAATCGTTCCGCCTTCCGCTCTAAACTCCTCATGATCTATGATCGTTGTCCACTTTCTAGGATCATCCGGTAAAAACGCATCATTCAATGCTTTTGTTACAGGCGCAAACCCCCAACCTTCCACATACACATTATTGGGATCTTTCAAACCTCTGGCTCCTAGCATTATTATATCGGAGTTACCTTGATTGGCCTTGCTGCCCAGTCATTCGAGTTCCCGATTTCCGTATAATTGACTTCAAAAACAGATTCTTTGCACCACTCATACTCATCATCAAAAAGGACTTTATAATCCGGGATCAAGTCATATTGATAGGCAGGATCGGTAATTAGCTCTTTCAATTGGCTGGCGATCTCCTTCATTTTAGTATCATCATTCTGATAGAGAACGATACGTGCTTTCATTGCGATAGCGGCACCATTCGTAGCTCGTCCTTTCTCATTAGCCGGGACTACCTTGGGTAACTTCCCAATAACGTTATTATCTAAATCCTCTATTAACTTCGCATAGACCTCATCCGGTTGCAATTGAGGGACAGTTGTTATATCATCCAATCCCAAATTCGTCTCGTAATACGGTATGTATCCAAAGAAACGCCACAACTGGAAATAATAAAATACACGTAAGAAATGAGCCTCAGCTACATAACGATCACGAAGCTCCGCCGACATCGTCCCCTCCGGAAGAAGAGGGCATTTCTCTATCACGATATTCGCACGGTTTACACCCTCATACGAACGCCCCCATAAACCCTCGGGTAAGTTTGTCGGTGTCACCCAATTGGTAAAATCATTCACTCGTTGCAACTGCGGTTGATCCGATACCGTCGATCCACCGGTCTCCGCATCATCCGACATGATATTACTAACCAGTTCATAAGAGCTATACGCATTATAAGCGTTCCATTTCAACGGGTCATAGGCAGCGACCAATGCCTCGGTCAAGTCCTCCTGTGTCTTGTAATAATCCGTTTCGATAACCTTATTCGTCGGAGACAACTCCAAAAAATCATTGCAGCTACTTAGTCCGAATACAACGGCTAGCAGATAAATATATTTATTCATAACACTAATTTTAATGATTAAAATGTCAAATTCAATCCAAATGTATAAACCCGGGCTTGAGGATATACACCCTTATCTATACCCATTGTTGAACCAATTTCCGGGTCCATCCCTTTATATCCCGTAATAGTCAACAAATTATCGAACGACGCATAAAATCTCAAGCGTTGTATATAAGCTTTCCGGGTCAACTGAGCCGGTAGCGTATAACCTACCTGTAAATTACGTAAGCGCAAGAAAGAAGCATCGTGAACCAACAAAGTAGACGGACGGAAGTTCTTAGGCGTATCACCTAACACAATCCTTGGCATCGAATTGGAGGTACCCGGTCCAGTCCATCGCTCCAAAGCATCCGACGTATAATTGACTGCCGCCAACTCATAACGGCGTAACGCATCGAAAACATCCGCTCCAAAAGAACCTTGGAAAAAGGCACTTAAATCAAAGCCATTCCAATCAGCCGCAACGGTAAGTCCAACCATCCAATCCGGATTAGGCTTGCCTATCATCGTACGGTCCTCGTTATCATCGCTGATCACACCGTCTCCGTTCAAATCCTCAAATTTCGTATCACCGGGTGCCGCATTCGGTTGTATAGGCTTACCGGTAGCAGGACTGATATAGCTATCGATCTCCTCTTGTGTCTGGAAAACCCCAATTGCCTTGTATCCGAAGAAATAACCGATTGGATAACCATTTTCGTTCCTTGATACCGTACCTAAAGTTGGTAAACTCTCTTTATCAATATATCCCGTCTGATTTCCCAGATTCTTGATCTCATTCTTCACATAAGAAGCATTCGCCAAGAAAGATAGATTCACTTTATCTACACTTAATTTATAACCGACTTCAAGCTCGATACCTTGGTTTGTCAATGTCCCGACATTCGATAAAGGCGAGCCACTTCCCACATATAGGGGTATCGGACGCTCCATCAACATGTCTTTTGTATCTTTCTTGAACCAATCAAAACTAAAAGAAAGGGAGTTATTAAAGAAGCGAGAATCAAATCCAAAGTCCAATTGCTCCGATGTTTCCCAACGCAAATCAGGATTAGCCAAAGAAGTAGGCTTTGTTCCGCTATGAATGACACCGTTCGAGCTTGCCCCGAAACTATAGTTATTTCCTCCGGTCATTGTCGTAGTATATCCAAACGATCCGATTTTCTCATTTCCGTTCTGTCCCCAGCTTCCGCGCACTTTCAAGAAGTCGAACCATCCCGGTTTATTTCCATGAAAGGCTCGTTAGTCAACGTCCAGCCCGCAGAGACGGACGGGAAATAGGCATATTGATTATTCCGGCCGAAGTTAGAGGAACCGTCCCGACGAAGGGTTAACTCAAGCATATACCTTTCGTCATAATTATAGTTCAATCGTCCGAAAACGGAGGCCATCCGATGCTCCGTCGCCCCACCTTCCGAATGCTGATCGCCGGGAGAGGCACTATTGGTGAAATCGATCCACGCTTTATGATCATCTTCCGCTCGTAAGTTCAAGGCCGTTCCCTTTACCTTTTTACTATCATACCGTTCCATAGAGGTTCCCAGTAAAACCGCGAAATTATGTTTATCGATCGAACGTTTATAACTCAACGTATTCTCCCAAAGAAGTTTCATGCCACGATTCATCGTTTGCTCCACCCTCGATTTCTCATTCTTGACCATATAACACAAATAACTAACAGGGAACCAATTCCTTTCGCCCCAAAAAGCCATATCCGTAGAGAGAGAGGTCTTAAACGTAAGATTCTCGAATACTTCCAATTCACCCCAAACAGATCCTACAAATTTATCCCAGTCCTTGTTATTGTTTAAGGTCTGCATCATAGCGACCGGATTCACGATCTCTTGATTTTCGATCACGTTATAAATACGGCCTTCGTCATCCTTGACATAACCGGGATAATTTTTTCGTAATAAGCGAGATCTTCCGCCGAAGGATTCTCCAGATAGACCGATTCGTTCGGTGGAGTCATCACCGCACTTGCCAACGGGCCGGAGAAGTTGTCATTCTCCGAAATACCTTTGGATATGATCCGTGTATATCCTAGGTTCGTACCGACCTTGAAACTACGGAAGAATTTATTCGTCTTATTCTCAAACACATTATAGGTATTGTTGAAACGTAAGCTATATCGTTTATAATCCGACTTATCTTTTCCTCCAACAATTCCTTCTTGATCTAAATAACCAAAAGAAAGGAAATAGCTTCCCTTATCACCACCACCACTGATGCTCGCTTGATGATTCATGATCGGGGCATTCTCGTTATAAATCTCATTCTGCCAGTTCGTCCCTACACCAGCTTTCGAAGGATCATCGTAAATAGGTCCATCCCGGCATTCACGTAAGCCTCATTCATTATTGTCTCATATTCGGTGGCATTCAAGACCGACATTTTTCGCCAAGGATTTTGCCAACCGATTGAGAAATCATAATTGACAACCGCTTTTCCTTTTTTCCCGCTCTTTGTCGTAACCAAAATAACACCATTAGCCGCACGCGAACCGTAGATAGCGGCTGAAGCGGCATCTTTTAAGACCTCGATAGATTGTATATCCTGCGGATTCAGATAATCGACACCTCCTTCAAGTGGCATTCCATCCACAATATATAAAGGGTTACTATCATTAATAGTTCCTGTACCACGGATACGGACTCTCGACTCGGCTCCCGGTTGTCCGGAATTCTGCATAATGCTTACTCCCGAAACCTTTCCCCGTAACACATCCTCTACCCGGTAGGTGTCAGCTTCTCCAAATCATCGGAGGTGACCCGGCTTATGGCCGCTGTCATCACGCTCTTCTTCTGGACGCCATAACCAACCACGACCACCTCATCCAAGGCTTGCGTGTCCTCTTTCAAGACAACCTGCAATCAGTCTGCGTACCGACCTTAACCGTATGGGAGAGATAGCCGATAAACGAGATTTCCAAGATATCGCCATTTTTCACATCTAGCGTAAATACACCATTCATGTCAGAGATCGTACCGGTAGTAGTTCCTTTTACGGAAATACTCGCACCGATAACCGGAGTTCCATTCGTATCCAAGATCGTTCCTCGCAATTTTCTTACCGTTTGAGAAACTTCCATCGGATTTACATCAGGATGGGAAAGGCCGCTTGCCTCCAGATTGCCACTTAAGGAAGCGAGCAATAATGACCCGGCACATATCCAACGCCATCGCTGATCCTTACTTTTCTTTTTCATAAATTATTCGAATTTAAAGGTTTAAACAATATTCCTAACATTACTTTTTGGTTATTCGGACTCTGAGTATTTTCAAAAAAGGGGTAGCATTCCCCTCGACAGCACTCACGAGGAGTGCCGCCGTAGGAAATTGGATATAAAAGCTAACCTAACTAATTTAATGTATACTCAAAGTAATCCTTGAAAGAGGTTACCGCATCGCCTACTTTTAGATAACGGCGACTAAGTACTGGTTTCGCCCCCCCCTTCTCATGATACTCGGCTATCAAAAGATAACCTCCTGCTTTTGAGGGCAATTTCAGAAGGCAAGGTTGAAGCCGCTTGCCAAAAGGTTCAATCACAATAGACTCTTCTTGTGTCGAAATAATAGTTCCTTTCTCGTCTAGTAGTTTCAAGAGAACTTTTCCTGACGAGTCTTTATTCAAGTCGTTCACCCCAACCAAGTTGAAGACTAAATCACTACCCGGTTTCAAGGCAGGGAGATGTTTTGTATAACGATGGTCCGTCAAGTCGATAAAGACCGCCGTTGGAGCGAAGCAATGCTTGAACCACCGGAAAGCCGGCGAAGGTTGCAAGTCCTTAATATCATTGATAAACCAATCTCCCGTGAAACCATAATTATTGGTCAGATGGCAAAAGGCCAAGATTCCACCCACCGAGCGTTCTGAACGCAGCCACTCGGTCTCAAGCTGTAACCAATAGGCTTGCAATTCACGGCATTGAGCCGGAGTAGCGTTCTCGCCGAGATAATAATTATAATTATTGAGTGTCAATTTCGAGGGCCGTCCATCACGCCATAACCAAATCCATCCGTACTCATTGACCAACTGAGGAACGCCCGCATCTAGTATAGAAGAGAAACCTACCCAATTCTCATGCAATGCACCTAAGTTATAGGGATTGTTTTTGAAGTAGTCGTTCAGTTCACTGGAATGCATCAACGTTAGCGCGCGATATGGGTGTGGCTCATCCATCTCATCATTCGTTCCCATCTGATCAGATGTCATATAGCCGGCATCCCAGATCCGGGTCGGGTCTAATTCCTTTAGTTCGGGAATCAGCGTATTTCCTATATAACTGTCCCAATTCTCATTGATTGCATCCCAGATCACGATACTGGATGATTGCCATCGCTCCATACCCAATTCGTATACTCCTTACGTACCTGTTCATCCCATCCATGATTTTGCCAATAAAGCCACTCATTTTGCAATACGATGCCATACTCATCGCAAAGATCATACCAGAAGTCCGGAACAATACCGACACATATTCGCATAGCGTTCCAATCAATCGACTTTGGCAAGTCTATCATCAGCTTCTTCACCCATTCCCGATCCCAAGCCAACGCTTGACAATCCGGTCCTCAAAGAAACGTTGAAGCGTGATATTGGAGCCTCGTAAGTAGAATTTATCCCCATTAAGCGTAAAGAATTTGCCTTTTCTCGAAAAATCACGCATCCCGAAGTTCACCGAATAACGATCTACAAGCTCATCTTGGTCATACACCGAGACCTCGCCTTCGTACAAGAAAGGGGAATCCGGAGTCCAAGCCTTCGGATTATCCAAAGAGATACTCGTTTCGAAATAAGTCCTATTATCCCGTTTAACCTCACCTTCAATCACTTTCTTTCCAACCACCTGCCTGTGGTCTTCTCCTTGACACAGAACTCAATCTTACAAGAGTCCTTCATTTTATCCCCATACAACATTTGGGGTGGATACAAACTTCTCACCAAAGTCTTAACTGTCACCAATCCTTTAGCCAGAGAAGGTAGGAACAAAATCTTGTCGACCCGCATCTTACCGGTAGCCGTGATGAACACGTCGTCCCAGATTCCGGTAGGTAATGGACTTTCTCCTTATCCGTACCACCGGCAGCCTCGCTAGGCAACCACGCCCGGTCGCCCACCTGAATTAAGATCTCATTGTCCGAGCCATATTTTACGGCACTCGTAATATTAAAATCCATTGGAGTATAGCATTCCATGGAAGACCCTACTTGATGTCCATTCACGAAGACTCGTGTAACGTATTGGCTTTTCTTTATCGTAAGGAATAATTGCTCATCCTTGAATTTCTCGTCGATAAATACTTTCGCTTATACCAATTATACATTGGCGTATAATCTCTCTCCAAGA
>ENA-OQDF01000672-OQDF01000672.1-human-gut-metagenome-genome-assembly--contig:-NODE-672-length-14384-cov-1.809918_pt1 | contig 14384 bp, 22 predicted proteins | sample MGYA00242769_ERZ504597 | MGnify/ENA primary metagenome ERZ504597 (study PRJEB26092, sample SAMD00036305) | human gut metagenome | host: Homo sapiens | study: EMG produced TPA metagenomics assembly of...
ACGTACGGTTTCGGGGCGAGGCTATGGAAACCTGTCTTGGAGACAAGGCAAGGCGCTGTGGTCTTAGCCTACAATATACAGAGAGAAAATTTGCTTCCAAGCGAAAGGCATATGCTTATAAGATGAAGATGGATGCAGTAAAACATCAGGGCATAAAAGACGAAAACGCAGCTTCTGTTGACAGTGCAGATCTGGTTGGACAGGCTGCCGGTGACAGTGGAAGAACCGTTCAGCGTTACATACGCTTGACCTGTCTTATTCCGGAATTACTGAAATTGTTGGATGAAGGAAAGATTAATTTTACAGTAGGTGTTTCATTAACCTATTTATCAGAAACGGAGCAGATTTGGGTGAAAGACTGCATAGTGTCTGGAGCAAGCTCTGTTACAGGTTCAATGGCAACAAAACTGAAGCAATACAGCGATGAAGGTAATCTGACAGAATTAGCGGTACAGCTATTCTGAATGAAAAGAAAACAGAGACAGGAAAAGTTACTTTAACTGAAAAGAAAATACGAAGTATTTTCCGAAGGAATATAACAGAGAACAGATTGAACAGGTTATCTATGAACTGCTTGATAACTGGAAGAAAAGCCAATAACGAGGGAAGGAGGGAAAGCAAAATGGCAAAATCCGAAAGCACAAAAATAGAGTTTGGTTATTTTCACGATTATGAATCGGAACAGTTTGCTTTTTACCGTATTCCCAAAGTATTATTCACAGATGAATATTTCCGTAATCTGTCCAGCGATGCAAAGGTTCTTTATGCTGATGCTGGACAGAATGGCTTTATCTATCAGACATCAGTGGTTTGATGAAGAGGGTAAGGTTTATATTATTTTTACTGTTGAACAGGTTATTCAGTATATGAATTGTGGAAGAGATAAAGCAATGAAAACGCTTGCAGAACTGGATACCAAAAAGGGAATCGGATTAATTGAAAGAGTCAAACAAGGATTTGGTAAACCGGATATTATTTATGTAAAGAACTTTATTTTAAGGACATCAAAAGATGTTAAAAACAATGATGAATCCGAAGAGAGTATTCAACAAAATCGAGAGGTCGAAGAAGTCGACTTATCGGAGTCGGAAAAATCGACTTATCGTGGTCGGAAAAATCGACTTCAAGGGGTCGGAAAAACCGACTTCAAGAGGTCGGAAAATACGACTTATCGTGGTCGAAAAATCAGAACTACAGAAGTCGGAAAAACCGACCCTAATAATACTAATTATAATTATACTGATATTAGTAATACTGATCTTATCAATCTTTCAGATTCTTCCGAACAGCAGTCAATGGATTTGATGGAAGAGATGGAGTTATTCCAGATGAATACTGCACTTGTAAAAAGAAATATTGAATATGACTGTCTTGTACAACGATGCAGACTGGGGGAACAGCAACAGTTGGATGAAATTGTGGCACTAATTGTGGAAACAATCAGCATAGAACGGGAGAATATTACGATCAGTGGAGTGAAATACCCATATCAGTTCGTAAAAAGCAGATTATTGTTGCTGGAAGAAAGCCACATAGAGTATGTACTTGACTGTCTGCATGAGAATACCAGGGAAGTAAAGAACATAAAAGCGTACTTGCTTACCTGCCTTATGAATTCAATAACGACAATAGGCAATTATTACCAGGCAAAGTAAATCATGATATGTACGGAGGTGGAATATGAGAGGAAAAGAAATTATAACAAATTGATAATTCCTGGTGCAATAGCTATGATTATCTGCTTAATTGTTCGTCCTATGTGCATGAATGGTGAGATATTGGACTGGAGAAAAGTATTGCTTTTTGCGGGAATACCTTTCGGAATCCAGAAGATGTTTTTGCTGGTTGTTCCAAGAAATGTGGGAACAGGGGAAATGCTTGGTTTGTTGGTACTTAATCTGATGGTAGGAAGTTTGATTGGAATAGGGGTTCTTGCCTGGAGATTATTAGCCGTAGCAGACATGTTGCTAAAGAATGGCATTTCTGGAATTATATGGATCATAAAAAGACTGAAAGAATGGTGATCAAAAATGAGCGAAAAGCAACTGGAAAAATTGTATTATAGCATTTATCCAATGAATCAATGTGAAACACAAAGTAAAGTTATGAAGAGACAAAGGAACTGTGTGAAACATTAGAAAAGGAAATGATAAGTCTAATGAGTCCGGATCTGCAGGCAATGTTTGAGGATTACAAGGAATATACTTTAAATCTTAAACAAACAGAACAGAGAGACGCTTATATAGATGGATTAGCATTTGGGGTTCGCACAATTTCGGAAGCCTTTTTACATGAGAACAAAAATAAAATATGGTGATTGAAAAAGCAGTCTGTCAAGGCTGCTTTTTCTGTACCGCTTACATAGGAGAATGAGATGTGATTGATTTGATAATTATTATTATGGCAGGAATAGTGCTTTTGTTTTTGCTGTCTTGTTGCTTTATGGTTGCAAGGCTGTTGGATGAGGAAATATCTATGTATGGATATGAAGGAAAAGAAAACTGGGAAAGGGAACAACTTCCCGACAAATTGTCGAGAAGTTCAACAGATGAAAGACATGGAGATAAATGAAAAGATTCGTTATTTTCGGAAACAGAGAGGGCTATCGCAGGAGCTGCTTGCAGAACGAACAGGAATTAATGTGAATACAATTCGGAAGTATGAAATAGGCATACGAAAGCCGAAAGTAGAACAATTAAAGAAAATTGCGGATGGACTTGAAATTAGTGTAATAGAATTTTTGGATATTGAAATAGAAAATGAAGCGGACTTGATTGCTATGCTGAAAAAAATCAGTCCGTTTTTTAAGTGGGACGGATTGCTTCATGTATTGGAGGGGGAAAGTTTTTATGATTGGTGTAGGAAGTGCATTGATATCACTGTTTCTGGTTTTGGTTTGTTATTCATTAACACTGACAGCGAAAAGAGCAGATGAAAACTTATTGATGATCTGTGAACAGAATCAGAAAATTGAAGAAGAGAAAGGAAAGCAAGAAATGGAATCAAAGAGAGACATTTGAGAGTGATTGAAAAAGAAATCAAAAAGGAAGTGCGCCAGTTGTCATTTGCGGGTTTGGGGTTTTCCGAGGAATGTTATCATTTGGTAGATAGTCAGGCTAAGATGAACCAACTTTAGATTATTTTTTTCGCAATGAAGAATACGCAGCTTTGACAGATCGGCAGGTGAAAAGTAATATCTATGCAGAAATGGGCAAAAGGCTGAATTTCCGTAGTGCCAGATCTGATCGAGACAGAAAGAATATGGAGGTAGCGGCGAAACGATGGATTAAGAAAAAGCATCCAACATTTGATGGTGATGTATATGTCGAAAATATCCGGTGTTTTCTGGATATTTCCCAGGAAGAGTTAGAAAAACGTAAATGTACAGTCAATGAACAGGATACGACAGCACTTATTTTCAGCCAGAAACATCTTGAAGCATTATACTTGCAATGTCTTATGCACAGACGAAATGCGATGCAAGAGATTCCGGAATTAAAAGGTTTGTCAGAAACGTGCAACAGGATTTATAAATTGCAGGATGTAGATGTATTATTCCAATGCCTGCTGATGGATCAGATGGATTGGGAAGAAGAAAAGTTATATGTGCAGTTCAGCACAATTTATTTATTGAAGCAGACAGTGAAAAATTAAAACCCATGACTTCTCGACAATTTGTCGGGAAGTGGAAAGGAGCCAAATTCGAGTGAAAATATACCTACACCATCTGTTAGTTCCACCATAATTTGCTGATCAGAATCGAAAGGAGGCGTGCAAATTGCAGGAAGAAGTTACTCAGAAAACAATCGCATTGTCGGTTAAAACTGCAAGAGTGACTGCCGACGTGTTAAAAAATATGCTGCGGAAGTATCTGTCAGGACAGAAGCAAAAGGGAAAGAATCCTTATAAGGTTGGAAAACAGTCATACAAAGAATTGAAAAGCCAGGGTTCTGGTTTATCCAATATTGAAATCACAGATGGAAATATCAAGTCCTTTGAGCGTGTGGCGAAAAAATACCGTTTAGATTTTGCCTTGAAAAAAGACAGTTCGACCAAGCCACCGACCTACTATGTGTTCTTTAAAGGGCAGGATACAGAAATGATGAATCTGGCATTTAAGAAATATTTGGGTGTCCAGATGAACAAAAAGGATAAGCCATCTATTATGGAAAAACTTATGCACTTTAAGGATGCTGTGTCTAAAGGAAAGAACAGAGAACGAGCAAGAGAACAGCAGAAAGACAGAGGGCAGAGTTTATGACTGAGAAAAACAGCAGCATAAGAAGAAAAGAGGAAAAGTTCAGCATATCAGAGGCTCTCCGAAAAAGAGAAAAATATCTGGAAAAGCTGTTTTTACTCAGAGAGTATCCCAGGAAAAATGCTTGCAGATGTGAAAAATCTGATTACGGACAAGGTAAGTGAATTGAAGAGGGCAAGATCAGTAAAAGCTGTTTTTAGCTAATTTCCCCTATCTGATGTTTGCCTATTTTTTCAATAAGATTGCCTGGTTGTATCGGGTAAACACCGGAGCAACTTCCTGGGATAAATTTATGAATACCATTACTTATTTTGAACTGGCATTTCAGAATCTCTGGCCAAGTTTGAATCATATAGATTTGTTGTGTGGAATCGCAGGCGGCGTGGCTGTAAGCTTATTATTATTTACCGCACGAAAAATGCCAGGAAATATCGGCTGGGTGTGGAGTATGGTTCTGCCAGATGGGGAACAGAAAAGATATACGACCATATGCTGATCCTGAATTTGAAAATAATATTATTCTCACAGAAACAGAGAGTCTTACTATGTCAAGCAGACCAAAGAATCCGAAATACGCCAGGAATAAAAACATTCTGGTAATTGGCGGTTCCGGTTCTGGAAAAACCAGATTTTTTGTAAAGCCTAACATTATGCAGATGCACAGCTCTTATGTGATTACTGATCCGAAGGGAACTGTGCTTCTGGAAGTTGGCAGTATGCTGGCAAAAGGCAGTCCGATGACGGATGAGAATGGAAAAATCGTGCGGGACAAAGAGGGAAAAGTTATATACGAACCGTATAAAATCAAAGTTTTGAATACAATTAACTTCAAAAAATCCATGCACTATAATCCATTTGTATATATCCGCAGTGAAAAAGATATTCTAAAACTGGTAACAACCATTATTGCTAACACCAAAGGTGAAGGGCAGCAATCGGGTGAGGATTTTTGGGTAAAGGCGGAAAAACTCTATTATTGTGCCCTGATTGGTTATATCTGGTATGAAGGCAGGGAAGAAGAAAAGAATTTTAATACTCTGTTGGAAATGATCAATGTGTCAGAAGCCAGGGAAGATGATGAGAATTTCAAGAATCCAGTAGATCTGATGTTTGATGAACTGGAGCAGAAAGACCCGAACCATTTTGCAGTAAGGCAGTACAAAAAATACAAGCTGGCTGCCGGTAAGACAGCAAAATCTATTCTGATCAGTTGTGGTGCAAGACTCGCACCCTTTGATATTGCGGAACTGCGGGAGCTTATGAGTTATGACGAGCTGGAATTGGATCTGGTTGGTGACAGGAAAACTGCATTGTTTGTTATTATTTCAGATACCGATGATACCTTTAATTTTATTGTTTCTATTATGTACACACAGCTTTTAATCTGCTCTGTGACAGAGCTGATGATGTATATGGAGGCAGACTTCCAATTCATGTGAGGTGTCTCCTTGACGAGTTTGCGAACATCGGACAAATTCCTAAATTTGAAAAATTGATTGCTACGATTAGAAGCCGGGAAATCTCAGCTTCTATTATTTTGCAGTCAAAGTCTCAGCTTAAGGCAATTTATAAGGATAATGCCGATACCATCGAAGGGAACTGTGATACGACCTTATTCCTGGGGGGAAAGGAAAAAACGACATTAAAGGAAATAGCGGAGATCCTGGGAAAAGAAACCATAGATCTTTATAACACATCGGATACGAGAGGCAGTCAGCGGTCTTATGGAATGAACTACCAGAAAATAGGAAAGGAGTTGATGAGCCAGGATGAAATAGCAGTCATGGACGGAGGAAAATGTATTCTGCAGGTGAGAGGTGTCAGACCATTTTTCTCAAATAAATACGATATTTGCAAACATAAAAACTACAAATATCTGTCCGATTATGACAAAAAGAATATCTTTGATATTGAAAAATATCTGAGTACTAATCTGATACTGAAACCAGAGGATGAAGTGGAACTGTATCAGATGTAACTTCTCGACAAATTGTCGGGAAGTGGATCATGGGAGGAAATCATGAATAATTTGGAAAAAAGGAACAGTCGGTATCCATCGACGAAAATGAATATACCGACTGTACGTGTGAGGAATTTTCCAAGTAGAAAATCCTATGCTTAGTGTAGCACAAAAGGCAGGGTTTATATAGTGTTTTCTTCCCTTTCTGGAAAAAATCTAAGAAAGGACTGGAAAATGTAAGTTTTCCAAAGGTACACTTATGGCATTTTTTACAACGGCAATTACGACCTTAAAAACATTGGTTTGTGCGATCGGAGCCGGACTTGCAGCCTGGGGAGTGATCAATCTGCTGGAAGGATATGGAACGGACAATCCGGGTGCAAAGTCACAAGGAATAAAACACTTAATGTCTTCTATGTGAAAAGATTTTAAAGGAAAAATGCACATCCTACGCAGATAACATGACAATTTCATGAAAAGCGAAAGGAAATCATTATGAAAATCGAATACACAAAAGTTGGAGACTATTATTTACCGAATCTATACTATCCAGAGGAAATCAGACCGATTGGCTGCTGGGGAATGCTTCGGAAGGAATATCTGAAAGAACATAAATCTGGAACTTATACATATCTTCTTCTGACCGCCAGACTGGACAGCTATCTGGCAGATCTGAATGAACAGGCACAGGAACGCTTTGAGCTGATTGAAGCTCAATGCGAAGTGCGGAGAGAGTTACCGAGGAACTGAAGAGACAGAATTCTATGGAATGGGTACGCCACTGCAACAATATCCGCAACCGGGCTGCTGAAATCATCAAGCAGGAACTGATTTATATATAAGGGGGATTCCAGATATGAGAAGAGAATTGATTGAAAGTTATTATGAAGAATACCAGCGGGAATTGGAAAGATTTCTTGAATCTGATCCGGAGATGATTTCTCTGGAAGCAGAAATTCATCATTACATAGATATACTGGAACCAGTCCTCAGAGATGCCGGACAGGAGATGTGGCAGACATTGGACAGAATTATTTCAGCGAAAAATGCCATGGAAGGGATTGTGGCAAAAGAAATGTATATCCGAGGATTTCTGGATTATGAAAGGCTGGTGTGTGAAAAGGACTGTAAAATTTAAATATTCATCTTACAAGCACTGACTGTAACGGTCGGTGCTTCTTTTTGATTTTTTAAAAAATCATCTGACATTCTTCAAGTCCCCACGTGTGATTAGTAAGAAAAATAAATTTTTCTGCGAAAGTACCGTCCAAAGATACTCTGAAACTTGCAATTAGTGAGAGAATAGTTCATTTTTGCGAAAAAACTTGCAAAAGGGGGTTGGTAAATATCTTTTCAAAAGCTTTATAGGTAGAGGGACAAAATTTTTTCATAATTTTTCAAAATCATGTCCGCTTTTATCTCTCCCAATACAGAGTAAGTGAAGGGACTAACAAAAGTAAAAGAAAAAATGATAAAAATGCAAAAAAATATCACGAATTTTTTGCATCATGCCAAGTCATTTGACTTTAGTAATCAGAGGACGTTTTGGAATGTTCCTTCGTTGAACCTTGACAACCGATAAGTGCACCCTGAAAGTCTACCAGGAGTTCTGCCATGACCTTTCTTTTTCAGAGAGTGAGCGGAATCATAATGACACTCCCGATGATGGGCGGCTGACCAAAGCCTTATGGTCAGTGACCTGCTGATGCAGGCAGAGGCAGTCTGAGACGACTGCAGATGACAGGAAAACGCACGCCAGACCGCCGGACGAATGAAAATGATAACAATGTTTACAGGGTGAAATGCCTGGAAAGGAGCAGTTTATGACAGAACTGAAAATGAAAGAAATGCAGATAATCCACTGGTTTGGATGCCCGAATCTGAACTGTACAAGGGAGAGAATCCATCTGGTTGCTATGCTTGCAACGGATGCAGAGATGAAAAAGAATCTTTACAAGGTATGTAGATTCCTCGCAAGAGAAGAATTGCATATCGGTATCCGATCATATATGAAATGATTCAGAAAATGTTTTCGCCGGATGATACCAATCCACCGGAAGCATGTACAATGTTTATGCCAGACAATGAACCAGATGATGAAGAATATACAATGGCAGCGTAGCTGCGGAAAGGACGATAACGATTATGAATAAAGTGATTTTAATGGGAAGACTGACAAAGAACCCGGAGACCAAATATGCCGGAAAAGATAATGATATGGCAGTAGCAAGATATACACTTGCGGTAAATAGAAGATATAAACGTGACGGAGAACAGGAAGCAGATTTTATCTCCTGTGTCACATTTGGAAAGAGTGCAGAGTTTGCACAGAAATATCTTCACAAGGGAACGAGAATTGTGATCGGCGGTCGTATCAGCACCGGTAATTATAAGGATAAGGACGGGAAAACAATTTACACCACAGATGTGATCGTCGAAGAACATGAATTTGCTCAGAACAAGGATAACGGTGCCGGTGCAGATTTGTCAGAAACACAGAAAACAGATAAGGACGGATTTATGGAAGCACCGGAAGGTGAGATTCCATTTGACTAAACCGGAATAAATGGTTGGAGAGGCCGCTCTTTGCCGGGCATTCTCTTTTCCATTTTAAAGAGGAAATCAAAAATTACAGGTATTCAACCTAACGAAAACGTGATATAATCAAAATATGTTTGAATGAGAAATATGGAGGCAGCTTATGGGCGTAAGTTATAACAGATTATGGAAAATGCTCATAGATAAAAATATGAAGCGGATAGAGATGCAGTACTCACCGGGATCAGTGGTAATATTCTTGCCCGGATGGGAAAAACCAGTATGTATCAATGGAGACGATTGAGAAGATCTGCAAGAAGCTGGACTGTACTGTTGATGAGATGATGGAATTTACAGATGATGAATAACAGGAGGTTGCTGCAATGACAGATACACAGCAAAGAGCAGCGGCGAAAGCATTTGCAAAAAACTGGAAAGGCCGTGGATATGAAAAAGGCGACAGTCAGATCTTTTGGGTGGAGTTCTGACAACGGTATTTGGTGTAACGGAAATATCACAGTTTATTTCTTTTGAGGATCAGGTACACCTTGACCACACCAGTTTTATTGATGGGTATATTGAGAAAACCCATGTCATGATTGAACAGAAAAGTATAAATAAGAGCCTGACGGCTGCTATCCGGCAGGCCGACGGCTCTATGCTGACACCATTTGAACAGGCAAAAAGATATTCTTCCGAATTGCCATATTCAAAAAGACCAAGATGGATCGTAACCAGTAATTTCCAGTCATTTTATATTTACGATATGGAAAAGCCGGGTGGCGATCCGGAGATTATCCAGTTGGAAGATCTGGAAAAAGAATATTATCGGTTACAGTTCCTTGTGGACGAGGGAAACACAAATCTTCAGAGAGAAATGGAAGTTTCCATTGCCGCAGGTGAAATTGTAGGGCTTTTGTATGATGCACTGGCAAAACAATATGTTGATTCGACAACAGAGCGGGCAATGAAAAGTCTGAATATCCTTTGTGTCAGAATCGTATTCTGCCGGTATGCAGAGGATGCCGGTATTTTTGGACAGCATGGCATGTTCCATGACTATCTGGAAGAATTTGATACAAGGCACATGAGAAAAGCCGTGATTGAGCTGTTCCAGGTGCTTGATACAAAACCAGAAGACAGAGATCCATACATGGAAGAATCTCTGGCACAGTTCCCATATGTAAATGGTGGGCTGTTTGCAAATGAGGATATTGAAATTCCACAGTTTACAGATGAAATCAGAAACCTTTTACTGGAAAAAGCCTCAGCAGATTTTGACTGGTCAGAAATTAGTCCGACTATATTTGGTGCGGTATTTGAGAGTACACTGAATCCTGAGACAAGACGCTCCGGCGGTATGCACTACACCAGCATTGAAAATATTCATAAAGTCATTGATCCGCTGTTTCTGGATGAACTGAAAAATGAATTGAAAGAAATTCAGCAGATAACGGTTCAGAGAACAAAAGATAAAAAGCTGAGAGACTTCCAGAAAAAGTTGTCAAACCTCCGATGCTTGATCCGGCATCTGGAAGTGGAAACTTTCTTACAGAGACATATATCAGTATCCGCCGATTAGAAAATGAAGTCATAAAAGAATTGCAGAGAGGACAGATTACTTTTGGATTTGATGAATCCTCACCAATTCATGTCTCTATTGATCAGTTTTTATGGAATCGAGATCAATGATTTTGCTGTCACAGTTGCAAAGACTGCATTGTGGATTGCAGAATCACAGATGATGAAAGAGACGGAAGACATCGTTCACATGAATCTGGATTTCCTGCCGTTGACGACAAATGCGTTTATTGTGGAAGGCAATTCTTTACAGATTGACTGGGAGAGCGTTGTACCAAAATATCAGGTTTCGTATATTATGGGAAATCCTCCGTTTGTGGGTTATTCACTACAGAACAAAGAACAGAAAAATGATATTTTATCGGTTTACGTGGATGAAAAAGGAAAGCCATATAAGACTGCAGGGAAAATTGATTATGTTGCGGGCTGGTATTTTAAAGCTGCGCAGTTTATGCAGGGAACAACTATACGGACAGCATTTGTATCAACTAATTCCATTACGCAGGGAGAACAGGTGGCAGGTGTCTGGAAACCTTTATATGACCGATTTGGGATCCATATAGATTTTGCACACCGGACATTTATCTGGGACAGCGAAGCCAATATGAAAGCGCATGTACATTGTGTGATTGTTGGATTCAGCATTGCACCAAATCAAGCAAAACGCAGAATCTATGTTGATGGAAGATTTAAAGAAGTAAATAATGTCAATGCGTATTTGTTGGACGCACCTAATGAATTTATCTGCAATCGCAGCAAGCCATTATGGAATGTTCCACAAATGACGACGGGAAACAGACCAGCAGATGGCGGTAATCTGATTATTGAAAAAGAAGACTATGAAGAATTTATAAGAAAAGAACCACAAGCCAAACCTTATATTAAAAAATTAGTTGGTTCAACTGAGTTCATCAACAATAAAGAGCGGTGGTGCTTATGGCTGGTAGATGTTAAACCAGCAGAGTTAAGAAAAATGCCGCTTGTACTTAAGCGGGTAGAAGCTTGTAAACAGGACAGAGAAAATTCGCCAGATGCAGGAAGAAGAAAACTTGCAGAAACACCGACGCTATTCAGGGAATTGAATAATCCTGCATCATTTATTCTTGTGCCAAAAGTAAGTTCTGAGAGAAGAAGATATGTACCAATGGGATTTTTAGATTATAATACAATCTCAACAGATCTTAACTTTATCATACCAGAGGCAACGATGTATCAATTTGCAATATTAACGTCAAATATTCATATGGCATGGATGCGAGCTGTTTGTGGCAGAATGAAAAGTGATTATAGGTATTCTGCTAATATTGTTTATAATAACTTCCCATGGCCTGAGCCGACCGCTCAGCAACGGAAAAAAATCGAACAGACTGCACAGGCAATTCTTGATGCAAGAGCATTATATCCAGACAGTAGCCTTGCAGATCTTTATGATGAACTGACCATGCCGCTGGAGTTGCGAAAAGCACATCACCAGAACGATATGGCTGTCATGCAGGCATACGGATTTACAAAAGGCAGTGAAGCTATAAAAGCGAAGCTGCCTGTGTTGCAGAATTGATGAAACTTTATCAGAAGAAAGTAGAAGAAATCGAAAAAAGATAACACGCCGGATACGGCAAAAATCTCTTAGCAAAGCTAAGAGCGCACTTCTATACAGGCAATTACATTTGCCTGTATCGTGCGACCTGCGGTGCCATTCCCAGTTTTGAAAAATCTCAAAATAGGAAATACAGCGAAATCAGAGATTTCGTATAAGGGGCTGTTTCCCCTTGCGGCACAGTGCCTATCCCCGAAGTTTGTGAGTGAATACCTCAGATACAAACATATGGGTGAAAGAAAGCGTGAAATCGGGATTGTGGAGGTAAGCCAGATGAAAGAAAAGACTTGTCAAACTCGTTGCGGAACGATTCACTATTGGGCAAGCGTATCAAACCCGGACACAATTACTCTCGTTTTTCTGCCAGGATTGACTGCGGATCATCGATTGTTTGATAAGCAAATTCAGTATTTTAAGAACAGATATAATGTTATCGTCTGGGATGCGCCGGCACACGCTTCTTCATGGCCGTTTCGGTTTGATTTTGACTTGTTCGATAAGGCAAAATGGCTGAACGATATATTGAACCAAGAAGGAATCACAAGGCCTGTTATTATCGGGCAGTCTATGGGTGGATATGTGGGACAGGCTTATGCACAGCTTTACCCAGACAAAATGACAGGTTCATCTCTATTGACTCTGCACCGTTGCAACGAAGCTATGTGACGGCAGTTGAAATCTGGCTTCTGAAACGGATGGAACCGGTATATGCTCACTATCCGTGGAAATGTCTCCTGAAATCGGGGTCAGAAGGTGTTGCCACGACTGATTATGGTAGAAACCTCATGCGTGAAATGATGCTGACTTATGACGGCAAGCAGAAACGCTATGCACAAATTGCCGGACATGGTTATCGTATTTTGGCAACGGCTATGGAAAAGGATTTGCCGTATGAGATTAAGTGTCCTGCATTATTGATGTGCGGCACACAAGATCATGCTGGTTCGTGTATACGGTACAACAAAGCATGGTATCACAATACGAAAATTCCTTTGACATGGATTGAAGGAGCTGGACATAATTCCAACACAGACAGACCCGAACAGGTGAATCGCTTGATAGAGGAATTTGTTGCAAATATTTCATAACGGATAACTTCTAATTTGATGGTATGTAAAAGACCTTTGACACACGGAAAATATAGATGTCAATGTCCTTTGATAGCGAAAATACGATCTTTTGATTAGTATGAGTATGCAAGGAGGTGAAGAGATGGAACTCGGAAAGCAAATAAAAAGTATCGTCAGGAATCACAACTGTCTCAAGAGGAGTTAGCCAATCGTGTTTATGTTTCAAGACAAACAATCTCAAATTGGGAAAATGACAAAAGCTATCCAGATGTAACCAGCTTGGTATTATTGAGTGAAGTCTTTCAAATCTCACTTGATAAACTAATCAAAGGAGATATTGATACTATGAAAGAAGTAATCAAACAAGAAGAAATCAAAAAGTTCAATCACTACGGCGCAATCTATACGGTTTTTCTCGTTATTGCTGTTATTTCAGCAGCTCCGTTATTTTACATTGGTAATAAATGGACAGTGATTCTTTGGTGTGTCATTGCTTTAGCGGCTATGTATTTTGCAACAAAGGTTGAACAAATAAAAAAGGGCAATGATGTTCAAACGTACAAGGAAATAGTAGCATTTTGTGAAGGTAAAAGGCTGGATGAAATCCAGAGAGCCAGAGAATACGGCAAACGTCCTTATCAAAAGGTTTTATGGTTTATCGGAAGTGCTACAGTAGGAGCAATTGTTAGTTATGTATTGGGCATTTTGCTGCAATCATTTTGATAACGACACTCAATAAATCTTATAATTTGGAAAGGAATGTATAGCTATATGAGAAATAAAAAAGATGATAAGCCTCACTATTTACCGACTTTTATGAGCATAGGAATTTCTATCGGTGCGGCTATTGGTGTAGCAACCAACAATTTTCCACTCTATATGCTTGTCGGTTTTGCGATTGGTGTGGGCATAGGATCTGCTCTCGATGGTCAAAATCGAAATAGGGAAAGTGATGAATCTCAAAAGGATGACGAAGAAGAATAATCAACCGAGTAAATTCCAGTTTTATTGACCAAGAAGTTAAGGAGGACTCGTAATGAGTGAGAAAACAGAGATTACTTCATGCAAACAAGATTAATCCGGCTTGCTTCAGAAGAGTGGCATTTACCTGTTGAACAGATTATCCACTTGTTTAAAGAAGCTGATGTTCTTGGATATATAGAAAAATGTTATGGGATTTTTCATTGTGAAGGCGATGAAGCTGTGCTTGAAGATATTACTGAATTTTTGCAAGGAAAGGGGATAGAGATCAGTGCTTGAGTTAAAAGATGGATTTGTTCTCTATCATGGAAGCTATTGTGAAGTAAAAGAGCCAGATCTTGCCAAATGTGCAAAGCGAAAAGATTTTGGGCAGGGATTTATTTAACCACATCCAAGGAG
>ENA-OQDF01000674-OQDF01000674.1-human-gut-metagenome-genome-assembly--contig:-NODE-674-length-14375-cov-2.918866_pt1 | contig 14375 bp, 18 predicted proteins | sample MGYA00242769_ERZ504597 | MGnify/ENA primary metagenome ERZ504597 (study PRJEB26092, sample SAMD00036305) | human gut metagenome | host: Homo sapiens | study: EMG produced TPA metagenomics assembly of...
GCCAGCGAAGTGTTCTTTCAGTTCCATTGTATGTCAATTTTTCAATTTGTCCAGTCAAAGTTACAAAAAAATCCCTTTGTCCATTTTTTTGCCGCTTGCTTGAAATCGTGCAGCCGTTTTCGGACAGGAGTAAAAGTCTGAGGTGGAGAAGGAATTTTTCCAAATTCCCTTGTATAAAAGATGAAATTTCCTGACAAATTCTCTGTTTCACACTGTGGGATATAAAACCACAGTGTGGGATATATATTTCACAGTGTGAAATACAAATCCCACACTGTGAAACAGAGAATATTCCGGAGGATTTCGAAGAATATGCTGGAGGCTGTGGAAAAATATGTCGGAGGAAAAAGAAGTTCACTCCAGTCTGAGGTGCTGGCCTTTTTGTCGGAGAAACATAGAAAATGCGTGGAAAAAAGCAGGAATGTGCGGAGGAGTTCCGAAAATAGTTGTATTTTTGCCTGCATAGAATGATAGATAAACGTATGAAAAAGATAGGATTATTGCTCGTTCCGATGGCACTGGCACTTTCTGCTTGCCAGAACGGTGAGAAGCAGGCTGGCCAGTTGTTTCAGCGCGCGGAAGCTGCGTATGCGGCAGGTGAGTACAGCTTGGCTAAATTGCAGATAGATAGTATTCGTACCCTGTATCCCAAGGCATTTGAAGTGCGCAAGGCGGGTATCAAACTGATGCAGCAGATTGACCTGGCAGAACAGACCAAGACTTGGCTTATCTGGACAGCATGATGACGGTGAAGCAGGCTGCGCTTGACTCCATCAAGGGAAAGTTTGTGCTGGAGAAGGATACGGCCTATCAGGAAGTAGGAAATTATTTCTATCCCACTCAGGTGGTCGAAAAAAACATCGGCCGTTCGTTCTTGCGTGCGCAGGTGAGCGAATTAGGCGAGATGTCGCTGACCTCTATTTATTGTGCGGGAGGAAGTATTCATCATACGGCTGTAAAGGTTTCTGTGGATGATACTTTTGCGGAAACTCCTACGTCAATAGATAGTTATGAAACTACAGATTTAGGACTCCGGTAGAAAAAGCCGACTATAAACTGGGTAATGATGGAGGGGTGATTGCATTTCTGGTAGCCAATCGTGATAAGAAAAACATCCGTCTGGAATTTATCGGCGACCGGAATTATAAGACAGTGATGCATCCGAATGACGTGAAGGCGGTAGCAGAACTGAGTGAGCTGGCACGTGTGTTGTCTGCCATTGAAGAAATCAAGAAAGAACAGAAAGAGGCCAACTTGAAAATCAAGTTTGTGAAACGGAAGATGGAAGAGAATCCGGAAGAATAAACTTTGTTTATATAAACATAAGAAATCCTGCCCTAACGGCACACCCTTTTTCGGACACAACTTTTGTGATTAGGAAAAATAGTTGATTGATAACGAGTTAGTAAATGACACAAGTACGGATTTATCCGTATAAACATTATTTCGCTAAGGAAACTACTCTTTTCATGTAGGTTTCTATGTAGGTTAATTAATACCAATTGATTCCTACTAATGCGAATTAATAATAAGTCATTAACTAACTCGTTATCAGTCTATGTACACGATTAACATCAGGGTAAGCAGAACCCGAAAGACACCAAGATGGTCAAGCTGGAGATAATTTTCTTCAAGACCGGTTACGCCCGTGTGCCGAAGGTTATAAACATCACAGGGCTATTAAAAGACTGGGATGTCAAGTCTCAGAGTTTCCGTGTAGGGAGTGCGGAGGCCACTACCAAGAACAAACTGCTTTTCGATTTGCGAACCAAATATCTGCATGTCGCCGATACCTGGGAGATGGAAGGCAGGAACTGGTCGCCCGTCCAGCTATCACATTGCTTCGATGAAATCAAGGCGGCCAAACCCGAGGTCAAAGTAAAGAGTGTCCAGCAGATGATCGATTATCTTGAAGAGACATTCAAAAACAAGAAACGCATCAAGAACGGTCAGATTGTCGACAGCACGACCAATGCTAAACGGTATGTCTATCTCAAGCGTGAACTGCAGGCGTTTACAAAGGAAAAATATGAAAAAGCCTTTTCCTCTTATTTCTTTACGGATATTACAGAAGAGTTTCTTCTTGACTTTGCGTTTTGGCTTAAAGAAAGAGGTATCAGAAATGGCAACAAGGCCGGACTTACACACAAACTAAGGTTGCTCCGTGCCGTATGCAGGCAGGCAGAAAAGAAAGAGATGTACGGGGTGAATATGGATAACTTCCTCTGTCTCGGTGATGATATTAATTGGCCGGAAACCACTTCAAGAGCAGTTCCGGAAACAGTCATAGCTAAAATCGCAAATGTTGACCGTACCTTGTTTACGAAAAAGAGCAGTTGCATCTTGATTTGTTCCTGTTCAGCTACTATACCGGAGGTATGGCGAATGTCGATGTATGTAACCTGACATGGGATTTGGTCCAGGAAGACCGCATCGTCTATGAACGTATCAAGTTTCCCAAAACAGCCAAACCGGAATTACTCAGTAAAGCAAAAGCCATCATGAATAAATACCGTGGGCAAAGTTATGGAAATTATGTATTTCCTGTTTTTACTCATAAACACACGACCACTTCCAAGAAGACTACACGTGTCAAGCAAATTTCCACACGCCTTTCACAAACCTTGACGAAAGCATGCAAGATGCTGCGCATTAAAGAAAACATCACATGGTATTCCGCCCGTGGCTCTTTCATATCGAAGATGGTAGATGCCGGTAATAATCCGTATGTGGTTGCAGAGATGGCTGGTAACAGCCCATTGACCATCTATAAGCATTACTACAAGAATACAAAGCGGGAAGAAATCAAGCGGCAGATGGAAGAAATGTTCTGACCAGACATATCCATAAAGTTGTAAACACCTTGACAATTTCTCTGATGGATAAATCATACGGTGTAATGGCTGTTAAAAGTCATTGATTACCAATGTGATATTTGCAATATTGACAAAATCGCTCTTATTCTCGATTATTTTCATTACCTTTGTGGTCAATAACTTAAATAGAATTTATATGAAAGAATTGGTTTCAAAAATACAGGAAGTATATGCTACATTCTCCACGGATGCGGCACTTCAGATTGAAAAAGGCAACAAGGCCGCAGGACCCGTGCCCGTAAGACCTCGTTGGAACTGGAAAAACTGATGAAAGAGTTTCGTAAGCTTTCCTTGGAAGAGTCTAAAAAATAACCTTTACACGTCCGGTCGTTATCACATAATGGCCGGTTCTTCTGCAGATGCGGCATAAAAACCATATTGGCAGAACGACATAATAAAATACGGAAAGCGTTAGCTTTTGTCATGCACCGAAATCTGGTAAATTTCACTTATCCGCAGGACAAACAGTTTTCGCCTATGCTTTTGCGTGGGCTTAACTTGTTTGCGGATAGGTTTACCAGAACCTCGGTGCTACGGGTTATGTCCCACGCTTTTTGGTCTTGGTACATTGAATGCTTGACGGGACTCAAGCCAAATACGGAGATATTATGAACGACATGAATCTGATGGATGAACTTTTGAAAATTCCTGCTGATGCAACTGCCGCCACCGTACAAGGCATAGAAATGCTGCTTATCGATGAAAACAAGGCGGGGGCTTTATTGGAGTCGGATCCTAATGACAACACCATCCACGAATGCCTTTTAAGCAACGGCCGTTTCCTGTTCCAATCGGACAATACCAACCTCGTTGCCCTGTATAAAGTAACAGGAGCATCTGAATAACGCTCCTGTTGCATATAATCACCTTATTTGTCTGATTTCATCCTTCCTGCAAAGGCTTTTGACGGTTTGAATGCCGGGATATTGTGGGCAGGCACTATTATCGTGGTATTCCTGCTTATGTTGCGTGCTGTCTTTTCCGCACGGTGTTTGATGATAAAAGAACCGAAGCCGCGAAGATAAACCTCCTCGCCGTTTATCATGGAAGACTTTACGCTATCCATGAATCCTTCGACAACTTGTAACACGACCTGCTTCTCCAGACCGGTCTGCGTTGCTATTTCCCTGACGATATCCGCTTTTGTCATATTAACTCTTGATTAAATACTGTCAATCCGTTCACAAAGATACATCATTTCCTGAAATATCCTCCTTTTACAAACACATATAATAAACATTAGCCGGCGTCCGTCTCTACTCTTTCGATACAAATAGTATCGAAGTATGAAGCTGACACTCAACCGCAAATTCAAAGGTCAGACCTATACCATAGGCGACCTGTCCATCGACGGCAAATTTTTCTGTAATACCATCGAAGATGCCGTGAGGGAACTTCCGGCAACCTGTCCGGATACTCCTCGCGGCCGTTCCTGTACCTGCAAGGAAAAGGTCTATTCCAAGACCGCCATTCCTGCCGGGACTTATAAAGTTACCCTTCAGTACAGCCCCAAGTACAAGAAAAAAATGCCATATCTGCACGATGTACCTCATTTCCTCGGCATCCTGATCCATTCAGGCAACACCGAGGGAGATTCCGCCGGTTGTATCATCGTGGGAAAGAATACGGTCAAGGGAAAAGTTTTGGAATCCCGTACTACATTCCAAAAACTGTATGCCATGCTCGAGTCCGAAAGGGACATAACCATTCAGATTATATAAATCGAATGGCGGTCAACAGGCTCAAACCACCCAGAAACCTGCGCATCGAGTTCAAACCGTCCCCACGGCAGTATGAACTCTGGAAACTGTTGCAACCGAACTATTGTCCCCATTGTGGCGGGGAGATCGAGCAAATCCTTATCGGTTATGACCAGCAAGGCAACCCTCAGTACAGGCCTCAATGCAGGCATTGCAAGTCGCAGAACCTGCCGCAGCTGATACTGGGAGGCGGAGCGGCCGGCGGCGGAAAATCGTATATCGGCAGCGTTTGGCTGGTGTCTTCATGTATTCGGTTCGAGAATATCCGTGCGGTGGTGGCCCGTAAGACACTCAAGTCGTTAAAGGAATCGACATGGAACACCATCAAGTCGATTCTGAAGGACTGGGGACTGAAAGAGGATACAAACTACAAGATAAACAACCTCGAAGGCACGCTCACATTCTGGAATGACTCGGTCATCATCATGAAGGAGATGGCGGATATCCCCAGCGACCCCAACTTCGAGCGTTTCGGCTCTTCGGAATATACCATCGCCATGGTGGATGAGGTGTCGGAAATCTCGGAACGGGCCGTCGAAGTACTGTTCTCCCGTCTCCGCTGGAGAACCCATGAGACATTCAAGACCCCGAGAATGCTGCTCACCACCAATCCGACGATTAACTGGGTGCGTTCCCGCTTCGTGCAGGACGAAAACGGAGACAAGGTCATCTGCCGCGAGGGTGAAGCGTATATACCTTTTTCCGTGTTTGACAACCCGAATATCGCTTTCCGTCAGGTGTACGAGGCGGCCCTGAACAAGATCCGGGACCAGGCGACAAAGGAACGCCTGCTCTATGGCAACTGGGATTTCGTGGAAGCCAACGATATGGCGATTTATAACAGTTTCGACGGCTCCCGGCATCTCGTTACCGGACTGAAAGAAAAAGCATACGATCCGACCAAGCCGCTCATCACGGTGTGGGACTTCAATGTTGCCCCCCAAATGTCGGTGCTCTCCGCACAAATAGACTATGAAAACAGGAAGGTCTATATACTGGAAGAGATACTCGGCAAGCCGGAGGAAAAGGAGAACAACACACCTGCGTTGGCACGGAAAGTACGCTTAAAACTTTACCGGGACAAGCATATTGGCGGAGTGGATGTGACCGGTGACCCTTCCGGGTTACAACGCTCCACCACCAACGAGGACGGCATCAACAACTATACCATCATCACGGACACTTTCGGCAGAGGAATCCTGCGACCGAAGGTAAAGCTGTTACGCAAGCAGCCTCCGCAGGCTACACGGTGCGAGTTCGTCAACGAGGTATTCGGGGGCTATGAAGGCTGGGAGATACAAATCGATATCAAATGTCGCAAACTTACCCAGGATCTGATTTACCAGCTTCGTAACGAGGACGGTACCAAGAGCAAACAGAAGACCACCGACCCGAAAACCGGTGTCAAATATGAACGGTATGGACACTTGTCCGACTGCCTTGACTACCTGCTCTGTTACTACCTGCGCGACAGCTGGTACAAGTTCAAGAGCGGAGGCGACGGGAACGGGTATGTGGTCTCCACATCGGTAATTCAGGAAGGATTTTCATACTAACCTGAATAATTCATAGTCTCCACAAAAAAGAGAACGCCCTTCTTGTATATTTGCAAGAAAAGCATTAACTTTAAGGTGTTAAAAATAAACTTAATACCGGCGTTCTCATGTGCAAAGATACAACAAATAACGGAGTCAGTCAAGAGAAAAATCTTTTTTCTTTTCAAGACGTGCTTCCTGACAGGAAAATTCAGGTCGATTTCAATGCCCCGGACATCTCGTCCAATGGAGGACTGGTGCTTGTCGGTCTAATGAAAGACAGCATAGCGCGAAAGATAGCGCGCCTAATTCCGGATTATCGAAATCAACTTTTCGTACAGCATTCCTACGAAGAGATGGTCTGCCAGCGTGTCGGACAGATAATGTGCGGCTACGAGGATGCCAACGACTGCGACCGCCTGCGCCACGACAGTGCCCTTAAGATGAGCGTGGGCCGCAAGGCATCGGATCCCGGCCTGTGCTCACAACCGACGATGACACGGCTTGAGAATCATATTGACAAAAGGACCTTATGGAAAATAGCAGAACTGTTTGTCAAGGACTACATCTCATCCTTCGACAAAGCTCCGCGTAAGATTATTCTTGACGTTGACGATACAAATGCCAACACATACGGGGCGCAGCAGCTGTCGCTGTTCAATGATTACTATGACGAATACTGCTACATGCCGATGGTTATTTTCGACGGTATGAACGGCAAGCTGATACTTCCTCTACTGAGACCGGGACGACGCAACAAGTCGCTGAACATCTTCGGTATACTGCGCAGAGTCATTGAATACATCCATAAGGAATGGCCTCACACAATAATAGAACTCCGCGGGGACAGTCATTTCTGCAGCCATGAGTTTATGGACTGGGTCAAGACACATCTTTATGTGAGATTTATCACAGGGCTGTCGGGCAATCCTGCGCTTATGAAGAAAATCGACAAGCAATTGCGCCGTGCCAAGGGGGATTTCGAACTTCACCATGAGGATGTACGCCGTTACTACAGCTTTGAGTACAAAGCCAAATCATGGAAATACAGACAGAGGGTGATTGCAAAAATCGAAGTCTCCGACAAGGGTGTAAACGTCCGCTTCATAGTCACAAGCAACCGTAACAACAAGCCCGAGACAGTATATCGACGTTACTGTAAGCGCGGCACAATGGAGCTATGGATAAAAGACCTGAAGTATTTTCGAGCCGACAGGATGTCGTGCAGTTCTTTCAGAGCCAATATGTTCCGGCTGTTTCTATATGGCGCGGCATATGTGACCGCATACCGTCTCAGGTCGAAGGCTTTCTCCAATACAGAGGTCGGCGCCTTCACGATGGACAGCTTCATGAAGCGGATTATGCTGAGTGCCGTCTTCATAGTCGAAAAAAAGACTTTTATAAGGTTCAGCTTTTCCCCACACCATCGACACCTTGAAGCTTTGTCGCAAGCCTTGACGAGACTCTCTGCCTGACAAGTGGAATAATCTGAAATCAACCTGAGTCCGATTCTGTAATCGGACTTATAAGTCATATCCGCTCCATAAAAATGGACGTGATAATCAGACCTGAGCATGCCGAAATCAAGGCTTCGGACAGGATTATAACTCTACATCAAGCGGTCATTCGATGATAGACATTAGTTGGAGGCTTCAGATTGTCCCCATATCTGTTTTGATAACCTGAAATGAATCCACTATGAATAATGTAGGCTAAAAAACAAAGAAGTATGAAAATCATAGTGATCGGTTCGCGAGCCTATAACGAGCTTGTCGGGCGTATAGAGAAAATAGAGGCTGCAATCGCCTCTCTCCCTGAAAAGGGGCGTGCATGGAATAAGGAGTATATAAACGACGAATGGATGGACGGCGAGCAGGTCTGCCGTTACCTGGGCATCAGCGGGCGTACCCTTCAACGCCTCCGCTCGGATCACGTGATCACCTATTCGGCCATCAACCGGAAGCTGTATTATTCCCTCACGGAAATCCGCCGTGTGCTGAAGGAGCGTTCCGTGCGGCGCAAGAACCAACCAAAGGAGTAGGCCATGTTTCTGGACAAGGAATATTTCGACGGATGGATGCAGCGGCTCTCGGAACGGCTGGAACGTATCGAGAAGCTGTGCGCGGGGGACGTGGAGCAACCGCTTTCCATCCTGCCTGACGGGGAGCGTCTTCTGGACAATTACGACCTGTGCCGTATGCTCAATATCAGCAAGCGCACACTCCAGCGTTACCGCACCTCGGGAGAGCTGCCTTACGAGATGATCTATCACAAGACCTTCTACCGGGAATCGGACGTCCTGCGGTTCATCGAGCGTAACTTCAGTAATTTCCGCAAGCTGAAAAAGGATCGTCCTGCCGGTTCCGGTTAGGCCCTGTCCCGAGAGTCCGGCGTCATGGAAAAACGCGGAGATACATGGAATAAGGCACGACATGACGGTGCAACCGCTCGATATTTGCCGTAAAATCAGTATGTTTGCACTTGGAAGCCTATATAATAATGAACAATGAAAGAAACAGATAAAATACATCCTGCCGACAAAGGGGAGGAAGAGCTGCTGCATAACGTGCGCCATATCTTGCAGGAAGCGCGCGCAAAGGTGATACATCATGTCAATTCGACCCTCGTGAGGGCTTACTGGCAGGTAGGGAAATACATAGTGGAGTACGAGCAGCAGGGAACCGACCGTGCCGGATATGGCAAGGCTGTCATCAACACCCTTTCCAGGCGGCTCGTGGCGGAGTTCGGAAACGGGTTCACGGCCACCAACCTGCGGTACATGAGGCAGTTTTACCAGTGCTACCCGAAATATCACACGCTGTGTGATAAATTGAGCTGGTCGCATTGCCGCACGCTTCTCAAGGTGTCGGGCGATGCCGCCCGTGATTTTTACCTGCACGAGTGCGTCAAGGAAAACTGGAGTGTCCGGCAGCTCGACCGCCAAATCAACACGCTTTTCTATGACCGCCTGCTGGCCAGCCGAGACAAGAAAGCCGTGAAAGCAGGAAATTTCCCGTACCGAACCCGGGCGTGTCGAACCCAAAGAGATCATCCGCGACCCGTATATCCTGGAGTTTCTTGGGATCCGCAGGGAGAGCATTTTCTGGAAACCGATCTGGAGCAACTGCTCATCAGCCGCTTGCAGCGCTTCATGCTCGAACTCGGGAAAGGCTTCGCCTTCGTCGCGCGACAGAAGCGTATCTCCTTCGACGACAAGCATTTCTACATCGACCTGGTCTTTTACAATTACCTGGCCCGTTGTTTCGTTTTAATAGATTTGAAATCCGGGGAGCTGACCCATCAGGATTTGGGGCAGATGCAGATGTATGTCAATTACTACACCCGTGAGTTGATGAATCCCGGGGATAACCCTCCGGTGGGTATCGTTCTCTGCGCGGAGAAAAACGACGCGGTCGTCCGTTACACGCTGCCCGAAGATGAAAAGCAGGTCTTCGCCGCCCAGTACATGACCTATCTTCCCACGCAGGAGGAGCTGCAAACACTCTTGCAGGAAGTGTGACAACAACGCTCACGGGCATATGAAAAAAGCCGACGGAAATCTGTACTTCCGTCGGCTTTTCGTTTACATCTTGATCCCTTTCTTCGCAGGGCCGTTCTCCGGCGGGCTGCCCACGCCCGCGATCACGATGCGCCCCCCGGAGCGTCGGCAATCTGCCGCAGCCGGGAAGGAATACGGGTCGCCGTGTTGTCTTTCCCCGGGAGTTCTTCCGCCGTGTCATGCCGTTCCCGGCACACGTCGTTATCCTCCTCCGCCTCCTTTCCCTCGCTCTCTTCTATCGGTTTGAGGCTTTGCTGTATCCTGCGGTCTATTTCCGTCAGGTCAGCTTTTAGGGCCGTCAGTTCGGGCTCCTTGCGCCAGGAACTTCCACCACTTCCCGCAGGACGAATATCTTTCTCCAGTTCCTCGTTCTTTTTCCGGAATTTCTCCAGTGTCGGCTCGATGGTCGCGAGCGCGTGGATGAAGTTCATCGCCGCCAGTCGCGGGTCGGAGGCGATATTCCCGTAGTTATACTGGTATAGATAATCCCCTTCACCCCGGACATAAAAACGGTTCTGCACCAGGTCGAGCCCGTCTTTCCCGGTCGTTTCGCTCTGGACGAGCAGCTCGAACCCGTAGAGGCTCCCGATGGGTTCGAGCCTGTCGAGCGTGCGTGCCGTTTCGGCGATATGGTTGAGCTGTTTCCCGATGAGCTTGGGGTCGGAGGTTTCCAGCCCGTTCAGTTTCACGGGATTGCGGTACGAGCCGTCCTCGTTGAACTCGACGCGGGCCTTGAAGTGTTCCAGATCCTTGCCGATACGCCGTATCAGGTCGTTGTTCTTCTCTATCTTCTCCGTGATCTGCTCCAGCTTGTAGCGGCTCGATGATTTGCCGCGCACGAATGCCTGGCGTTCGCTTTCGAGCGTGGCAATCTTCTTCTCCAGGCGGGCCTTGTCCAGCAGGTCTGTATTTCCCGAGAGGACGGCGACATACTCGGAAAAATTCATGCCGCTCTTTTCGTCGATGGCCCCCCTCGTCGATGGTACGGCTTCCCATGTTGTTGGTCTTGAGCTGGCGGATGAACAGTTGCTTGTTGTGCAACAGCCCGAACTTGTAGGCGTCGAGCGACTTCTCGACGGCGTATAATATCACGTCCACCTTGTTGTCGGCATGGAGTTTGGCGATCTCGTTCCCGGTGCGTATTCCCCGCCCGTCGCGCTGCTCCAGGTCGCTGGGACGCCAGGGGCAGTCCAGGTGGTGTATCGCCACGCAGCGTTTCTGCGCGTTCACTCCCGTCCCGAGCATCTCGGTCGATCCGAAGAGTACGCGGATTTTCCGGCGTTCATACCAGCGATCATCTCCTTGCGCGCTTTTTCCGAGGTCGCCTCCTGGATGAACCGCACCTCGCTTTGGGGTATGCCGTAATCCTCCGCGAGTTTACGCCGTATCTCGGAATAGACGTTCCACCCCGCTCCGTTTGTAGGTTCCCAGGTCGGAGAAGATGAACTGCGTACCTTTGTACGCCTCGAAACGGCGGTAGTAACCGGCAATCATACGGGCGCAGTGGCTCGCCTTGTTGTCCACGTGGTCGCTGTATAGTTCGGGGTCTATCATACGCATATCGAGCGACATCTTGCGGGCGTAGTCTGTGGCAATGAGCATTTTCGCCTTTTCCTCCCGCTCCGAGAGCGGCAGGCGGCCCAGGAGCGTGGCATCGCCCGATTTGGCGAACTGCACCAGCCGTTCTATGAACTCCGTCTGCTGGGGTGTCGGCGGGATATTGTGCAATATCTCGTTCTTTTGCGGTCGGTCGATCCCTATATCCTCCGCCGAGCGGTAATCTGTAATCTCGGAGTAGAACATGGCCAGTTCGGGAACCTTGATGAAATATCGGAACCGTTCTTTTTGCACGACCTCGTTGGTCACGGAAAACTCGTAGTCGATGGTTTTCTTGGCAAATATGGCCGCCCAGGCATCGAAGGTGCGGATATTCTGACGCTCCAGTTCCTTCGGGCGCAGGTACTTGAAAAGCAGGTACAGTTCCGTGAGCGAGTTAGAGATGGTCGTTCCCGAGAGGAACGTCGCCCCCAGGTCGCGGCCCGTGCGCTGCTGTATGGTACGCAGCGCGAAAAGCATGTTGAGCGCCCGCTGCGACCCCTCGGGATTCCGAGGCCCGCCACCGGTCATGCCGGGTCGTGAAAGTCAGGTTCTGAATTTGTGGCTCTCGTCCACGTAGAGGTGGTCGATACCCATGAGGCGGAAGTCCACGGCGTCGTCCTTGCGTGTTTCCAGCGCGTGCGCCACCTTCTGCAACTTGGCTTCCAGGTTGGCCTTGCGTTTCTGACACCCTTTCATCATGGCGCGGGAACGTCCCTGCCTTGTGCTTTGAGCACTTCGAGGTTCTCCTCCACGCAGTCCAGCTCGGCCTGCAATATCTCCTGCTGTATCTCCGGGGACTGGGGTATCATGCCGAACTGTTCGTGCGAGAGGATCACGCGTCCCAGTCGTTGTTGCGTATCTCCCGGAAGATGCGCTCACGCTTCCGGGGCGTGAAATCCTCCTTGCCCGGGTAGAGGACTTTGGCCATTGGGTAAGCGGTGCAGACGTCCGGGCTATTTCATGGATGTTGGCTTTCAGCCCGATAATCATGGGTTTATTGGCCAGCCCGAGGCGTTTCTTCTCGTAGGCTCCGCAGCACATGATAAGGGTCTTTCCGCCGCCCACCTCGTGGTCGATTATCCCGCCGCCGAGCAGTTTGTCCATCCATATCGCGTCCTTCTGGCTGTCATACAGATTGTCTATCCCCAGCCCCTTGAGGTCGAGGTCGGGGAATTCCTGGTGCGTCCCGTCGTACTTCGGGCGCACGTAACAGTTGAAGTACGGTTATAGAGGTCTGTCAGGCGGTCTTTGAAGTCGGACGACTGCTCGCGCAGCCATTCGGGGAAAGCACCCCGGATCTCGTCTATCTTGCTGTTGGCGAGCTGTATGGCCTCCCCGTCACGCACTTTGACCTCCCGCCGTTCGCCGTCCACCCATTTGAGGACGGTCTTGGTGATGTCGGGCGAAGTGTTTTGCAGGGCGTGTTTCAAAAGGTGCAGGCCGTTGTACTTACGGGTCTGCGCGCTGACGGCATACTGCTCCGTGATCTTCACGTTCGTCGCTTCCGCCTTCACGCCGTACTCGTCCAGGTTGGAGGCGAAGGTGATCTTCACCTCCGTATCGAAGAGCGAGGAGGCGAAACGCTCGTAAACACCTTTTGGAATCCACCGTTCGCCCAGGTTGAAATCCAGGTCGTCGAAAGCGATGGGTTTGGGCGTCGCCTCGCGCAGAGCCTCCAGCGATTCCCGGGCCGGGGCGTGGTCGGGATTCTCCCGCAGGAACGCCTCGATCCGTTCGGCTTTCCCGATGACATTGCCGGCGATGAACTTGTCGGCAACCTCGTAGCCGTCCGTTTCCGGGTTGTAATAGATGCGTCCTTTCAGTTCCCCGAGTATTCCCTCCACGGTAGTTCCCGTGAGCGATGCCATGTAGCGAGGTTCCACCCGGCCGTACTTGTTCAGGCTGGCCACAAGGGCCTCCGAAGCGTCGTCGGCGTGCGTGATCTCATCGGGATTGAAGGCCACGGGACGCTCGAAGATGTCGGCTTTGCGTGCCTTGCCTTCGATGTAACGCTCCAGCGATAGAATCTCCGTTCCCCGCGCGTCCATCTTGATCAGGTCGAGGTTGCGTTTGTCATTGAGCCGTCCGAAGCGTTCGGTGAAATTGTCGTAAAGCCGGTTGAGCATCTCCCGCAGGGCGGGGTTCGCCGTCAGTGTTTCCGCCTCGTTGTTATAAAGGTGGTAATAGGCATCGCGTATCTCGATATACATGGAGGCTTTCGTCCGTTGTGCAGGCGTGAGTTCCAGCGGGTGGAACATGGGTTGCAGGGATTCAATCCCCCGCAGGTAGCGACCCGGTTTTGTCCGTCCGTGACGAGTGTCCCTTCGCGGAAATAGGGGGCGACCTCCCCCTCGAACGGGCGGGGTTTCATATCCGCCTCCCGTATCTGCGGCGTTTCTTTACCGGGTTCTTCCTCCTCCGGATTGTCCGGCGTGTCGAACAAGCTGCCCGTTCTCGGCGTACCGGCGGCTTGTTCCCGTGCTGTCTTTCGGGGCTTCCGTCGGGGGGCGTACCGCCTGCCGTTCCCGCTGTTCCGGGGGTTCCTGCTGCCGGGTGCTTTGTCGGCGCAGTTCCGCCCTCCGTTCCGGGGTAAGCGACATCATCATCTCGTAAAAGCCGTTGATCGGCGGGTTGTCCTCCCAGTTCAGGGAGGCATACAAGTCTTCGGGATCACGCTCCGGTGGCGTCGTTTTCGGCATTTCGCTCTTCTGTTCCTCCGGAGAGGAGGCTGGGGCGAATAATGAGGGTTGCCGGGGCGTCTTCCGCTTTGCTCCCCGGCGGCTGTTCCTTTTCTTGGATATACCGAGTTCTGCCTGCCGCCGCTCCTCGGCGCTGAAGCCGAACAGGTCGTAGAGCGTCAGCAACGGTTCCTGCTGCACGTTTACCGGTTCGGCAGCTTGGGTGGCAGGTGCGGGAGCCGCCGTTTCCACCGTGTCGAAAAGCGACCCGGCAGAGCTCCCGCGGTTTCGGTTCCGTTGTTCCGCCCACGTGCTGCACGGGAGTATCCGCCATGCCGAAATCTTCGGGTTTCGGCGGGTGTTGCTCC
>ENA-OQDF01000675-OQDF01000675.1-human-gut-metagenome-genome-assembly--contig:-NODE-675-length-14366-cov-1.752511_pt1 | contig 14366 bp, 18 predicted proteins | sample MGYA00242769_ERZ504597 | MGnify/ENA primary metagenome ERZ504597 (study PRJEB26092, sample SAMD00036305) | human gut metagenome | host: Homo sapiens | study: EMG produced TPA metagenomics assembly of...
AACATCGCGAAATCGTATAAGAGATGGAATGTTCCAATCCCTTGAAGCGGGGACGTGTCGGACACTAAATAACCGACGCTTATCCCCAGACCTAATAGACCTAGAATGATAAACATAAGCATATTGTATTTTGAGATGCGCAAGACATCTTTCCCCCGGAAACGAAGCATACGAATACTCCCTCTTTTCCGCAGAAGTTAAACTTGAGTGCAATTAAGACCTAGATGTAGGTGTAAGAAGAGAACTATAAAAAGAAGTCCTCTCAAGAAGAGTATGGATGGATTTAGACAAAACCGCTGAACCAATGAACATGCACGATCGTATTGCCCGAGAAAGCCCGGGTATACCATCTTTTTGAGTTGTTCAGAAGCTTCTTGTTCATCTTATTTGTATCATTGTTTGATTTCCGGCGCAAAGGTAGTAATAAATTAGAGATTCTAAAACTTTTTCTAGGATCGGATATATAAGGGACTTGACTTGGATTTTGGATCTTTTTATGTACATTTGAGGTCCTACCCGCTATTGGGCCAACTAAAAACGGATAGAACAGATATGATTAAAAGAAAAGATTGGTTATGAGGAAAAGAATGATTTTAACAGCATTGGCGGCTGTCGCTATCCCTACGTTGTTGATGGCGGCGGATGAGGCGAGATTAATGCGCTTTCCGGCTACAAATGGTTCAGAGATTGTATTCTCGTACGCTGGCGATTTATATAAGGTCCCGGCTACAGGTGGTGAGGCACAGCGATTGACATCGTATGTGGGGTATGAGATGTTTCCCCGTTTCTCCCCGGATGGTAAGACGATCGCTTTTACGGGACAGTACGACGGTAACACGGAAGTGTACACGATGCCCTCTTCCGGCGGTGAGCCATTGCGTATCACTTACACGGCTACGAATAGCGTGATGATCTGGGCGATCGCATGGGCCCGAATAATATCGTGATGACTTGGACACCGGACGGTAATGGTATTGTTTACCGCAACCGCATCAGCGATGGGTTCTCCGGCAAGTTATATACGGTAAATAAAGAAGGTGGCCTTTCCGAGGTGGTTCCCTTGCCCGAGGGCGGCTTTTGTAGCTATTCGCCCGACGGAAAACAATTGGCTTACAACCGGGTAATGCGTGAGTTCCGTACATGGAAATACTATAAGGGCGGTATGGCCGATGATATCTGGGTTTATAATCCGGAGAAGAAAAGTGTAGAGAATATCACGAACAATGAGGCGCAAGATATCTTTCCGATGTGGATTGGTGATGAGATCTATTTCCTTTCGGATCGGGATTACACGATGAACTTGTTCGTTTACAATACGAAGACTAAACAAACAAGTAAGGTGACGAACTTCACTGAGTACGACGTGAAATTCCCTAGCAGCTTCGGCAATACGATCGTTTTCGAGAATGGAGGCTATATCTATAAGATGGATGCGGTGTCGAAGAAACCGGAGAAAGTGAACGTAACCCTCGCCTCCGATAATGTCTACGCACGTAGCGAGATCAAGGATGGCTCCAAATATATCACGAGTGCCAGCCTCTCCCCAAAAGGTGAGCGTATGGTGGTGACAGCTCGTGGCGAGGTATTCAATATCCCGGTAGATAAAGGGGTTACGAAAAATATCACCCGTACTCCGGGAGCGCACGAACGTGACGCTCAATGGTCACCGGACGGAAAACATATAGCCTATATCTCCGACGCTACCGGCGAGACCGAGCTGTATCTCCAAGATTTCGAGGGGGGCGAGCCTACCCAGTTGACCAAGAATAACGATACGTATATCCGTACTTTCCAGTGGAGTCCGGATTCCAAGAAGATTGTCTATACGGATCGTAAAAATCGTATCAATCTTTTGGACGTATCTAACAAACAGCTAACAACTATCTCACAAAGTCTGTTAGGTGAAGCCCGCAACGTAAGTTTCTCTCCGGATAATAATTGGTTGACTTATTCCCGTGTGTCCGATAATAATTTCTCGATCGTCTATGTCTACGATATCGCGGGTAAGAAAGAATATCCCGTGACCGATAAATGGTACGAGTCTTATTCTCCGGTATTCAGTACGGATGGCAAATATCTGGTATTCACTTCCGCCCGTGATTTCAATCCTACGTATAGCCAAACGGAATGGAATCATGTGTATAATAATATGGGTGGCGTATATCTGGCGTTATTGTCTAAGGATACCGCTTCCCCGTTTATGGAAACGGATGCGGAGGTAGCCATTGAATCTACCCCGGCGAAAGCGGATGCCTCTAAAAAGGACGAGACAAAGAATGAGGCTTCTACTCCGGTCGTAAAGATTGATATAGAGGGTATCACGGATCGAATCGTTAAGCTCCCCTTGCCGGGATCGAATTACTACGATCTTTATTCCGATGGAACGAACGTGTATTATTTCACGAAAGGCGGCATGAAGATGTTTGACTTGAAGAAACAGAAAGAGGAAACCGTTAGCGATGCCGCTATGATGGTTGATCCGGCTGGCAAGAAAGCTGTTTTCTTTAAGGACGATCAACTATTCGTAACCGATATACCGAAGGGTAAAGCGGATTTAAGTAAGCCGGTTAATCTGGCGAATATGAAGATCACGGTAGACTATACGAAGGAATGGGCGCAAATCTTCGATGAGGCTTGGCGTGCTTTCCGGGATGGTTTCTATCTGGAGAATATGCATGGCAAGGATTGGAAGGCGATCAAGGAGAAATACGCCGCCCTTCTTCCTTACGTGAAAACACGTTTGGACTTGAATTATATTATTGGCGAGATGATCGGCGAGCTGGGAGTAGGGCATGCTTATGTGAACCCCGGTGAGGTGGAAAGTCCTAAACGGGTATCGATGGGGCTGCTAGGTGCTGAGGTTTCTCGGGATAAGAGTGGTTTCTTCCGCTTGGAAAAGATCCTGCCGGGGGCTTCTTGGAGTAAGGAATTACGTTCTCCATTGACAGAACCGGGTGTTGAGGCGAAGGCCGGAGAGTATATCGTCGCTATAGACGGAGTACCTACGAATAGCGTGAACGATATGTATAAGTTGTTGATCGGAAAGGCGAACGTTCCGACCGAGTTGTCTTTGAATAGCAAGCCTCAGTTGGCGGGCGCTCGTAAGATCGTAGTCAGTCCGTTGGCGGAAGAGTATTCTTTGTATCATTATAATTGGATCCAAGATAATATCAAGAAGGTGGATAAGGCGACGAACGGTAAGGTCGGTTATATCTATATCCCGGATATGGGGCCGGAAGGCTTGAATGAGTTCTCCCGCTATTTCTATCCGCAATTGGATAAGGAGGGTTTGATTATCGATGATCGTGCGAATGGCGGTGGAAATGTCTCCCCGATGATTCTGGAACGTCTGTCTCGTGAGCCGTATCGTTTGACGATGCGCCGGGGTTCTTCTTTGATCGGGACCGTGCCGGATGCCGTACAGGTCGGCCCGAAAGTTTGCTTGATCAATAAGTATTCCGCTTCCGATGGCGATTTGTTCCCGTGGGGCTTCCGTGCGCTTGGCTTAGGTAAATTGATTGGAACCCGTACTTGGGAGGTATCATCGGTATTAGCGGCCCGCTTCCTTATATGGACGGTACGGATATCCGTGTGCCTTTCTTCACGAGCTATGATCCGAAGACGGGTAACTGGATTATCGAGAACCATGGTGTGGATCCGGATATCTTGATCGATAACGACCCCATCAAGGAATGGAACGGTGAGGATCAACAGTTAGACCGTGCTATCGAGGAAGTCATGAAACAATTAAAAGAACGCAAACCGCTAGCCCCTGTCCCCGCACCAAGGGACTGGAGCCATAAATAATGAGAGGTTATTTGTAGAGACGGGGCACGCCCCGTCTCTACAAATAAATAGTAAACGGATTAAAAACTAGTAATCTATCTATGGAACGATTCGCAGCCATTGACTTTGAGACCGCTAATGGAAAGCGGAGCAGTATTTGCAGTATAGGTATCGCCATATTGGAGGATGACTGGGTAGTAGATAGCATTTATACCTTGGTACGTCCTACCCCTAATTTCTATACCCGTTGGACTACGGCCATACATGGATTGACTGCTGAGGATACGAATGACGCGTTATGTTTCGAGGAGGCTTGGGAAAGCATCGCCCCGAAACTAAAGGATCTCCCCCTTGTTGCCCATAACAGTCCGTTTGATGAGGGATGCCTGAAAGCCGCCCACGAGGTGTATGACTTAGCCTATCCGAAATATCCCTTCTATTGCACTTGCCGTCTCTCCCGGAAGATGTACCCATTTCTGGTAAATCATCAGTTGCAGACAGTAGCCGCCCACTGCGGTTACGACCTTACCCGACATCATAACGCCATGGCCGACGCTTACGCCTGTGCTCATATCGCCCTTACGATGATGCGGGAAAAAGAGGTCGATACCTTAGAGGCACTTATGGCTTCCTGTTACTCTAGGTAACTATGGGGTGTTTTTCCCGGCTATTTTATCCACCACGACAGCGATAGCGCCATCTCCCGTCACGTTGCAAGCGGTGCCAAAACTATCCATGGCAATATAAAGGGCGATCATCAACGCTTGCAGTGTCTCATTGAATCCCAGCATACTTTGCAAGATACCCAAAGCGGCCATAATAGCCCCTCCCGGAACCCCCGGAGCCGCTACCATCGTAATTCCCAGCATCATGATAAATCCGCTGAAGTTGGAGAAGGTAACCGGTTCTCCCGCCATGATCATGATAGCCATAGCGCAAGCTACGATTTTCATGGTGCTACCTGCCAGATGGATCGTTGCGCAAAGCGGTACGGTAAAGATCGCTATATTCTCCCGTACGCCATTCTTGACAGCCTGCGCCAGTGTCACGGGAATCGTGGCGGCGGAGGATTGGTCCCCAGAGCCGTAGCGTAGGCCGGTAACATATTCTTCAAGAGGCGGAGCGGATTCTTCCCGGCTATGGCTCCGGCTATCGTGAATTGGATCAATAACAATAATACATGTAAGACAAAGATGACTATGATAACCTTAAGGAACATCGTGATAATACTCATGACTTGTCCACTCACGGTCATGTTCAGGAAGATACCGAAAATATGGAGCGGTAATAACGGGATGATAACCACCTCGATCAGCTTAATGATAATTTCCTTGAAATCCGTGAAAGAGTCACGCAGGGTGGTTCCCGCTATATTAGAAAGCCCTAGGCCAATCGTAAAGGATAGCAGCAAGGCTGTCATGACATCCATTAAAGGCGGCATATTTACCGTGAAGTAAGGTGTCAGCATGAAATCTTCCGGATTCTCCATCGCCGTCAATTCCGTGTTGGTCGGTAGTATGTGCGGGAATATAGCCAATCCGCTCAGGAACGTGAAGAAACCCGAGAAGACTGTTGAACCGTAGGCGATCAAGGCGGTTATCAACAATAGCTTTCCGGCTCCTTTACCCAGATCTCCGATAGCGGGAGTCACCAGCCCAATATGATTAGAGGGATGGAGAACGATAGGAAGTTGCCGAACAATGAATTGAAGGTTACAAAGATACGTGCGATTCCTCCCGGTAAAAACTGGCCGAACAATACGCCGGCGGCGATAGCGATAACGACTTTAGTTAACAATGATACTCTGATCTTCTTCATGGTGTTGCTTTATTTTGAAGCCAATGGCGGCCATCGTAATACTCATCAACGGACTGATCAGGTTAAAGAAGCAATAAGGAAGATACGTCAGAGTCGCTACGCCTAATATCGTGGCTTGCGTCATGCCACAGGTGTTCCACGGTACCAGCACGGACGTACGGTTACGGAATCTTCCGTCGTACGGCTTAACAGGCGACTCTCATATCCTTTTTTCTTGTAGATATCCTTGAACATATTTCCGTGTAAGGATAATAGATATGTATTGATCGGCCGTAACGATATTCAAGAATAAACCGGAGAATACGGTAGACGCCACCATGCCGACCCTCCGTTTCATAAAGCGCAGGAATACGGACGTAAGGCTTTCTAGCATACCGCTGGCCGTCATGGAACCACCGAAGCACATGGCGCAGATGATCAGCCAGATCGTATTCATCATACCCGCCATACCCCGGGTGGCGACCAAGCTGTTCAAGGCCTCGTTGCCCGTATCGATTTGGGTACTCCCGTAGAATGTCATGAATAATCCCTTAAACAGGAGGAGGCATCCGCTACCGACGCTCCCGCTACCTCTTGCAATAAATGAGGCTGGAAAAAGATCGCGAGCACCCCCGCCATCGCTGTCGAGATAAACAAGGTGATCAAAGACGGTACTTTCTTGGCGATTAATATACCGTTACCACCGGTACGATCAGTAGCCAGAGCGAGATATTAAACTTTCGTTCAACGAGGCGGCGAACTCGGCTATTTGCCCGGATGCGTTCGAGGTATGCGTAAAACCCGCTATGGTAAAGATAATCAACGTGATCACCATAGACGGTATTGTCGTAAGCATCATATACCGGATATGGGAGAACAAAGGGGTATGCGTTACGGAAGAGGCTAATACCGTCGTGTCCGAAAGCGGTGAGATCTTATCCCCGAAATAAGCGCCCGAGATGATCGCCCCGGCTACCCACCCGTAGCGAAGCCCTGTGCCTCACCGATACCCATCAAGGCGATACCGATCGTGGCGATGGTAGTCCACGAGCTACCGGTCATAACGGATACGACAGCGCAGATCACGCAACAAGAGGCCAGAAAGAAACTCGGATGGATGATTTGCATCCCGTAATAAATCAAGGTCGGGACGATACCGCTGATCATCCAGCTACCGGATAGAGCGCCAATCAACAATAGGATAATTATAGCTGTGGCCACTCCCAATATGTTTTTACATATCGCCTCTTCTATATCACGCCATTTGACTTTGCAGAAGATCATGGCCAAAAGGGAGGCGACCGCCGTGGTGGTAAGTAATACGACTTGGCTTCCGCCGCTCAACGCGTCGCTGCCAAAAGTGCGTATGGTTACAAACAAAAGAGCTACCAGCACGAGGATAGGCACTAGTGAAAGTAGAGGGAGGGCATCTTCTTAAGATGATTTTCCATTGTTCATTCAGTCGCTTAAATAATGATGGTGCGAAAATACTAAAAATACCTTGAATAACGCTATGAATTATAGATTGATTTCCTTATTTCACAGTCTTTTGGACGATCTTATAACCGGTTGCCGCTATAAGAATGCTCATAAACGGGCTGACGATATTAAAGATGCAATAAGGGAAATAAGTCCAAGTAGATACGCCAAGGATTGTAGATTGTGTCATACCGCAAGTCGTCCACGGGATCAGCACGGAGGTGACGGTGACGGAGTCTTCCGTTGTCCGGCTAAGCAGGCGGCTCTCGAATCCCCGTTGCTTATATACTTCTTTAAACATTTCGCTGTTCAGGATGATGGCGATAAACTGGTCCGCCGTGCAGATGTTCAAGGATAATCCGGACACGACGGTAGAGGCGACCATGCTGGTACGGCCTCGCATGAAATGCAAGAAGATACGTGTGATGCTTTCCAGCATGCCGCTAGCGGACATGGCCCCGCCGAAACACATGGCGCAAATGATCAGCCAAATCGTGTTCATCATCCCGGCCATTCCCCGGTAGAGACTAGAGAGTTCAGGGCCTCGTTGCCGGTCTGTATCTGCGTGCTGTCATAGAAAGTCATCAGCAGGCCTTTGATATAGGCGATAATCCCGCTATCCGTGATCCCGGAAATCTCCAATAAGGCGTTTGGCTGGAAGATCAAGGCGAATATTCCGGCGAGTATGGAGGAGGCGAAAAGCACCACGATCGAAGGTGTCTTCTTGGCGATCATGATTCCGGTAACGATCGGTACGATCATAAGCAAGGCGTGATATGGAACGAGCTTTCAAGGCTTCGGAGAAGTGGCTATCTGGGATGCGTCCGCTGCCTCCCTCGAGAATCCGGCGATGCTGAATACGATCAGTGTGACGATCATAGAGGGAACGGTCGTATAAAGCATATACCGGATATGCGTGAAAAGGGGCGTGTCCGTTACGGAGGCCGCCAATACCGTAGTGTCTGATAAACGGCGACATCTTATCCCCGAAATAAGCGCCCGATATAATCGCTCCGGCTACCCACCCCGTACTGAAGCCTTGCGCCTCGCCAATCCCGATCAAGGCGATCCCGATGGTGGCGATGGTAGTCCACGAGCTACCCGTCATAACCGATACGATACTGCATAGCAGCAACAGGCCACGAGGAAGAAATCCGTTTGCATGACTTGCAACCCATAATAGATCAAGGACGGCACGATCCCGCTTACCATCCAACTGCCCGATAGTTCCGATCAATAAAAGGATGATGACAGACGGTGCGATCCCATAGATGTTACGGGCGATTTGCCCCTCGATATCTTCCCACTTGATCTTGCAATGAAAGACGGCGATCAAAGAGCAGATCGAGGTGGCTATCAATAAGACGATTTGGCTGGCTCCTCCAAGGGAATCGCCCCGGAAAATATAGATGGCTACGGCCAGCATGATGACTAATGTCACTACGGGTAGTAAAGAGATCGCGATGGAGGGTGTCCGGGGCTTTTCTGCCATGGGTTTATTCACGTCGTTTGTTATTTATCATGGATAATCCGAATAAATTCTTTATACGGACCTTCCTTGTGTTATCAATTCTAATTAATTTCGCTGCAAAAATAAAAAAGGATTTGGATAGGGGGGTAACTTATGGTAGTAAATAATCGGTTAGGCTATTTATTTGTCTTTTTGGGGATGAGTATGGCGCTATATGCCCAGCGAAAGACGGAAGTGATCCGTTATGGCGATCTGGATCAGTGGGTGGTACGTAAGATCACGGAATCGGCTATTATCGGGAAGGAGACAAAGACTCTTTACTGCGTTGGCCCTATGGATACGATTATCGGAAATAAACCTTTTGAGCCGAAAGCTTCGCCTTGGGGCAGTTCTAACGTGATGGCAAGGGTGAGCGGGATTACGAAAGCTAGCGTCAGTGTCTACCCCGAAAGACGGGATGAGGGGTATTGCGCACGGCTGGAGACGGGTATAGAATCGATCTCGGCGATGGGTATCATGAACGTGAAGGTGCTGGTCGGTGGATGCCTCTATCTCGGCCGTTTTCTGGAACCGGCGAAGAATTCTTCGGAGACGTGGGGGCAGATCGTTTGCGGTATCCCGTTTCACCAAAACCTACGTCCTTGTTATTCGATTATAAGGTGAAACTCTCCGGTGATCCCAATCGTATTAAATTGAGTGGTTTTAGCAAGAGATCGGAGGTAAATGGCATTGATATGCCTTTGGTGAATCTCTTTCTTCAGAAGCGTTGGGAAGATAAGGACGGGAACATATATGCTAAGCGTATCGGTACGCTGGTAATCCGGATGGATGAAAATACGGATTGGGTAAACGATGCCAGTTTTACGATCTTATACGGCGATATCACGAAACGTAGCGATTATGAAGAATATATGGGGTTTCAACTCGGTGAGTCCGCCCGTTATAGCTTGAACAGCAAAGGCAAGAATGTGCCCATCCAAGAAATCGGCTGGGGAACGGAGGACGATGAGGTAACCCATATGATCTTAGAGTTCTGTTCCAGTCACGGAGGCTCATACATAGGGTCTCCGGGAAATACCTTTTGGGTAGATAATATCCGGTTGGGATATTGATCCTATTATCGTTGAAACCCTATGGTATTTGTCTCCGGTCTTGATACAGAAGCCAACAAATGAAGCGTAGCTTGTTTTATTCTATGGTTTCGTGATCAGAATATAATAGTCTGATATTAGCCTCTAATATTCTGAATCCACTCCCATGGTCGTGCGGCATACCATATTTGGGGCCAGATTTATAGCTCCCGATTCTTATATCATACATTATCTTCCCATCGGTTAAGAGTGATATAAAACGTTCAAATGATGGCTCTGTATATATATCGGCTTTATTGAAGTAGAAGAGTTCCTTACCTCCTTCTTTTTTCGTTTGGGCAGTTACATATAATAAGTTCTTTAGCTTCTTTGTTAGTGCTTTTTGAATGTCTTGATAGGTGTAACCTACGCTACAATCTAACAGCTCTTTTGTATTTAAGTCAAATACTCCTATTAATATTGTCTTGGCGACAGGGTTGTTTAGGAGTTTAAAAGAATATTTCTTCATATATGTGTTATAGCTATTTGCAAACATAGACGTATGCAAGCTATTTATAGATGGTGCATCTTCATAAGGTGTGCCAAATTTATCTTTTAAATAGCATTCGCACGTTTGGGAAATGAGGGGCTTTTAGTGAATAGGGTAACGTAAGAGCATAAGCGCCGCGATGAGATTTTATTTCGAATCCAGCTAAATCGGGCTCGTCTAAATTGTTCTCGACAACTCCGATGTAATCTTCAAATGTTTTTCCAATCCCAGTATTGTTGGCTCTATTGCTTGGAACATATTCCAAGGATTTAACCTCTTTGAACTTTGAAATAATAAAATCCTTATTCTCCATAACGTATTATATTAAATATGAGTAAGTCAATAATATCTCTATCTTTGGAAAAATCTTCCTCTGATATGAATAGCTGTTCTATGGTAATGTTGAAATAGTGGCATATTTTATAGATCTGACTAAGGGTGTACTTATGTGGAAATTTAGGGCTTTCTATACTTCCTATTAAGCCCGGAGCCACTTCGAGGAGATTCGACAACTCTTTTTGGCTAACATTGTTGGCCTCTCTTAGCTCCTTTATCTTAAGGATGATTTCAAGTTGATACTCGGTCTTTCTAATCATTATTGTTATTTTTGCCCAAAAATATTAGTTTTATATATGCTTGTGTACTCACAATATGTGAGCAATTGAGTATATTTGCACTCACATAATATAAGTAAGGAAGGTATGTACAAAAGAACGATTGATAATAGGTGGAGCTTTAAGGATGCCGATACCAAAGAATTTACTCATTGCTATCATGCGTATCCTGCGATGATGATTCCCCAAGTAGCAAGAGCTCTAATAGAGGAATATAAGCCAGAGGATGGAGTTGAGCTACTTTTTGATCCATATATGGGAAGCGGTACATCGTTAGTTGAGGCTTCTATAAAAGGTATAAACGCGATAGGAACAGACCTTAATCCATTGGCTAGATTGATGAGCCATGTAAAAACAACCCATTATGATTTATCTTGTATCAGAGATACTTTTCAATGATGCAAGCCTTGTTCTTTGAGTATTCTGAAGATAAGGTCAAGAATAAGAATTTCGATAATATTTCTAATTATACTTATTGGTATTCCAGAGATAGCCTTTTGCGCCTTTCTTATATTTATCAAGTAATTAATGAATGTGTGGCTTTAGATTTCGCTGATTTCTTTAAAGTCCCTCTTTCCGAGACTGTTAGAGAGGTATCGTTTACGAGGAATGGAGAATTTAAGCGGTTTAGGATGAAGGAAGAGAAAATTAAAGACTTCAAACCGGATGTCTTTCGATTGTTTGAAGAAAAGGTTATAAGAAATATAAATGGACTTGAGGAGTTTAATAGTATAAAATATCCATGTAATATAGATATCTATGACTTTAATAGTACTCATAGAAATCCCTTCCGATATAATACAGCCGAATAGTGTTGATATGGTTGTAACCTCTCCGCCTTATGGCGATAGTAGAACAACCGTTGCTTATGGACAATTTTCAAGGTGGGCAAATGAATGGTTCAATTTTGAAAATGCTAAAACACTAGATAATCTCCTAATGGGGGGACGAGTTCAGAAAGAGGAACTTTTTGAGACTAAAAGCATTAAATCTGAACTGGACGAAATAAAGAGCATTGACCCAAAGAGAAATTTGGAAGTGGTCTCGTTTCTTAATGATTATAGCTGTTCTATAAAGAATGTCGCATCTGTAATAAAGAGTGGTGGAGTCGTTTGTTATGTCGTAGGGAACAGAACGGTTAAGGGGGTTCAAATTCCATTAGATTACTTTACTGCTGAAATGTTTGAGAAGAATGGTTTTACACATATCGATACTATTGTTAGAGAAATACCTAACAAAAGGATGCCTTCCAAAACAAGTCCTACTAATGTGGCAGGGAAGAAGGTTAGTACGATGTGCAATGAATATATAGTCATATTGGAGAAGAAATAAGGAAAGAGGCTGTTTTATTTGACTGAATTGATAGCCAATGGCTCCTAGTGTCGAGTTCTTTCTTTTTGACAGTTTGTAATCTTAACGCCCGTAGAATCGATTATTGCGGGGGAATGTACAGTCTACTCTTAAATTTGAGTTAAAATATATTTAATCGCTTGTTGGATAGTTGGATATCAAAAGATGCTCTTTTGTTCTAGCGAAACTAGCTCATCCTAATTCCTATTTTATGGGATGAAAAACCTATCTCAATGGGTTACGATAGGGAAGTGACAGGGTTATGATGCTATTCTTGATAGTTCACGACCCTATTCTTGACTATTCACGATGCCCAACGGCACTATTGCGTTGCCAAACACGACCGATAGCGTAGGCTTTTGTCGATACTCGTGTGTAAAAAGTAGTACTTTGCCGCATAAAACGCCGCTTACAACCTCCTTTTTCCCATTATCTTGCCTCTTTTACGAATAGGCTATGTCACGATATGCGCTTTATTTCGGTCAAAAGGATTGTATAACTGTTGTTTTACTGACAGGTGGATTCTTGCTGAATATAACCTGTCTCAAAACAGGCTTACACTGAAAGTATTCCGGCATTAGATAAATAACTTAGAGCGAAATAGTCTGTGTTGAGAGTAAATAATAAATAGATTATTGGAAGTGGGAAATAAGCTGCTTTTAATGTACGTGCGTACATTCTTACGCCGCATGGTTGAAGATGCAAAACGGTTGTTTGGTATTGACTCGTGGCGACTCTGAATTCAATGCCGCTAAGACTGGTTCTGACGGTGCCTTGATCTTCAACGCATACCAGAAGACTGACGCTGAGGATATGGTAACATCTATCGAAGGCGCTGACGCTGAAGGCGTATCTATCGTAGCGGTAGCTGTTGACGGCGAGGAAGCTGTAAAGGCAATCGTGAAATAAGAAATAAACGAAATAAGATAATCATACGATTCCCGTGCGGGTATCGATCCAAGTAATCCGTGACGGATGAACAGGCGGGAATTGGATTAATATTAATACTAAAGTAATAAATTAAAGTTCATCCGTAAGTACTTCCGTGAGGATGGAAGCGGATAAAAAACAAGTCCTTGGCAATGTGTTCGCATGCCGAGGACTTCGTTTTTATACTTGCCTTCGTCAGACCTAATGAGTGTATGAATTGTTTAATTCTGCGTAAGCAACTCGGTCAGCCTCTTGACCCCTTCCGAGGCCCCGGCCTGTATATGCTCAATATCGTTGCGATAAGTACGTACATCTTTCGGGTCGATCAAGTAGATCGGTTGGCCCCGGCGCACGTAGTTTAGCAATCCGGCGGCAGGATAGACGTTTAAGGAGGTACCGATAATCACGAAGATATCACAATCTTCCACCAGCTTGATGGAAGGCTCTATCATGGGTACCGCCTCTCCAAACCATACGACGAAAGGACGTAGCTGATTTCCGTGAGGGTCCTTGTCACCCAGATGAATATCCGGGTTCTCCGGTGATAGATCGTAGGTCGTGTCCAGATCCCTTACGAGCATGCCTTCATCAACTCTCCATGCAGATGGATCACGTGGCTGCTACCCGCACGTTCATGTAAGTTATCGATATTCTGGGTAATGATCCGTACGTCGAAATCTTTCTCCAAGGCGGCTAGGCCGAGGTGACCGGCGTTAGGTTTCGTATTCAATAGCTCTCTTCTACGCTGGTTGTAGAAGTCGAGAACCAATTTTGGGTTAGCGGCGAAGCCTTCTGGTGTAGCTACCTCTTCTACACGATATTTCTCCCATAACCCGTCCGAGTCACGGAAAGTGGAGATGCCGCTTTCCGCGCTCATTCCCGCTCCGGTAAGTATGACTAACTTTTTCATCTGTTACTTGTTTAAAATGTATAGATGTATATATTAATAGTTACGAAGTTACGACTTATCTTGAAAAAGCGATGAATAATTACATTTCATCGCTTTCTTTTATATCCCAACCGTTAATTTTTATATCGATCGGACTATAACCATTGAATGATATTTCAATTGTAAAATCATGTTCATTTTCTAAATTAATATTGGGATTTTTCCCAAGAAGTTCTCCGATAAGGTTTTCATCGTAGCAAACTGTATTTGTTTCATCCACTATCTGTAAACGTGGTATCCGGTTCTTATCAAGTTTCATTACATTGAAATCAGCGGTTAACGTATTACTCTCTTTTGCGACCCTCATAATAAACAGGTATATAAAGAATCGGATCGTCATGGGCGAACAATGATGAATATCCATATTTAC
>ENA-OQDF01000676-OQDF01000676.1-human-gut-metagenome-genome-assembly--contig:-NODE-676-length-14345-cov-1.780349_pt1 | contig 14345 bp, 12 predicted proteins | sample MGYA00242769_ERZ504597 | MGnify/ENA primary metagenome ERZ504597 (study PRJEB26092, sample SAMD00036305) | human gut metagenome | host: Homo sapiens | study: EMG produced TPA metagenomics assembly of...
CTTAATAACCGTAATTATTAGCTCCTATTAATTTGTTCTCAGCAATTTCTGCAGTCGGAATTGCATATAGTAAGTTCTTTTTTGAGCGAATGGTAGAGCGGTTGGCTGAGCCGCAGACAATGAATTGTGTGTCGTTCATAACGTCTAAATATAGTCCCCACCGTAAAAGGTCAAATTTCCTATTGAATTCTTGGCAAAATTCCAAAGCACGTTCTTTCAGGACTAGACTTCTTGCCTCTATCTTATCGGTCACCTTATTTGTATATAGGGTTGTAGCTTTTGCCCGTTTTCTTATGACATCAATATCTTTCATTGCAGCTGTTATATCCCCCAATTCTACTTCTGCTTCAGCTCTGAGCAGGAATGCTTCTGCATAGCGAATTAAAATTACATCTTGTTCTGATTGTGACGCTTCTTTCTGTTTAAAGAAGGTTGGATTAGAGATATCACCTTTATACCATTTAGTCAGACATGGCACTCCGTATTTATATTCCGCGTTAAAATCAGGAACAAAAGCTTTTAGATTGTCCGGTAGACTCTCTGCATTATATTCGTCCGAGAGAGAGGGAAAAGAAACCCATTTTGTGGAGGTGTAGCTTGTTAGGAAGTAATGCCATACACCGTGCACAATACGGTCATCCTCTTTGTCAATTGTATATAGATTAGGGGCCATATATATCCATGCGCCACTGCCACCGTAAGGAGCCGGAGTGTAATAGCTATGTAAACCTGATGTTTGAAAGTCTACGTCACTTACACTGGTTGCTCCCCATACAAATTCTTTGTTTTTCCTATTGTTACCACCCCAAAGGTTTAGATACCCTTCTACTAAATCAAAATCAACACCTCTTCGTGCAATGACCATGTCGCAAAGCTCTTTTGCACGTTGATAACACTGCTGGGCATCTATGTTTTCAGCTCCTTCAACTGCATTGCAGGTATATTTTTTATCCACTCCCTTGATATCTACAATTATTTCTGTATTTCCTTTGCAGGTTAATGCGCTGGAACCCATAGTGCAATATACGCGTGCCAGTAATAGTGCTGCAGCAGTTTATCTGCATGCCCCCAAGCGCCGACATTGCCTTCTGATGTATAATACATGTATTCTAAGCAAGTTTCCAGGTCATTGACAATTGTGTTGTAGACTGCTTCTACGGAAGCTCTGGGACAATCTGTCTCTGCTTCCGAAGATAATCTCAATGGGACGGCACCATACATTCTTACCAGATGGAAATAAGCGAATGCCCGTAGAAAAGCGTTTCACCATACAACTGCCTGACAGCGGATTCTGTCTGATAAGAATCTGTAGATTCCAGAGCTTCTTTAGCTTTGTTTGCCCGACTGATCATTCTATAAAAGACACTCCACAAATCATTGTTTGTATTATAGCATAGTGTCCGGTGATATCGCCGCTACCTGCAGAACTGAGTACCAAGCTGGAGCCCCACAATGATCGTTGTCGTAGTCCATCCAGGCCATATACGTCTGTTCCATACACCAGTTATCCCAAAAAGTCGCATAGATACCGGTTACTAGTTGTTCTGCTCCTTCTTCAGTCTGACCTAATTTCTCTGATGTGATAGAATAAGGGGTTTCTTCCAATGAACAGCTTGTTGCAAATGCTGCCATCGAGCATATCATTATCAATAGTATTTTCTTCATGATTCGTTTTTATTAATTAAAAAATAACATTAAGTCCCAAAGTAAAGCTTCTCTGCTGGGGATAGGCTCCAGAATCAATACCCCTTAAAGAAGGCGTGGAGCCAAAAGAATTAACCTCAGGGTCATATCCGCGGTATTTGGTGAAGGTCAACAAGTTATTGGCAACCACGTTGAACCGTACGCTATTTATGAACTGAAATGGTTTTCTAATTGTATATCCTATGGATAGAGTGCGTAATTTTAAATAAGAGCCGTCTTCTAGATATAATCTGGAAAAACGAATGTCACGTCCTGAATAATTGAATATCTTAGGGGCAATTCCGCTATTGGGATTTATGCTCCATGATTGTTCATATACGTAGTATGGAACGTTCTGGGTCTGTCCCAGGTTATAAAAACGTAATGAGTTCATATTGAATACGTCATTTCCTTCCACACCCTGAAAAAGAATGCTGAAATCGAAATTCTTCCAGGTCAGGTCCATATTGAATCCATAAAAATACTTGGGATTTGCATCTCCAATCCATGTTTGATCCTGGTCTGTGATAAAACCGTCTTCATCAAGATCTTTATATTTAAGTTCACCGATCCAGTCTCTACGAATTATTTCTTCTGTAGCCGCATCAGAACCGTTCACTGTGTAATCTGGATATTGGGTTTGGAATTGCTTACTATTAATGACTTCCTCGCGTGAGTTCCAGATACCGTCTGTGACAAAACCATAAAATGAACCGATAGAATGACCATCAGCAATAGCATACGGGCGCAAGCTGTTATAGATAGAGTTGGGGAACATCGGGTCTTTGCCAAAATCGCAAATCTCATTCTTGTTAAATGATATGTTGCCACCGAATGACAATGAAAAGTCTTTGTTTTGAATTGCTCTTACATTTAAGCTGGCTTCAAGTCCGCGATTGATAACAGAACCGCTATTGGAAAGTATCTGTAAGATGCCGGTGCTTGGGGGAACTTGCTTGTATTGCAACAGATCCGTGGTCTTTTTATAATAATAATCTACTTCCAATGATATCCGCTTTAATATATCCAATTCAATGCCTGCATCATGCTGCCAAGTAGTTTCCCATGTTAAATCCTTATTTCCTGGATTATATACATTCGTTGTCATATCCATTTTCAACCGATTGATGCCGAATGGATAATTGGCTGCAGCATAATGGCAAAGTTTGGTAAGAGCTGATGGCCTGGTTGCCGGAAGCTCCGTAGCTATAGCGAAGTTTTATATTATCAAAGATATGAGATACTCCTTTCATGAATTTCTCTTCTGACAGCCGATATGAGAAGCCGACAGAGGGGAAAAAGGCTGCGCGCTTGCCTTTGGCAAATTTACTGGAGACGTCATCACGTGCGGTAAAAGTCAGATAATATTTGCCTGCATAATTATAGGCAAGCCGTCCGATCAGTGAAAATAAACGTGAGTCCCCCTTGCCAGAGGTGGCTGATAGCATCTCACTTGCATCTTGAAGCAGCCAACCATTGGTAGCATCCGTACCGAAGCCTTGTACTGTAACTACTTTGTTATAGTTGCTGGACGCTTCCCAGGAGGTTCCTGCGGTTGCGCTTACATTATGTTTACCCCAAGTTTGGTTGAACATTAACAAATTGTCGAACACCAATGATGACCGCCAATTATCTCCACCGTATGATTTTCCGTTCACATATTTACCTTCGGCCATAGTTCTCGGCCAGTATTTATTGGCATCATTATGAGTATAGTTATATCCAAGAACAGTTCTGAAAATCAAGCCTTTTTGTTAGCGTTATATTTAAATAGTTGGAAGTCCTAAAAGATATGTTTCGATTCTCGTTCAACGCATCAGCGTATCGAGTAGGCACTGCTACCATGCTATATTCATTATCCAAATCGTCTTGGGTTTGTGTTGCTGGATAAGTCAATGCTGAGCGGATAATGCCTTCCGTTCCGTTATTTTGGTTGTTTGTAGCAGTCTTGACAATACTTGAATTTGCAAATGAACCCGATATGGATGTACCTACTTCAGCCAATCTTTCACTTGTCTATTCAAGTTTAGCTTTATGGTATAGCGTGTATAGTCCGAACCTTCAACGATACCTTCTTGGTTCAGATATCCTCCACTTATAGCATAATCGTATCCTTTGGTCTGTCCTGCAATATTTAAGTTGAGGTCATGTGTCACTCCTGTACGGAAAATCTGATCTTGCCAATAGTACGGATCGTTACTGAAGTCGTCAGGTCCTTGCAAATAAGTGCCTTCTGCATTCTCAACTCCGGGGAAAGGCAGGTCGGTTTGTTCCCAAGGGAAATTGGAAACTTCTTGGGTGTTGATGTAAGATTGATTCCTGTATGTTGCATAATCACGTGCTCCAAGTACCTTTATCTTTTTCACAGGATTGCTAATTGTTGTTTTATATGAAAATGAAATTTGGTCTTTAACATCTAGTCCGGTACCGCTTTTGGTGGTAATCAGGACTACGCCGTTGGCACCGCGAGAACCGTAAATGGCTGTTGACGAGGCATCCTTCAAGATTTCAATAGATGCGATGTCGCTAGGATTAAGCGAGGACAAGGCATTATTGTAAGTGGGCGAGCTCGAGTCAAAATTGATTGTGTCATCATTGCTGTCTGCGATGGGTACTCCGTCGATTACATACAAAGGTTCAGTAGAACCTTGAAATGAATTTGTACCTCGAATCTGGATGCTGATTCCTCCACCGGGAGCTCCATCGTTTGAAACCACGTTCACACCGGTCAGGCGCCCTTGTAGCCCCTTTTCTAGACTTACTGGGGAACTTTTTAGTAAATCTCCACTTTTACTTGTGCCACAGCCCCGGTAAGATCGCTTTTTTTTACATAGCCATAACCAACGACAACTACTTCATCCAGCGTTTTGCTATCTTCATGCAAAACAATTTTCATATTTACAGTTGCCTTTACTGTTTGTTGCAAGAATCCGATGTAAGATATCGTCAGTGGAGTTCCTATTGGACAATTCAGTATAAACTGACCGTTGATATCGGTAATTGTACCATTACTGGTGCCTTTCTGTAATATATTGGCTCCAATTATGGGTTCTCCATTCTGGTCAACCACTACTCCTGCTATTTTTTGTTTTTGTTGTACTGTTTCTACAGTATGGGAGGAAGTTGCCCACGACAAAGAAGGACTTCCGCAGAATAAAAGAGTTATAAAAACTCCTGCCATGAATACATTCTTCATATTTCTCAGATAATTTATTAGATTTATAAAGTTATTAAAAGTAAAACGTTGTTGTTTTAAAGAGAGTAAAATCTCTTTTTGCTCCATATCCTATCCATTCTCCATAACTAAAATCAATTTAAAGGTTGACACTCCATTTTATTTTTCGTAGCTCAAAACACTGGCGGGTATTGTTACCAACCTTTATACCCGCCACATGTTTGAATCTAAGAAAAACAGCACGAATTACAAATCCGCCGTTCTGTGGACAAAAGTAAGGAAACAATAACCTGAAGTACTCCTAATTTGTTTCTCAGTCTGTCCGGTTCGTATTTTTACCCAAACGGGAAGCGTTTTTACCCAAATGGGAAGTAGTTGTACTGTATGTATTTAAAGCAATTTCCTATCTTTGCATACAAACATATTCATCTTATTACCATATGAAGCATTTACTGACAGTCATATTTTGTATGATAGTCTATATCACACAGATTAATGCCCGGCTAACTTTTCAAACATTTGATGTAAAGTCTGGAATTTCAGATAACTATGTTATAGCTATGTTACGTGACCAATACGGGTTTATGTGGTTTGCGACACTTAATGGCTTAAATCGTTATGATGGCTATCAATGCAAGCAATATTGGGTTACTGATTCTGATACTTATAGTAATTGTTTTAATAATATATCGGAGGACGCATCAGGTACTATTTGGGTACGTACTCCCGATCAATATTTCTACTACAATAGAGAGTTGGATAAATTGGAAAGTAACATAGAAAAGCGGTTGAGACCACTGGGAATAAATGATAAAATAGAAATGATACATGTTGACTATGAGCAGAATTTATGGTGCATGACTGGGAATAAGCTATATTATTATGATTTTCAGGATAAAAACTTCAAGGAATTATCTTTTCCAGATAAAGAACTATCGCATATAGTTTCCAGACAATCGTATTCTTGCTTGTTATTTTCTAATGGAGAAATCGCACAAGTGGACTGGGAAACAAAAACTGTTCGGAAAATTGTTCAATTAGAACTTCCTCGCTCTGGAGAACATCGTATATATATGGATACCCGGCTTAGATTATGGATTTATACAATATATACCTCCAATCTACAGTGTTATGATATTCAAAATAGAAAGATGTTTGAGTTTCCTGGCAAAGAGACTATACAATCGGATATTGTAAAAGCTATCATAGATGATGGGAATGGTAATATCTGGATAGGTACCAATAGTAAAGGCATATACATCTTGAATGAACAGGCCGATAATCTCATGCACATTCATAGAGATTCAGGAACTCCTTTTTCCTTGTCGAGCAATCACATTAATAGTTTCTATAAAGATAATCAGGATATTCTGTGGGTTGGAACGACGAAGCAGGGGGTTGCGTTTACTGATTTGAATAATACCGCCTTTGAAATATGTAAAACTCCTGAGCAGGAAGATATCAGTTGTTTTCAAGAAGATAGGAATGGGAAACTGTGGCTTGGATTTGATGGAAAGGGATTGGCTTGCTATGACAGCAAACAAATAAACTATAAGTTGTTTAATACTCATAATAGTAATATTCCCTCTAATCTTATTATAGGTTCATATCTTGATTCCAAAGGCAAGATGTGGTTCGGTAGTTATGGGGGTGGCATATTTTATGAACAGAATGGAATCTTTTTCCCTTTTAAACAGACTTTGGAACCAATAGAGTATGTCCGGCATATTGCTGATGACAAATATGGGAATTTATGGGTTGGAACGTTTATGCACGGTCTGTATTGTATAGATAACGGAGGGAAAATAACGTCTTATACAAAAGAGAATTCATGTTTATACACCAATACTATTACAGACTTGGTCTATTCAAGTGACCATGCGATGTTATATATTGGTACTAGTACGGGATTATATGAGTTGAATACTCAAACACAGCAACTTGCTCCAGTGAAAGGGAATGATAATGAAGTGTCATTGATAAAATGCATATTAGTTGCTTATACCGTGATCAACGGGGATTGTTGTGGATTGGAACCAGACATGGAATTCGAATTTATGATGAAAAAGTAGAACGCTTACTCGTCTTTCTACAAATGATGGTGTATCTCATCCTTATATACGTGGTATTGTAGAAGACCATAATAAAAATATGTGGATAGCTACAGATTGTGGCATTACTCACATTATTGTGGTTGATGACCCTACTGCCCAAGAGCTGCAATATCGGTGTTATTCCTATTTTAATGAAGATGGTATTGGGGATATTACATTTAACAACTACTCAATTTATTGTAACCGGAAAGGCGAAGTTTTAATGGGAGGTACGGGAAAATATTTAAAGATAGACCTAATCAGGCTTTGTATCATCCCAACCAACATAAAGTTATTTTTACCGGATTATATTTAGCCAATCAGCGTGTAGACGTAGAGAAAAAATGCATGACGGGCGAATCTTGTTACAAAAGAATATTCAGTTGCTTGATGAAATTACAATGGATTATTCTGATAGTAATTTTGCATTGGAAATTTCTGCAATGGATTATGGAACACAGCATAAGCTTCAATTTGCATATCGGATGGATGCTAAAGAGGAATGGGTCAGCTTTGAAGGAAATAGAATCCATTTCAACAAACTGTCTCCAGGGATATACAATCTGCAAGTGAAGTTAATGAACTGCACGGTAGTAGGAATCCAATATCTTATATGACAATTCTGGTACGTCCACCCTTTTGGCTGTCTCCGGTAGCCTATGTTATTTATATGGTACTGTTCTTATCAGGAGGTGTAGTTTTGCTTAGGCGCCTACGTTCTAGGCATCAACGGATTCTGGTACAACAAAAATGGGAACTTGAAGTAGCCCAGCAGCATGAAATGGATGAAGCAAAGATACGTTTCTTTACAAATATAAGCCATGATTTAAGGACTCCATTGTCACTTATCATAACTCCCTTGGAGAAGTTGATACATTCGGAAAAAGCCGGTCCAATCAAGGACGATTTGGACTTGATGTATCGAAATGCTTCTACTCTGCTTGATGAGGTAAATCAGTTGTTGGATTTTCGTAAACTTGATCAGCAAAAGGTACAATTATCCTTGTCTTACGGAGACATAACTGAGTTTATTGCCGAAACATGCAAGTCTTTCAAGGCGTTATCGCAAAAGCATAATATTGAGTTGAAAGTTTGTATCAACACTTCAAAAATAGAAATGGATTTTGACCGTAACAAAGTGCAACGAATCATATCCAACCTTCTGTCAAATGCCATCAAGTACAATCATGATAATGGTAGTGTGATAGTTGCTATTGACAAGATATTGGCCGGTGATGGGGAACAGATACATATTCAAATAAGTGACACCGGTATCGGTATTAAAAATGAGAATAAGGATAAGATTTTCGACCGTTTCTTTCAGGAACAGCACATTTCTACTACTTATATTGGGAGTGGTATCGGTCTGCATATTGTGAAAGAATATGTTACTCTCCACGGTGGTGAGATAAAAGTAGAGGATAATCATCCCCAAGGGACTATTTTTACGGTTATCCTACCGATTACCAAGACATTAAAGCTGAATTGTACAGAAGATACATCAGCACTTGATGTGGAAGAGCAGTTTCATACTACTGATATGTCTTCAGTGAACAGAGAAAAGAGCTCTTTACTGATAGTAGAGGACAATGATGACTTTCGTAGTTTTCTTGTCGGTTGTTTGCAGGAATATTATCAGGTATATGAAGCGTCTGATGGAAAGAAAGCTCTCACAGTGCTTGCGCAACAACCCATCCATGTGGTAATCAGTGATATAATGATGCCAGTAATGGACGGAATGGAATTATGCCACAAAATAAAGACTGATATCCGCTATTCTCATATTCCTATTATTTTACTTACGGCCCGTACGGCTGAAGAACATATTCTTAGTGGTTTGAAGGAGGGAGCTGATGAATACATTACAAAGCCGTTTAACTTGGAAATACTTTTATTACGTATAAGAAGTTGTTGATGTGGACTTTGCAGAACCATGATAAATTTAAAACGAGGGACATCTCTCCATCGGAAATAACCATTAGTTCTTTAGATGAACAACTGATAGAGAAAGCCATTCGTATAGTCGAGGAGAATATGGATAATTCAGAATTCTCAGTAGAGGAACTTAGTGCTCAAATAGGAATGAGCCGTAGTGGGTTATATAAAAAGTTAATGCAAATTACAGGAAAATCTCCTTTGGAATTCATGCGGATACTGCGCTTGAAAAGAGGTAGAAAACTTTTGGAAGGAAGTCAAATGAATATTTCACAAATATCTTATCAAGTAGGGCTTTCGCCCAAACAATTTGCCAAGTTTTTTAAAGAGGAGTTTGGATATTTGCCATCCGAATATAAGAAAAAAGAAGAAAAATGAACTTCTCAATAGCTTGGAGTATATCCATTAAGATATTCTTTGTCATTGGTAGCTTCTTATAAGTGAGTAAGAACTACTTGTGGCACTGATTTTTACTCTTGTAGGTCAAGGGAAGAATTTGTAGGAAAATGCTGTTAGATGAAAAAGAATTGTTATCTTTGTCGTGCTCAACTTAAAATAAATAAGTATGAATTGAAACGTTATAATTTGTAAGTGTTTGATATTCAGAACGAAAATAAATAAGCTTTTTTGCTCAAATAATAAAGCAATGTGCAATTAATCTATGACCGTATCGAAGACAAAAGCTAAATTAGTGGACGTTGCCCGTCAGCTGTTTGCAAAGATGGGCGTTGAAAATACCACGATGAATGATATTGCCCTCGCTTCAAAGAAAGGTAGGAGAACACTCTATACCTATTTCAAGAGCAAGGAAGATATTTACTTGGCTGTTGTCGAGTCGGAGCTGGATATTCTTTCGGATATGATGAAGCACGTGGTAGAGAAAGATATTCAGCCGGACGAGAAACTGATGGAAATGATTTACACTCATCTGGATGCGGTAAAAGAGGTTGTCTTTCGGAATGGTACTCTTCGTGCCAATTTCTTTCGGGATATTTGGAGAGTGGAGAAAGTGCGCAAACGTTTCGATGCTACAGAGACCCTGCTTTTCAAGGAGGTTCTGCGTGAAGGTATGGAGAAGGGTGTTTTCCAGATAGATGACTTGGATATGACTGCGAGATTGTGCATTACAGTGTCAAAGGTATTGAAACACCTTATATCCGCGGCCATATAGGGGCCAATCTGGACGATGCGGTACGTGATGCTTACGTGACCCGTCTGGTACTTGGCGCATTGGGAAAGAAGTAAGAATACATTTTATAAATAATTTTTAAATAATATGGGATTATTAGATGGAAAACAGCCATTGTGACGGGTGCTGCACGCGGCATCGGCAAGGCTATCGCTTTGAAGTTCGCTCAGGAAGGAGCAAATATCGCATTCACTGACTTGGTGATTGATGAAAATAGCCGAGGTACGACAAAAGAATTGGAAGCTTTGGGAGTAAAGGCAAAAGCTTATGCCTCCAATGCAGCAAACTTTGAAGACACTGCCAATGTAGTGGCAGAAATCCATAAGGACTTTGGACGTATTGATATTCTGGTAAACAATGCCGGTATTACACGTGACGGTCTGATGATGCGTATGAGCGAACAGCAATGGGATATGGTTATCAATGTCAACCTGAAATCGGCATTTAACTTTATCCATGCCTGCACACCCATCATGATGCGCCAGAAGGCGGGTAGCATTATCAATATGGCATCTGTGGTAGGTGTTCACGCAATGCCGGCCAGGCCAACTATTCTGCTTCCAAAGCCGGTATGATTGCTTTGGCCAAGTCTATCGCTCAGGAGCTGGGTTCTCGTGGAATCCGTGCCAATGCCATTGCTCCGGGCTTCATCATGACAGCCATGACCGACGCCTTGTCTGAAGAGGTGAAGGCTGAATGGTGCAAGAAGATTCCTTTGCGTCGTGGCGGCACACCCGAAGACGTGGCAAATATCGCTACTTCCTGGCTTCTGATATGTCTTCTTATGTATCCGGTCAGGTTATTCAGGTAGATGGTGGGATGAATATGTAATTTAATGATTAATGATTAGTGATTAATGTTTAATGAGAAGTTGGGTGTTAGTCATTAATCATTAATCACTAATCATTAAACATTAACAACCGATGACTGTCGTATACGAAGACAATCATATCATTATAGTCAACAAGACCGCTTCCGAGATAGTTCAGGGAGACAAAACGGGTGATACACCGCTTTCGGAAACTGTAAAGCAGTACCTGAAAGAGAAGTACAGCAAGCCTGGAAATGTCTTTATCGGTGTCGCTCACCGGCTGGACCGCCCCGTGAGCGGTCTTGTTGTTTTTGCCAAGACCAGTAAGGCACTGTCGCGTCTGAACGAGATGTTCAAGAATAGCGAGGTGAAGAAGACTTACTGGGCAGTAGTGAAGAACTTGCCCCGCGAGGAAGAGGGGGAATTGGTGAACTATCTGGTGCGAAATGAGAAACAGAACAAGAGTTATGCATACGACAAGGAGGTGCCGGGCAGCAAGAAAGCGATTTTGCATTACCGGCTCATCGGGCGGTCGCAGAACTATTATCTGTTGGAAATAGATTTGAAAACCGGACGCCATCACCAGATACGTTGTCAGTTGGCAAAGATGGGCTGTCCCATCAAGGGAGATTTGAAGTATGGTTCGCCCCGCTCCAATCCCGACGGCAGCATCTGTCTGCATGCGCGGTATATCCGTTTTGTGCATCCGGTGTCCAAAGAACTGATAGAAGTGGAGGCGCCCGTTCCTCCCGGAAATTTATGGAATGGTTTTGAAACGATTTAATCTTACAGTAATGAAGAAAATCACAGTTTTGTCGGGTTTGCTGCTCCTTGCGGGATTGGCTGCCCAAGCTCAGGAAAGAGTTGCTGAGTATAACGTGCGTCCGGCCGTTACGGTGCGCACTCCCCTCCAGGGCGATAGTATCAACTTCAAGGGAGACAAGTTTACTACCGGCAATCTTCTGAAGACGAAGGTCAGTCTCGACTTCGACGGAGGTCGGTACGAACGTATGATTGCTGATACGGCTGGATATGTAACTGTGGCAAAGGCGGACAAGGACAATCTGTTCTATCTGTTTGCTACCAATCTGCGTGCGGAGCGTTTCATGAAGGGCAAGCTGAATGTATATTCTCCTGCCCGTTTTGAGGTGTTTGTAAACGGTGAATCCAAGCAAGTCAAGGAGACAGCGGAGGACAGCTTGTCGCAGGTCCGTCCTACGGCTGTCAGTTTGCGTATGGACCCCGAAGCGGATTATGAGATTGTCATCAAGTTGCTTTCAAGCGCGGACGACAAGATGCAGCCGATGCTGAAATGCGAATTTGAAAAGGAAAAGGACTTTGCCGATGTAGCCTGCCGGATGGCACCGGACATGAAGAGACGTTTCTCTTTGTTCAACACCAATTTCGGCTCCCGAGCGAGCAGGGTTTCTCTTTCGCCCAACGGCAAGTATCTGCTGACCCGCTATTCGGACAATTACGACGTGAAGCGTTCCAGGACCCGTTGTGAGCTGACCGAGGTAAAGACCGGCCGGGTGATATTGCCCAATGCCAATGAAAAGATGAACTGGATGCCCAACAGCAACAAGCTCTATTATACGGTTATGGGCGAGGAGCAGAATGACCTGGTTGTGTTCGATCCCGCACGATGCGTGAGGAAGTGCTGCTGAAGAACGTTCCCGAAGGATATTTCAGCTGGTCTCCTACAGAAGACTATCTTATCTATATGCTCACGGACGAGGGCGAAAAGGTGAGTGGCCCGTTGAAACGTCTCTTGCATCCGGACGACCGTATCCCCAATTCTCGTGACCGCTATTATCTCATGAAATACGATGTGGCGACGGGACTTTCCGAGCGCCTGACCTACGGTAGTCACAACGTCTATCTGAATGATATTTCCCCGGATGGCAAGAAACTGTTGTGCAGCACTTCCAAGCCGGACATCACTCGATGCCCTTTCTCCCTCTCTTCTCTTTTCGAGATTGATTTGACCACCTTGCAGGCAGATACGCTGGTCGCCTGGGATGCTTATCTGGGAAGTGCTTCTTACTCTCCGGACGGGAAGCAGCTTCTGGTGACGGGCAGTCCGTCTGCTTTCGGAGGCATTGGCAAGAATTGCGGTGAACATCCCATAGCCAATGACTTTGATACCCAAGCATTCATTATGGATTTGGCTACAAAGAAAGTGCAGGCTATCACGCGCGATTTCAATCCTACGGTGTCTCCCGTGCAGTGGAACCGTGTGGACGGATGTATCTATTTCGATACGACTGATGGGGATTGCAGGCATATCTACCGTTATGTTCCGAAGACGGGCGGCTTTGAAATGCTTCCGCTTGAAGAAGATGTGATTACTTCCTTCACGCTGCGGATGACAATCCGGTTGTGGCTGCCTATGTGGGCGGAGGAAACACCAGCACGGGCGTAGCTTATAGTACGACACGAAGAAAAAAAAGTTTCTACCCTGCTTGCCAATCCCATGAAGCCCATCCTCGATAAGATTGAGCTGGGACAGATGGAAGAGTGGAACTTACAGCTTCGGACGGTACGGAGATAAAGGGAATGGTTTGTCTGCCGCCGTCTTTTGACCCGAACAAGAAGTATCCGCTTATCGTGTACTATTATGGAGGAACGACTCCTACGACTCGCGGTATAACTTCCCCGTACTGTGCACAGTTGTTTGCGTCACGTGATATGTGGTTTATGTTATCCAGCCCAGTGGTGCCATCGGGTACGGCCAGGAGTTCTCTGCACGCCATGTCAATGCATGGGGTGAGCGTACGGCCGATGAGATCATTGAAGGTACGAAGAAATTCTGTGCAGCCCATCCGTTTGTCAACGATAAACGTATCGGATGCCTGGGTGCCTCTTATGGAGGATTCATGACGATGTATCTGCAGACTAAGACGGATATGTTTGCTGCCGCTGCCTCGCATGCTGGCATCAGCAATGTAACGAGCTATTGGGGCGAGGGTTATTGGGGATATTCCTATAACTCTGTTGCGGCAGCCGATAGCTATCCTTGGAATAATCCCGATTTGTTTACGAAGCATGGAGCATTGTTCAATGCGGACAAGATTAATACCCCTCTGTTGTTGCTGCATGGCACGGTAGATACGAACGTGCCTATCGGTGAAGTATCCAGTTGTATAATGCGTTGAAGATATTGGGCAAGCCGGTGGAATTTATTACCGTGGATGGTGAAAACCATTTTGTACTTGATTATGCAAAACGTGAATTGTGGCACAATTCAATTATGGCTTGGTTTGCCCGCTGGTTGCAGGATAGTCCGGCATGGTGGAATGACCTTTATCCGGAAAGACATTGGTGATTTCTTAGTTGACAACTATCAACTATCAATTAAAAAAGCCGTTTCCCAGAATAGACAAGGAGGAAACGGCTTTTTGTTGTAGTGTGCTTACTGTTATTGGGCCACTTTTGCTGTGTCTTGGACGTTCTCGG
>ENA-OQDF01000677-OQDF01000677.1-human-gut-metagenome-genome-assembly--contig:-NODE-677-length-14341-cov-1.758055_pt1 | contig 14341 bp, 19 predicted proteins | sample MGYA00242769_ERZ504597 | MGnify/ENA primary metagenome ERZ504597 (study PRJEB26092, sample SAMD00036305) | human gut metagenome | host: Homo sapiens | study: EMG produced TPA metagenomics assembly of...
TAGTGTTTCTTATGGTATGGAACCTGAACAAGAAGCCTTATCTATTGTTTCCTTCAAGGACTGAGAGGCCGCTTCCCCAGTTAATAAATTAAATCCCAAATCAATTTAAATAACGGGTCGCACAGTGCGCCAGACACGCAGCCCCGATCGGACACACATCCTCATTAAACTGTACCTTTGGGTTATGTGCAGAATACTTCCCGCGATCATCCATATATCCGGCAGACAGATACATGAAAGCGGATGATACCTGTTCTGCAATATTTGCAAAATCTTCAGAAGCACTTGCGGATATGCCTGGGTAAGGGGTTAGTTTCGGAATATCCAGTTCCTTCATGAAGCCGACGATCTGTTCGGTAAATTCCGGATTGCAGATCAGAGGCGGTACTTCCGAGATCATAGTGATTTTGGCTGTTCCTCCGAAGTTTCGGCTGTCCGGATTGCCGTTTCTTTCATTCTTCGTACCAGAAGTTCTCTGGAATCTTTATCGTTCGTTCGAATAGTTCCTTCGAGAACGGCAGTATCAGGAATGATATTGGCGGCGGTTCCGGCCTGGAATTTACCGACGGTCATAAGACAGGCTTTGGAAGGATCTGCCTCACGGGCGATTACAGACTGCAGTGCAAAATATACATGGGCTGCAATATTGATCGGATCAACGGAATTCTGAGGATAGGCACCATGTGCTCCCTTTCCTTTGATTTCGATATGAAAACCGTCAACGGAGTACATCATAGTTCCTGTACTGTTATACATGTAGATTCCAACCGGCATCTGCCCTGGAGATACATGATAGGCCAGTGCCGCATCTACTTTCGGATTCTCCAGGATACCATGTTCTATCATATTTTTACTGCCTTCGAATGTTTCTTCTGCAGGCTGGAACATAAATTTGACTGTGCCTTTTAACTCGGCTCATTTTCTTTTAGCATTTTTGCAGCGGTCAGTAACATGGCAGCGTGAAAATCATGTCCGCAGGCATGTGCTTCTTTTCCGGTCGGGCAGGCAAATGGAAGTCCGCTTTCTTCCGGCATTGGGAGGGCATCCATGTCCGCACGTAATAATAAGACTTACCGCCATTTCCGACAGTAGCAGTCACACCTTCTCCGCACCTCGAAGGCACCAATCCATATTCGGTTAATTTGTCCATTACATATACGCAGGCCATTGGCATATGAAGACCGGCCTCTGCATTCATATGAAAGTAACGTCTGTTTTTATTGTTTCATCGTTGAGTTCAAGAGCTCTCTTATAATAATCCATTTATTGATCCCTTTCTTTCTATAATTCCATATCTAATTTTGATGATAAAAGGTATTATACCAACCAGATCATATATTATCAAACTTCTGATAAATATTTTTGAAAATATTGATTTTTGCATGGATGTTTAGTAGAATAAATTCAGTAATATTAGGAGGAATAAATATGTCAGAAATTACGGTGATCGCATTGGACGCTATGGGCGGGGACAATGCACCGGGTGAGATGGTAAAAGGGGCAGTCGATGCCCTTGGACGTGAACAGGACATAAAAGTATATCTGCTTGGCAAAGAAGATATGGTGAATGCTGAATTACAGAAGTACACTTATGACAAGAACAGACTGGAAGTTGTGAATACAACCGAAGTTATAGAAACTGCTGAGCCGCCGGTGAATGCGATCAGAAGAAAGAAAGACTCTTCCATCGTAGTCGGAATGAAGATGGTAAAGGAAGGAAAGGCTGATGCATTTGTATCTGCGGAAGTTCCGGAGCAATTCTGGTGGGCGGACAGGTAATCGTTGGAAGAATCAAAGGTGTAGAGAGACCACCTCTTGCGTCTCTGATCCGACAGAGAAGGGGGTAGCACTTTGATTGACTGCGGTGCAAATGTAGATGCCAGAGCATCACACCTGGTTCAGTTTGCCAAGATGGGTTCTATTTACATGGAGCATGTGATTGGTATTAAGAGTCCAAAAGTCGGAATTGTAAATATCGGAGCAGAAGAAGAAAAGGGTAATGCATTGGTAAAAGAAACATTCCCTCTATTAAAAGAAGAAAAAGAACTGAATTTTATCGGCAGTGTGGAAGCAAGAGAGATTCCGCATGGGCAGGCAGATGTCATTGTGACAGAAGCATTTTCGGGCAATGTAATCCTTAAGTTATATGAAGGCGTCGGTGCGGTATTGATCAGTAAGGTGAAAGAAGGACTGATGTCCACCCTCAGAAGTAAGATTGGTGCATTGCTTATCAAGCCGGCGTTGAAATCAACTTTAAAATCGTTTGATGCAAGTGAGTATGGCGGAGCGCCGCTGCTTGGATTAAATGGTCTGGTTGTAAAGACGCATGGAAGCTCGAAAGCAAAAGAAGTCAGCAATACATTAATCCAATGTGTAACATTTAAGAAGCAGAAGATCAATGAAAAGATCAGGGAAAGTATTCAATCGGAGCAAAAATCCGCTGAATAATATATTACTAACTATGATAAGAAAAGGAGATTTGATATGGAACTTGAAAAATTAAAAGAAATCATCGCTGATGTATTAAATGTAGAAGTGAATGATATTACAGAGGACACAACATTTGTAGATGATCTGGGAGCAGACTCCCTTGATATCTTCCAGATTATTATGGGAATAGAAGAAACATTTGACATTGAGATCGATAATGATGACGCTGAGCAGATCTCTACAGTTGGAGATGCTGTTGAGCAGATCAAGAATGCAACAAACAATAACTAGGCAGATATAAAAAGAACGAAAGGGCCCTGCCAGGGGCTTTTTTCGTTCTTTAGGATGGAGTTTACGATGAGCAAAGACCTTAAAGAATTAGAAGGAAAGATTGGTTACAAATTTGATGACTTTACCCTGTTTACAAAGGCGATGATTCATAGTTCTTACGCCAATGAAAAACATCTTCCGAAGTATGAATGTAATGAACGGCTGGAATTTCTGGGGGATGCAGTTCTTGAACTGGTATCCAGTGAATTTCTGTTTCACAATAATCCAAAGCTTCCGGAAGGGGAACTTACGAAGACGAGGGCAAGTATGGTATGTGAACCGGCACTGGCATTCTGCGCAAGAGATCTTGATCTTGGAGAATACCTCCTGCTTGGTAAAGGAGAAGACGCTACCGGGGGACGAAAGAGAGAATCTGTAACATCGGATGCAATGGAGGCTCTGATCGGAGCAATTTATCTTGATGGTGGTTTTGCTAATGCAAAAGAGTTTATACATCGATTTATTTTGAAAGATTTGGAGAACAAGAAACTCTTTTTGATAGCAAGACTATCCTGCAGGAAATCGTGCAGGCGAATTTTAAAGAAGTAATCTCGTATCATCTGATTGGTGAAGAGGGACCGGATCATAATAAGACTTTCCGTGTTGCGGTACATATCGGAGAAGAAGAATACGGAGTCGGAGAAGGCCGTACGAAGAAAGCAGCAGAGCAGGAGGCTGCATATATCAGCATTTTGAAACTGCATGAAAAGAATATAAGTAGGTGTGGAATGTATTTAAAAAGCATAGAAGTGCAGGGATTTAAATCATTTGCCAATAAAATTAAATTCGAATTCCATAATGGAATCACCGGCATTGTCGGTCCGAACGGAAGTGGAAAAAGTAACGTAGCAGATGCGGTCAGATGGGTGCTTGGGGAACAGCGTGTGAAGCAGTTAAGAGGCGGCAACATGCAGGATGTTATTTTTCCGGTACTGAGAACAGAAGCCGCTTAGTTATGCATCGGTGGCGATCACTCTGGACAATTCAGACCATAAGCTTCCGGTTGATTACGAAGAAGTTACGGTAGCAAGAAAGCTATACCGTTCCGGAGAAGCGAATATCTGATCAATGGAAGAGCATGCAGATTAAAAGATGTAAATGAACTTTTCTACGATACAGGTATCGGAAAAGAAGGGTATTCGATTATCGGACAGGGACAGATTGATAAGATCTTAAGTGGTAAGCCGGATGAGAGGCGGGAACTTTTGATGAGGCGGCAGGAATTGTCAAATTCAAACGAAGAAAAAGTATGTCAGTCAAAAAGCTGGAAGACGAACGCCAGAATCTGGTCCGTGTCAATGATATTCTGTCTGAGTTGGAAAAGCAGGTTGGGCCGTTAGAACGTCAGTCTGAAAAGGCGAGGGAGTATCTGAAACGGAAGGAAGAATTAAAAACATACGATATCAATATGTTTCTTTTGGAAATGGAACGTATCCGGGATCAGATCCGGAATCTGGATGAAAAACTGCGTATTACAAAAGGAGAACTAGAAGAAGCAACCAGAAAGTATGCAGATACAAAGACAGAATATGAGTCGATTGAAGAACAGGTGGAAGTGATCGATGATTCCATTGAAAAAGCGAACCGTCAGTTAAATGAGACAACCATTCTGAAGCAACAGTTAGAGAACCAGATCGCATTGTTAAAAGAACAGATCCACAGTGCGCGGATGAATGATGAACACTTCGATCAGCGTGCCGGTGTTATTGATTCGGAGATAGATGTCCGTGAAGGACAGCTGAAAGAACTTCACACGGAAAAAGATTCCATTGAAAAACAGATGGAAGAAAAGCGGTCAGAAGAAGATAAGATCAAAAATGAACTGACGGAATTGCAGGAGAAGATTGCTCAGATTACCGGATCTGTCGATGAAAAAAAAGAATCATATTATGGAAATACTGAATAACAGAGCATCTACGAAAGCTCAGATTCAGAAATTCGATACAATGATGGAGCAGATCCAGGTAAGAAAATCGCAGATTAACCGTGAAATCCTTGCAAATGACAGTGAGATCGCAGAAGAGAATGAGAGCCTGAATAAATTCCAAATGGAATTGAAGTTATTTCCGACAAGATCATTTCACTGAATGACGAGAATAAAGAATATGAACGCAGGATCAGGGAATTGCAGACTAAGATTTCGAAAGAATCCCAGAAGCTGCAGATCGGACAATCTGCTTTTCACAGGGAACAGTCCAGACTGGAATCATTAAAGAATATTACGGAACGGTATGACGGATACGGTAACAGTATTCGTAAAGTCATGGATAATAAGGACCGGGAGCAGGGACTTTTGGGTGTAGTAGCAGATATCGTGAAGGTTGAAAAAGACTATGAGATCGCTATTGAGACTGCACTTGGAGGAAATATCCAGAATATCGTAACGGAGGATGAGGATACAGCAAAACGAATGATTCATTTCCTGAAGAAGAATAAGTTTGGACGTGCAACCTTTCTGCCGTTAACGTCGATCCGTGCGAATTCCGGGATTAACCGGCCGGAAGTACTGAAAGAAACGGGAGTTATCGGGACAGCCAACAAATTGATCCAGGTGGAGAGCAAATATAAAACCCTTGCAGATTATCTGCTGGAAGAACACTGGTAGTAGATCATATTGATCATGCAACAATGATTGCAAGGAAATACCACCAGTCTATCCGTATTGTAACACTGGAAGGCGAGCTGATCAATCCAGGTGGTTCGATGACTGGTGGAGCATTTAAAAACTCAAGTAATCTTCTGAGCAGACGACGGGAAATCGAAGAATTTGAAAAGACCGTGCAGAAGCTTAAGCAGGAGATGACGGAGATGGAACAACAGATCTCCGGTCTGAAAGAAGAACGTGCAGGGTATTATGAGAAGACCGATGCAATCAGTACAGAACTGCAGAAAGCATATGTCGTACAGAATACGGCGAAGATGAATGCAGATCAGTCATCAGCAGGATCAGAAGCTTCAGACAGCAGTTTGATAATCTGCGGAATGAAGCTGCGAAACTCGATGCACAGATCACGGAGATCATGGACAATCAGGAATCTATTAATATTGAGCTGGATACATCCGAAAGTCTGGAGAATGACCTGAATCTCACCATTGAGAAAGAGCAGAAAGAACTGGAAGATGTTCATACAAAAGAGAGTATTAAGACCGGAAAATCAGAACAGATTCATCTGGAATATGCAGGATTAGAGCAAAAATATACATTTATCACGGAAAATATTACCCGTATCTGCGAAGAGGTCGATAAATTCCGGACTGAATTGGAAGAGCTGACAAAGAATAAAGGCGGCAATTCCAGGGAGATCACCGAAAAAGAGGAGAAGATCCACGAGTTAAAAACAACAATTGATCATTCCGGAGATTTGTTTGAAGAGATCAAACTTCAGATCGAACATTCAAAAGTGAACGAATGGAACTGAATAAACGTCACAAAGCGTTCTTTGAAAAACGTGAAGAGATCTCGAAACATATGACGGAACTTGATAAAGAAGTTTACCGTCTGGAAAGCCAGAAAGAAGGCTGCGAAGAAGCTTCCGAGAAGCAGATTAATTATATGTGGGAAGAATATGAACTCACACTGAATCATGCAAAAGAGCTTAGGAATCCGAATCTGACCGATCTTGCAGATATGAAGAGACGGATCCAGGAATTAAAAAGTGAGATCCGTGCACTGGGAAATGTCAATGTCAATGCGATAGAAGAATATAAAAGTGTATCCGAACGGTATGAATTTCTGAAAGGACAGCATGATGATCTGGTTGAAGCAGCCGAAACACTGGAGCAGATCATCGAGGAACTTGATAATGCCATGCGCAAGCAGTTTAAAGAGCAGTTTGCCAGAATTGCCGCAGAGTTTGATCAGGTATTCAAGGAGATGTTCGGCGGTGGAAAGGAACGCTGGAACTTATGGAAGATGAGGATATTCTGGAAGCAGGTCATCCGGATATTGCCAGCCGCCTGGAAAGAAGCTGCAGAATATGATGCAGTTGTCCGGTGGAGAAAAAGCATTGACAGCGATAGCACTTCTTTTTGCGATCCAGAATCTGAAACCGTCACCATTCTGCCTGCTGGATGAGATAGAGGCGGCGCTTGATGATAACAACGTAGACCGTTTTGCGCAATATTTGCACAAATAAACAAAATATACGCAGTTCATTGTAATTACACACCGACGAGGAACAATGACCGCAGCAGACAGACTGTATGGTATTACTATGCAGGAAAAAGGTGTCTCTACACTGGTATCTGTCAGCCTGCTGGAAAATGAACTGGATAAATAGGAGGAAGGTATGGGATTTTTTGAAAAACTGGTTGCCGGTCTTGGCAAGACCAGAGATAATATTGTATCAGGAATGGACAGCATCTTTCACGGATTCTCCCGTATCGATGATGACTTTTACGAGGAATTGGAGGAAGTACTGATCATGGGAGACCTTGGTGTACAGGCAACCTATGATATTCTGGATGATCTGAAAGCAAAGGTAAAAGAAAAACACATCAAAGAACCGATGGAGTGCCGGGAACTTCTGATTGAAAGTATCAAAGAACAGATGGATATCGGGGAAACGGCATATGAATTTGAAAACCACACATCCGTAGTGATGGTGATCGGTGTCAATGGTGTGGGAAAGACTACAACGATCGGAAAGCTGGCCGGAAAACTCCGTGCAGAGGATAAGAAAGTGGTAATTGCAGCGGCTGATACATTCCGTGCTGCAGCAGGAGAACAGTTAAAAGAATGGGCGAACCGTTCGCAGGCTGAGCTGATCGGCGGACAGGAAGGCTCTGACCCGGCATCGGTAGTGTTTGATGCTGTTGCGGCAGCAAAAGCACGGCACGCAGATGTATTAATGATAGATACAGCCGGTCGTCTGCATAATAAAAAGAATCTGATGGAAGAACTCAGAAAGATGAATAAGATCATCGACCGGGAATTTCCTGAGGCATACAGAGAGACGCTGGTGGTTCTGGATGCAACAACAGGCAGAATGCTCTGCAGCAGGCAAAAGAATTCAACGATGTGGCAGAAATTACAGGAATTGTTCTGACAAAGATGGACGGAACCGCAAAAGGCGGTATCGCAGTTGCAATCCATGCAGAACTTGGCGTTCCGGTAAAATATATCGGTGTAGGAGAGACCATTGATGATCTGCAGAAATTTGATGCGGATGATTTCGTGAATGCGTTATTCGAAAGACCAAAAGATGATGAGACTTCAGAAGAGGTTTCAGAAAACAAATAAGAGGAAGCGAGGAAATACGAGATGTTAACATTAGAAAAATTCAAGCAGGCGAGTGAAATCGTAAAAGAAGTAACCCTTCCAACCAAGCTGGTATACAGTGAATATTTAAGCAACCAGACAGGTGCAGAAGTCTATCTGAAACCAGAAATATGCAGTACACGGGTGCTTACAAAGTACGTGGTGCATATTATAAAATCAGCACAATGAGCGAAGAAAACAGAAAGAAAGGTCTTGTTACAGCATCGGCCGGTAACCATGCACAGGGCGTAGCATATGCAGCAAAAATTGGCTGCAAAGCAACGGTCGTTATGCCGACAGTTACTCCACTGATCAAAGTTAACCGTACCAAGAGTTATGGTGCAGAAGTTGTATTACACGGGGATGTCTATGATGATGCCTGCGCATATGCGATGAAATTAGCAGAAGAAAACGGATATACGTTTGTCCATCCGTTCGATGATCTGGATGTCGCAACCGGACAGGGCAGTATCGCTATGGAAATCTTTGATGAACTTCCGGATGTAGATTATATCCTCGCACCAATCGGTGGCGGCGGACTGATTACAGGTGTATCTACACTTACAAAACTTCTGAATCCAAATGTAAAAGTAATCGGTGTAGAACCGGCAGCTGCTGCAAGTATGACAGAAGCATTAAAGGAAAGACATCCTGTAACACTTTCCAGTGCAAACACCATCGCAGATGGTACTGCTGTGAAACGTGTAGGAGAGAAGATATTCCCATACGCAGAGAAAAAATATTGATGAAGTGATCACCGTTGCAGATGATGATTTGATTGGGGGCATTCCTCGATGTAGTAGAAAATCATAAGATGATAGTAGAAAATTCCGGACTTCTGACGGTGGCAGCCCTCAGACAGCTTGATCTGAAAGGAAAGAAAGTCGTATCTATCTTAAGCGGCGGAAATATGGATGTGATCACAATGTCTCAATCGTACAGCATGGATTGATACAGCGAGACAGAATCTTCTCTGTATCGGTACTGCTTCCTGACAAACCAGGTGAACTGGTACGTGTTGCATCTACGATTGCCAAAGCAAACGGTAATGTAATCAAACTGGAACACAACCAGTTTGTAAGTACCAACCGAAACGCAGCAGTAGAACTTCGAATCACACTGGAAGCCTTCGGAACCGAACACAAGCACCAGATTATGAAAGCGTTAGAAGACGAAGCTTAAGTCCTAGAGAAGTCAATGCCAAGCTTTATTAATATGATACCAGAGAACTTTTTCAGCGACTATTCAAAAATGATTATGGAAATCCCATAATCATTTTTGAATAAATATCCATAATAATACTTGACAACACATGTATCATTGTATACAATTATACATGTTGAATTTAGTACTTTACTACGAAAAAATATTTTTAGAAAGCAGGCGATGAAAGAATGGAAAACAGGAAGTATACCTGGATGATCATACAAATTTATTGCAACTGGAAGAACACATGTACCCGTTGGTAGATGTAAAGACGCCGAATGTGTTTCGTAATCTGTTCCATTATGATGAGATTCCGAAAATCGCATTCAATGACCGAATTGTTCCGCATTGTATGCCGGATGAAATCTGGATTACAGATACAACATTCCGGGATGGTCAACAGTCACGTGCCCCATACAGTACGGAGCAGATCATAACATTATATGATTATTTCCATCGTCTGGGTGGTCCAAAAGGAAAGATCAGACAGTGCGAATTCTTTCTTTACAGTAAAAAAGATAGAGATGCTGTATACAAATGTATGGAAAGAGATTATAAATTCCGGAAGTAACAAGTTGGATCCGCGCAAGCAAGAAAGATTTCCAACTGGTAAAAGAGATTGGAATGAAAGAAACAGGTATTCTGGTGAGCTGTTCGGACTATCATATTTTCTATAAATTAAAAATGACCAGACGTGAGGCAATGGAGCATTATCTGTCTATTGTAAGAGAATGCCTTGAGACAGGAATCAGTCCGAGATGTCATCTGGAAGATATCACCCGTTCCGACATCTACGGATTCGTGATCCCGTTCTGCCTGGAACTGATGAAACTGATGGATGAGTATAAGATTCCGGTTAAGATACGTGCCTGTGATACGATGGGATATGGAGTAAATTATCCGGGAGCAGTAATTCCAAGATCTATTCCGGGAATTATCTATGGTCTGCGTGTACATGCAGGTGTTCCGAGTGAACTGATCGAATTCCACGGACACAATGATTTCTACAAAGCAGTCAGCAACTCTTCAACCGCATGGTTATATGGTGCTTGTGGTGTAAACTGTTCGCTTTTCGGAATCGGGGAACGTACCGGCAATACACCACTGGAAGCGATGGTATTCGAATATGCACAGCTTCGCGGTACACTGGATGGCATGGATACAACAGTCATCACAGAGATGGCAGATTATTATGAAAAAGAGATTGGTTACCGGATTCCTTCCAGGACACCATTCGTTGGCAAGAACTTTAATGTGACCAGAGCCGGAATCCATGCAGATGGACTCTTGAAAAACGAAGAGATTTATAATGTATTCGATACCGGTAAATTCCTGAACCGTCCGCCGCTTGTGGCAATTTCCAATACTTCGGGACTTGCAGGTATTGCCCACTGGATCAATACATATTTTAAGCTTCCGGATGATAAGAAAGTGGATAAGAATTCAGAACTGGTAAACGCAGTAAAAGACTGGGTAGATGAACAGTACGAAGAAGGACGTGTAACCGTTCTTACAGATGATGAACTGATCACAGTTATTGATCAGAACTGCAAAAGACTGGGTATAGATTTGATTTAATTGGGGTGTTTTTATGGAAGAATATCAGGACAGATCCTTACGAGGAAGAGTGTTCCGGCATCTGCGGGAAGATATTCTGAATGGGGTATATAAAGATCATGAAGAATTAAGGGAAGTAACAATCGGTGAAGAATTGGGGGTAAGCAGAACACCGGTAAGAGAAGCCTTAAGACAATTGGAGTTAGAAGGACTGGTTACGATCATTCCGAATAAAGGTGCGTATGTGACAGCCATTACCAGAAAAGATGTGAAAGATATCTATAAGATACGTTCGCAACTGGAAGGGCTGTGTGCCAACTGGGCAACGAAATATATTACGGATGCGCAGATTGAAGAACTGGAAGAAGTGATTCTTCTGTCAGAATTTCATTTGCATAAGAAGGGAACCGGACAGATTGAACAGATGTCAGAAATGGATGGTAAGTTTCATAAGATATTGTATGAGGCATCCAACAGCAGGATACTGGAACATGTATTAACAGATTTTCACAAGTATGTACAGCTTGCCAGGACGATGTCTATTGAAGCACCGGAGCGTGCCGAAAAGTCAATAGAAGAACACCGAGAAATACTGGAAGCGATCAAGGCAAAAGATGCGGCAACAGCAGAACAGCTTGCAAACGAACACATATTACATGTGATGGAAAATCTGCATCTGGAAGAATAATAAAAGATGCTGCGAACAGATAGAAAGGAGACAAATACCATGGCAAAAATTAAAATGACAACACCGATTGTAGAGATGGACGGAGAGAGATGACAAGAATCCTCTGGAAGATGATCAAAGAAGATCTTCTGGAGCCATATATTGAACTGAACACAGAATATTATGATCTGGGTCTGGAGCACAGAAATGAGACGAATGATCAGGTGACTATCGATGCAGCCAATGCGACCAAGAAATATAAAGTAGCCGTAAAATGTGCAACAATCACACCGAATGCGGCACGTATGAAGGAGTATGATCTGAAAGAAATGTGGAAGAGCCCGAACGGAACGATCCGTGCAATACTTGACGGAACTGTATTTCGTGCACCGATCGTTGTAAAAGGCATTGAGCCATGTGTAAAAAACTGGAAAAAACCAATCACTATTGCAAGACATGCATATGGAGATGTATATAAAAATACAGAGATGAAGATTCCCGGACCTGGAAAAGTAGAACTGGTATACACGGCAGAAGACGGCACAGAGACCAGAGAACTGGTACACAACTATGCAGGACCGGGTGTTGCACAGGGAATGCATAACTTATGCGGATCTATTGAAAGCTTTGCGAGAAGCTGCTTTAATTATGCATTGGATACAAAGCAGGATCTGTGGTTCGCAACAAAAGATACGATCTCTAAGAAGTATGACCATACATTCAAAGATATTTTCCAGGAAATCTTTGACAAAGATTATGCCGAGAAGTTCAAAGAAGTCGGAATTACATATTTCTATACTTTGATCGATGATGCGGTTGCAAGGGTTATGAAATCAGAAGGCGGATATATCTGGGCATGTAAGAACTATGACGGAGATGTAATGAGTGATATGGTTTCTTCCGCATTCGGTTCTCTTGCGATGATGACATCTGTTCTGGTATCACCGGATGGAAATTATGAATATGAGGCAGCTCATGGAACGGTACAACGTCATTATTACAAGCATCTGAAAGGAGAAGAGACCTCTACAAACTCTGTAGCTACGATTTTTGGCATGGACAGGTGGCTCTCAGAAAACGTGGTGAGATGGAATGGAAATTCCGAATTGACAGCGTTCGCAGATAAGCTTGAAAAGCAACCATCGATACCATTGAAGAAGGTAAGATGACAAAAGACCTGGCATTGATCACGACACTGGAAAATCCAACTGTATTGAACAGCGAGGGATTTATTAAGCAATTGCCGAGAAATTAAAGTAGATAATATATGACAAAACACATACAATGTGAAAATTCCCGAATGAATTTGACAGATCACAGTGTATGGTGTTTTTATGTATGAATGAACAGCGTATAAATTAAGCGTCTTCCGCTAATTCCTCCCATTTCATATATAATTCTTCTAATTCTTCCGCTATGGCGGCTTTTTCTTTTGCGAGTTCCTGGCATTTTACAGAGTTGGTGAAGATCTCTTCCTGAACCATCAGGGCATCGATCTCACCGTCACGGTCTTCCAGTTCGCCGATACGTTCTTCCGTCTTTTTAAGTTCATTCTGACGTTTGCGAAGTCTTGCCTGGGCTTCCTTTTGCTCCTGCCAGCTGAGTTTTGACTCGGATACATTCTTGTCTGTACTGTTATCTGAAACGGATGAAGATGTAGAAGCTGCTCCGGCATATGCGGTAGTGAGTTCTTCTTTTTTCTCCAGATAATAGTCATAATTTCCGATATAATTTACAAATGTATGATTGACAAGATCCAGAATCCGTGAAGCGGTCTGATTGATGAAATAACGGTCATGAGAGACATAAAAGTACGGTGCCGGTATAATCATTCAAAGCATTCTCAAGGATTTCTTTGGATGCGATGTCCAAATGGTTGGTCGGCTCGTCGAGGATCAGGAAATTTGCTTCAGAGAGCATCAATCGCAAGAGATACACGTCCGCGTTCCCCACCGCTCAAAGAACTGATCTGTTTGAAGACATCATCACCGGTAAAAAGAAATGCTGCAAGCACATTCCGGATTTCCGTATTCGTAAGAGTCGGATAATCATCGGAAATCTCGTCAAAAATTGTTTTCTCCATATGAAGGACATGATGTTCCTGATCGTAGTAGCCGATCTTAACATTGGAGCCAAGTGTATAAGTACCGGAATCGGCAGATACCACACGGTTTAAAATCTTAAGAAGCGTAGTCTTTCCTGTCCCGTTATCACCGATTACTGCAACATGTTCACCACGTTTGATCTCGAGATTAACGTCTGTAAAAAGCTCCTGTCCGGGGAAAGATTTGCTTAAATGTTCAACAGTCAGGACATCATTGCCGCTTACACAGGATGGTTCCAGTTTCAGATGTATATCTGTATTAACTTCTATCGGTTTTTCGATGGTCTGCATCTTTTCCAACATCTTTTCACGGCTTTCGGCACGTTTGATGGATTTTTCACGGTTGAAAGAACGAAGCTTTTCGATAACTGCCTCCTGATGCTTGATTTCCTGCTGCTGGTTAAGATACTCCTTCAGGCGTATGTCGCGAAGCTGCTGCTTCTTTGCTGCATAGTCACTGTAGTTTCCCATATAAGTACGAAGTTCTCCAAGCTCGATTTCAAGAACTTCGTGACAACTTTGTTCAAAAAATAACGGTCGTGAGACACGATCAGCACAGCTCCCTGGTAGTTTAGAAGATAGGTTTCAAGCCATGCAATGGAATTCAGATCCAGATGGTTGGTTGGCTCATCAAGAAGCAAAATGTCTGGTTTCGTTAACAGAAGCTTGCCAAGAGATACACGGGTTTTCTGTCCTCCGGAGAGAGTGTCGACCGGTTTGGTGAAATCATTTTCCGTAAATCCAAGTCCCTTTAACACACCGGTGATCTCACTTTCACAAGAATAGC
>ENA-OQDF01000678-OQDF01000678.1-human-gut-metagenome-genome-assembly--contig:-NODE-678-length-14341-cov-1.582946_pt1 | contig 14341 bp, 17 predicted proteins | sample MGYA00242769_ERZ504597 | MGnify/ENA primary metagenome ERZ504597 (study PRJEB26092, sample SAMD00036305) | human gut metagenome | host: Homo sapiens | study: EMG produced TPA metagenomics assembly of...
CGGAATAGTAGAATCAGTTGATGAAATGGAGAATGGGAAAATAATAATTCGCTCTCATGGTGTAGGTCCAAGCATATATGATGCGATAAAAGCAAAAGGGCTAGAGCTTGCAGATGCTACTTGTCCACATGTTAAGAAAGCTCAAATGTCAGCCAAAACGCTAGCTGATGAAGGCTTCAAAGTTATTATTATAGGCGAAAAAAATCATCCTGAGGTAAAAAGTATTAAAGAGTGGGCTGGTAAAAATTCATTAGTTATTGGTTCACAAGAAGAAGCTGAAAATATAGCTTTTGTATCTAAATTGGGTATTGTAGCGCAAACAACATTTTCAGTAAAAGCCTTTAGTGAGATTGTTAATATTTTATTAACTAAATCTTATGATATCAGGATTTTAAGAACAATTTGCACAGCCACAGATAAACGTCAGTCTGCTGCGATAAAATTATCTAAAGAAGTAGATATGATGATTGTTGTTGGTGGTCGCAATAGTGCTAATACAACTCGATTAGCGCAATTATGCACCGAGCATTGTGTAACACATCATATAGAAACGGTTGATGAATTACATGATGATTGGTTCAATAATATTAAAAAAATTGGTATTACAGCAGGTGCATCTACACCTGACTGGATTATCAAGGAGGTATATGAAAAGTGCAAGACATGGCAAGCTTATTAGCAGAAGAATCTATGAAGGAATTTAATCCACATGAAGTTATAGAAGGTACTGTGGTTTTAGTTAACCGTGATGAAGCGTATGTTGATATCGGTTATAAAACAGAAATTCCTATCGCAAAAAAAGAATTGGCTTATCCAGAACCAGAAGCTGCTACAGATGTAGTTAAAGTTGGCGACAAAATTAACGTATATGTAGTTGCTTTAGGCGGAGAAAATGGATTAATTCTTTCCAAAACTCGTGCAGACCGTTTAGTTGCATGGGAAAAAGTAGAAAAAGTTAAAGAAGAAAAACAAATCATTGAAGTAGAAATTCTTCAGGTTGTAAAAGGTGGTTTACTCACTACTGCTTTTGGTCTTCGTGGATTTATTCCTGCTTCTCAGATTGCACTTCATTTTGTCAAAGATTTAAATGATTTGTAGGTCAAAAAGTTGAAGTTGAAATTATGGAAGCAGACCCTAAAAAACAACGCCTCGTTCTTTCTCGTCGTAGCGTTCTTGAAGCACAACGTGAACAAAAACGTGAAGAAGCTTTAGCAAGCGTTGTTGAAGGTGAAAAACGTACAGGTGTTGTAAAACGTTTAGTAGATTATGGTGCATTTATTGATATCGGTGGTGTTGATGGACTTGCACATATCTCTGATCTTTCTTGGGATCATATCAAAAATCCAGCAGACGTATTATCCGTTGGTCAAGAAGTAGAAGTTTTAGTAAAAGCTTTTGACCCAGAAACAAAACGTATTTCTTTAAGCATTAAAGATACTGTTCGTGATCCTTGGTTCGATAAAGCAGAAAAATATCCAGTAGGTTCTTATGTAAAAGGCAAAATCGTAAAATTAACAGATTTTGGTGCATTTATGGAAATTGAACCTGGTTTTGATGGTTTAATTCGTATGCGTGAACTTTCTCCAAAACACATTACAAAAGCTTCTGAAGTGTAAGTGTTGGCGATGAAGTTACTGTAAAAGTTATTCATGTAGATATGGATAATAAAAAGTTGCTCTTAGCATTACAAAAGTGCAACAAGACGCTGAAAAAGCTGAATATCAAGATTTCTTAGCAAAACAAGATAACACAGCTGTTACAATCGGCGACGAAGTAAACGAATAATTTTATTTAATATCAAAAATAAAAGGTAAAAAGAGTGGTGTAAATCATCACTCTTTTTCTGATTTAATAAATTGTATAATTAACATAAAATAAGATAAAAGAGGTGATTTGATTGGCTAAAGGCGGTATCATATCGGCTATACATCAAGGAAGTTTAGCTGAAGAATTAGAATTAGTACCTGGTGATAAAATAATATCTATAAATGAACAAGAATTGACAGATATTATTGATTTAAGTTTTGCTTTAGCAGATGAAGAAATTGAAATGTTAATAGAACATGAAAATGGAGAGCAAGAAATAATTGCTTTTGAAAAAGATATAGATGAAGAGCTTGGGGCAGAATTTGAATCAGCTGTATTCGGTAAAATTCGCAATGTGCTAATAATTGTTATTTTTGTTTTGTGGATCAAGTAGCTCCTAATATGCGCGATTCCTTGTATATAAAAGATGACGATTATCGTTTATCTTTCCTTTATGGGAATTTTGTTACCATGACGAATATGGGACCTCGTGATTTAGAGAGAATACACAGATTACATTTATCACCATTATATATTTCTGTGCATACAACTAATCCAAAACTTCGTGGAGAAATGCTCAGAACAAAACGTGGTGAATTAATTATGGAACAATTGGCTAAATTAAATGAGGCTGATGTGGAATATCATACACAAGTGGTATTATGCCCAGGGTTAAATGATGGTGAGGAATTAGATAGAACAATTCAAGATATAATCAGTATGCAGCCATATGCAAAAACTTTAGGTATTGTACCAGTAGGTCTTACTAAATTTAGAGAAAATTGTTATCCACTTAAAACATTTGATGCACAAGGCGCTAAAAAAGTCATCGAACAAGTACGTCATTGGCAAGAAAAAATGCGCAAACAAATAGGTAAAAATTTTATCTATTTAAGTGATGAATTTTATCTGTTAGCTGGTGAACCATTGCCAAAAGCTGAAGAATATGATGGTTTTCCACAGCTTGATAATGGTATAGGTCTTACACGTAATTTTATTGAACAATGGAAAGAAACAGAGATTAATCCAAATAATTATCAAAAACTTTTAAATTTAGATATTATCTGTGGAAAATCAGCAGGAAAAGTGATTAAAAATTTAGTTGATGAATTGAATATAGATAATTTAAATGCTAATGTATTAGCTTTAGAAAATGAATTTTTTGGTCACGAGGTAACTGTTACAGGATTATTGACAGGTCAAGATATTATAAAAAATCTAAAGCAGAATAAAGCTAATAGAGATGGTATTATTATTCCAAGCTGTGCACTTCGTGAAGGTGAAGATATTTTCTTAGATGATTATACTTTAGAGGATATTAAAAAAGCTTTTCCTGATGAAGAAGTTAAGTTGCCAGTGATGCTATTATGTTAAAGAATTTGTTAGCTGATTGGCATAACATAAAATGTGAACGAAGCAAAGCTATTTATACATGGCAATCAAATGCTAGCTATACAAAATAATGATGACAGTATATAATAAATGAGTTTTGCAAAATAATATTATTGATGAGGTGAAGAATTTGAGTAAACCAATAGTAGCTATTGTAGGACGCCCTAATGTAGGTAAATCTACGTTTTTAATCAAATAGGTAAAAGAGAGTATCCATTGTTGAAGATTTTCCAGGTGTTACTAGAGATAGAATTTATATGGACGCTGAATGGTTAAATCATCAATTCACAATGATTGATACTGGCGGGATTGAACTTGAAAATGACGGTGAAGGTAAAATTTTAGCTTCCATGCGTCAACAAGCACGTTTAGCAATTGAAGAAGCTGATGTAATTGTATTTATGGTTGATGGTCGTACAGGAATGACTCATGATGATGAAGAAATAGGTCATATCTTAAGAAATACAAGAAAACCTGTTATTGTCGCTGTAAATAAAATTGATAGTCCAAAACAGCATTTAGATGTATATGAATTTTATAATTTAGGACTTGGCGAACCAATCGGTATTTCTGCTGCAAATGCTTTGAATGTAGGCGATTTATTAGATGAAATAGTAGCTAATTTCCCTAAAGATTTAGAAGATGATATCGAACATGATGAAATTCGCATTGCTGTTATCGGTAGACCAAATGTAGGTAAATCTTCTTTAGTAAATGCCCTATTAGGTCAAGAACGTGTAATCGTAAGTGATGTAGCAGGAACTACTCGTGATGCTATTGATACAAAATTTGATGATGGCAATACACATTTTACTTTGATTGATACTGCTGGTATGAGACGTAAAGGTAAAATTGATATGCCTATCGAGCGTTATAGCGTAATGCGTTCTCTTCGTGCTGTAGATAGAGCAGATGTAGTTTTAATGGTAATTTCTGCACCAGAAGGTGTAACAGAACAAGATAAAAAAATTGCCGGTTATGCTCATGAATCTGGTAAAGGTTGTATCATTGTTGTCAATAAATGGGATTTAATTGAAAAAGATGATAAAACTTCTTTGCGTTTTACTGAAGATATTCGTGATGAACTTGGATTTTTACAATATGCACCAGTTTTATACACTTCTGCACTTACAAAACAGCGTGTACACCGTGTAGTTGACCTTGTAAAATATGTAGCTGAACAACAAGCTATGCGTGTACAGACAAGCGTATTAAATCAATTAGTAATGGATGCTGTTTCTATCAATCCACCACCATCTCATAAAGGTAAACAATTAAAAATTTACTTTATGACTCAAGCTGATATTAAACCACCAAATTCTTGGTATTTGTTAATGACCCAGAATTGATGCATTTTTCCTATTTGCGTTTCTTAGAAAACAAACTAAGAGAAAGTTTTGGTTTTGAAGGAACTCCTCTTAAATTAGTAGTTCGTGGAAGAAAAGAGGAAGATGATGAATAATGGAATTTAATTTTCTTATAGTAATAATCTGTAGTTATGTCATTGGTTCTATTCCAAGTGGCTTGGTTTTAGGAAAAGGAATTTGGCATGTAGATTTACGTGAACATGGTAGTAAAAATATTGGTGCTACTAATGCTTGGCGTACTTTAGGAAAATTTCCTGGATTTGTCATATTTTTAGCTGATTTAATAAAAGGCTTATTAGGCGTGTATCTAGGTATGACTTAGTTGGTAGCTCTATGGCTATGATTTTAGGTGGTATATTAGCAATAGTAGGTCATTCTGCCTCCATATTTTTAAAATTAAAAGGTGGAAAAGGTGTAGCAACAGGACTTGGTGTATTGATTATGTTGATGCCAAAAGTATCTGTTTGTGTCTTTTTTATTTGGCTTATAATTGTAATGATTAGTAAATATGTATCACTTGCTTCAATCGTTGCAGCAGCTTTTGTACCAATCTTAGCCTATGTTTTTGATATGCCTATGGAGTTTGTCATTTTCGGTATAGTAGCAGCTATATTTGTTATTTACCGCCATAAAACAAATATAGTACGTCTTTTAAATGGAAATGAAAATAAAATAAAAGCAGGTCATAGATAATTTATCTAAAACTTAATAATACCCTTTGCTATTATGGTGATAAAATGATATAATGTCTGCTATAAAAGAATATTATCCATTGTAAAAGTACGGAGGACTTAATAATGACAAAAAAAGATTCAGGATACTATTTAGTAAAAGAAGATATTTACCTTCTGCAATCAAAAAAACAATCAAGGTAAAAGAAATGTTACGTCGTCATGATAATATGACTATAAATGATGCCGTTTCTAAAATGGGTTTAAGCCGTAGTGCTTATTATAAATATAAAGACTTTGTTTTACCATTTTATGAAGCAAGTATCAATAAAATTGTTTCTGTTTCTTTTGTTCTTGATAATAAACAGGGAGTACTTTCTAATGTGTTAAATATGATTTCTGAAGATAAAGGAAACGTATTGACTATTAACCAAGGTATTCCTCTTCAAGGAGTAGCAGTAGCAACAATTTCTATTGAAACTAAAAATATGAATATTGACCTTGAAGCATTGCTCGATAAATTGCGTCTTGTGAACGGCGTAAGACGTTTAGAGGTTATTGGTCAAGTTTAAAAGTCTAGTCTTGAGAGAGGGATATTTATGGCAAAGAAGATAAAATTAGGTTTATTAGGTTGTGGCACAGTAGGTACAGGTGTTTTAAAAGTTTTACAAGAAAATTATCATGATATCAGAGCAAAAATTGGCAATGATATCGAAGTGAGCAAGTTTTAGTTCGCAATTTAAACAAAAAACGTGATTTTAATGGAGATGTTGTTTTTACAGATAATATTGATGATATCTTAAAACGATGAAAGCATTGATATTGTTGTAGAATTATTAGGTGGTATACATCCAGCACGTGAATATATGTTAAAAGCTATGGAAAATGGCAAACATGTAGTCACTGCAAATAAAGATGTTTTAGCACAGTTTGGTAAAGATATGTTTGATGCGGCGGAAAAACATGATGTAGATTTTATGTTTGAAGCAAGTGTAGCAGGTGGCATACCGATTATCACTCCATTAAAACAATGTTTAACTGCGAATAAAATCACAGAATTAATTGGTATTGTAAATGGTACAACTAATTACATGTTAACTAAGATGACAGAGCAAGGTATGGATTATGATACTGCATTAGCAAGAGCTCAAGCTAAAGGTTATGCAGAAGCAGATCCTACAGCAGATGTCGCTGGTTTAGATGCCGCTAGAAAAGCAGCAATTTTATCTTCTATTGCATTTAATACACGCGTAAGTTAGAAGATGTAAAAGTAGAAGGTATTACTAACATTACACCAGAAGATATAACTTACGCTAAAGAATTAGGCTATATTATAAAATTATTGGCTATAGCTAAACATACAGAAGATGGTATAGATGTTCGCGTTCATCCGACATTTATTGATAAAGATCATCCATTGGCTTCTGTTCGCAATGTGTTTAATGCTATATTTATTCATGGTAACGCTGTCGGCGATACTATGTTTTATGGTAAAGGAGCAGGTGAAAGACCAACTGCTTCAGCCGTTTTAGCAGATATTATTGATGTAGCACGTGATATGGGTAAAGACCGTTTTGGTAAAATACGTTGTACTTGTTATGAAGAAAAACAATTGTGTCCACCAGATAAAGTTTTATCAGGATATTATATTCGCTTATTAGTTGAAGATAAACCTGGTGTATTAGGTGCGATTGCTACAGCTTTTGGTGAAAGCAATGTAAGTTTATATTCTGTAATTCAAAAACGCAGAGTAGGGGAATTTTCTGAAATAGTAGCAATTACTCATAATGTAAATAATAATCAAATTGAAGACCTCAAAGTTCGTTTAAATAATTTAGATGTAGTACATGAAATTTCTAATATTATCCGAGTAGTAATGTCTCAGGAGGCTTAATTATGAGTGATTTTGTCAAAGTAAGAGTTCCAGGAACTACAGCTAATTGTGGCCCTGGTTTTGATGTTATGGGTATTGCCTGTAGTATTTATAATGAATTGGAATTAAAACTCTTAGAAGAAAAAAATTTATGTATAGAAATTTATGGAGATGGAGCAACAAATATACCATGTGATGAAAGAAATATGGTATGGCGCTCTATAGAAAAGTTATTAGTTAAAGCTCACTTGGAGAAAAAATATCAAGGGGCACATATAAAAATGACAAATAATGTGCCACTATCACGTGGTCTTGGCAGTAGTGCAACTGCTATAGTAGCGGGATTATTTGCAGCTAATGTATTTTGAATAATAGATTTTCTATACAGGATATATTTGAGTTAGCTACTGAGATTGAAGGACACCCTGATAATGTAGCACCTGCTTTATTTGGCGGAATAACAGTTAGCACAAAAACTGATTATAAATTAGAATATGTATCTTTTATGCCAAATTTTGATTTAAAAATGGTAGTGGCTATACCTGACTTTTATTTACCAACTAAAAAAGCTAGAGCAGCTTTAAAACAAGAAGTGCCATTAAAAGATGCTATTTTTAACATTGGTCATACAGCTATGATTATTGCAGCTATTTGTCAAGGAAAAGTAGAAGCTTTAAAAGGTGCTTTTGCAGATAAATTACATCAACCATATAGAGCAGATTTAATTCCTGGTATGTATGATGTATTTGCAGCAGCAAATTCTAAAGGTGCACTTGGTACAACTATAAGTGGAGCAGGTCCAACACTTATTGCTTATGCGATAGAAAATGGTGAAGAAATCGGTAAAGCAATGGTTGAGGCTTTTGCAAAACATAATATTAGCTCTAAATACTTAGTATTAGATATTGATAATAAAGGTGCTATGGTAATAGAATAAATTAAAATAAAACCCAGTAGATATTATATCTAACTGGGTTTTTTTATAAGTAGGTGATTTAAAATTATGAATGAAATGGAATTTTCACAGAAGATAGATGATTTAGGTGGCACTTTATATATTGTAGGTGGTTGGGTGCGCGATAAAATACGAGGTGTTATTCCTAAAGATAAAGATTTTGTCATTTGTCATGTAAAAGAAGAAGATTTTAAACAAAATTTTCCAAAGGCAAAAAAGTAGGAAAATCTTTTCCTGTGTATTTAGTAAAAATTGAAGACAAAGAATGTGAAGTAGCTTTTGCCCGTAAAGAGAGAAAAACGGGTATAGGATATACAGGATTTAGTATAGAATATGATGAAAAAGTAACGATTGAAGAAGATTTATATCGTAGAGATACGACTATGAATAGCATAGCTTACCGCGTACGTGATGGAAAAATAATTGACCATATAAAGGGCGAGAAGATATTGAAAAAAGATGTATCAAAGCAGTATCACATCATTTTAAAGAGGACCCTGTGAGAGCGCTTCGAGCTGCGCGTCAGGCTTGTGAATTAAATTTTAAAATCAATGAAGATACTGTAATTTTGATGCGAGCATGTAGGGGGGAAATAAAATCAGAGCCACAAGAACGCATTTTTAATGAATTACAACGTGCGTTAAAAACAAAAAAGACCCTCGATATTTTTCCGCAGTTTAGTGAAAGCGGATTTATTGGAAATCTTATTTCCTGAAATCTATGCATTGATAGGGAAAACTCAACCTGTAGCATTTCATCCAGAAGGTGATGCGTTTGAGCATACTATGGAGATTGTGGATTTAGTTGCTGATATGACAGATGATGTCGCAGTGCGTTTTGCAGGTCTTGTGCATGATTTGGGCAAAGGTGTAACGCCAAAAGAAATGTTACCTCATCATTATGGACATGAAGAAAAAGGTTTAGCCGTATTAAAATCATGGAATAAACGCATGACGCTTCCTAAAAAGTGGCTGCAAGGTGGATTATTTGTCATCAAAGAACATATGCGAGCAGCTAGACTAGGCAAAGTAGGAAAAATTGTTGATTTTTTATTGACTGTAGAGAAAAATCCTTTAGGTTTTGCTGGTTTTAATTGTGTGATTTTAGCAGATAGTAAATCATTACCCTATTATTTAGCAGATTATCATAGTTATCTCCAAAAAATTCATAGTGTATCTATGAAGAATTGTCCAGCAAATTTGAAAGGCAAAGCGATTGGTGATTGGATAAGAAATGAGCAAATTAAATTATTTAAGCAGAATATAGAAGTAGAAGCTTAGAAAATTTTACAAAGATTTAACATTTCTCATATTTAATTTTCTTATTTTTATACTATAATATTATTAAAGGCAAAATTAATCTATTATTGAAGTAGATAATAAATAAAATTTATAAATACAGCATTCTAAGTTGTGAAACGAAGAATGCTATTATTTTTGTCTATTTTAGTAAAAAGATTGTATTTTGTAATATTTTTGTAAAATAGTGAAGGAAAAACGAGGGGATATATAGAATTTAGCATAAAAAATATTATACTTAAAACAGAGTAGGAGGAATTTAGATGTATGGTATTGTAGATATTGGTTCAAATACAATGCGTCTTGTTATTTATAAAGTAGAAGGTGGTAAACCAAGAGTACTTTTAAATAAAAAAGAAATGGCAGAATTAGCATCATTTATTCAAGATGGTATGATGGTAGCAGATGGTATCAATAGAGCTTGCTATATCTTGGATAGTTTTAATTTATTAGCTAAAGATTTAGGTGTAAATAATTTACATGTTTTTGCTACTGCATCTTTAAGAAATATTTCTAATAGCCAAGCAGCAGTTAGTGAAATTGAAGATAGAACAGGATTAGCTATTAATTTATTAAGTGGTGCTCAAGAAGCTGAATATGATTTTGTTGGTGCAGCTAGAACTATTGATTTAAAAAGTGGTTTATTAGTAGATATTGGTGGCGGTAGTACAGAATTAGTTATGTATAATAATATGCAAATACAAAATTCTATAAGCTTACCAATCGGTTCTTTAAGCATGTATACAAAATTTGTAAAACATTTATTCCCAACAAAAAAAGAACGCAAAAAAATTGAAGAATGCGTAAGAGAAATGATAGTTCGTTACGATGTAGACCAATGGGGCGATTGTCCATATGTTTGCGGTGTAGGTGGAACTATTCGTAATGTAGATAGATTAAATAGTTATTTTTATGATTTAAGTAAAAATAATCGTTTTGTCATTGCTGATAATTTAAATTGGATGGTTAAAAAACTAGAAAACTGTGAAAATAAAAAATTAGTACCTCGTGAAACTTAGAAACATTATTAAAAGTCGTACCTGAACGTGTGCGTACAATTATGCCAGGTATGATAATCTTAAATACTATTGTTAAATATTTTAATGTACAAAGCATTTATGTAAGTCGTGCAGGTGTACGTGAAGGATATTTATATAAGCAAGTATTAACTAAAGAGGGAGAACAGAATGCATAAAAAGATAGATACATCATATACACAAAATAGAGAATTATCATGGCTTCGTTTTGATGATAGAGTATTAGAAGAAGCTATAGATGAAAATGTGCCTCTATATGAAAGACTAAAATTTATAGCAATTTATGCTAGTAACTTAGATGAATTTTATCGAGTACGCGTGGGCAGTCTATGTGAAATGGCTTCTGTGGATACAAATGGTTTTGATAATAAAAGTTTTATGACACCAAGTCAGCAATTAGATAAAATCTTTGTAGCTACAAAACAATTAAATCAAAAAGCTGATAAAATTTTTGCAACTGTAGAAAAACAGCTTAAAACATACGGCATCGAACGTAAAAAAGTAAAATCTTTAAATCAAAAAGATAAAACTTATGTTAAAACATATTTTGACAATCAAATTAGCCCATTCTTATCTCCACAAATTATAAATGTAAGACATCCATTTCCTCATTTATTAAATAAAGCGTTATATGTAGGTATAATTTTAACACGCAAAAAGAAAAAGGTTTTTGGAATTATTCCAGTACCTAGCAATTTACCTAAAATCGTATATATACCAAATAAATCTAAAATTCGCTATGTGATGACAGAAGATATCATAGTACATATGCTGATAAAATTTTTGATGGCTATGAAGTAGAAAATACAGCAATTTTATCTGTTACTAGAAGTGCAGATATTAGCTTAGATGATGAGCGATTAGATTTAGGAGAGGATTTCTTAGAACATGCACGTGAGTTTTATTGAAAAGACAAAGACTTGCACCTGTTCGTTTAGAAATAGAAGGCAATATAGATTCAACAATGATGAAATATGCCACAGAACAATTTAAAATCACATCAAAGCAAATTTTTATCTATAAATCTCCTATCAATAAATCTTATATTTTCAGCTTAGGTAGTAAATTTAATGAAGAACAGAAAAATAGCTTGATGTATCCACCATTTGAACCATCACATATTTGTTGTGTTCCTGAAAATGCTAGTGTGATGGATTATGTGGCAAATAATGATGTAATGTTACAATATCCATATCAAAGTTTTGATATTTTCTTGAAATTCATTAAAGAAGCTGTAACAGACGAAAAAGTATTTGCTATAAAGATTACTTTATACCGTGTAGGAAGTCATAGAGCTCAATTGATGAATTATTTATCGATGGCAGCTAAAATGGGTAAAGATGTAACTGTCTTGATGGAACTTAGAGCTCGTTTTGATGAAGAAAATAATATAAACTGGGCAGAATTTTACAAGATGCTGGCTGTAAAGTTATTTATGGTATGGAAGGCTATAAAGTTCATTCCAAAATTTGCTTAGTTATGAAACAAGATAAAACAGGCATAAAATACTTTACACAAATAGGTACAGGTAACTATAATGCTTCTACATCTTCTTTATATACAGATATTTCCTTGATAACTAGCAATGAAGATATAGGTAAAGATGCTGTAGAATTTTTCCAAAATATGGGTATTGATAATCTCTATGGAGAATATAATAATCTATTAGTAGCACCTGTTAGTCTAAAAAATACTTTATTAGATTTAATTAAAGAAGAAATTGAAAAAGCTAAAGCTGGAGAAGAAACAAGCATTTTCTTGAAAATGAACTCTTTAACAGATAGACAGTTAATAGATGCATTAAAAGAAGCTTCTCAAGCTGGCGTTAAGATAAAAATGATTATTCGTGGTATTTGCTGTATTTTACCAGGAATAGAAGGAAAAACAGATAATATTGAAGTTATAAGTGTAGTAGGCAGATTTTTAGAACATTCTCGTATCTTCTGCTTCGGTACAGGCGAAAATATGAAAATGTATATAGCTTCTGCTGACTGGATGACTAGAAATACAGAAAATCGTGTAGAAATAGCTGCACCAATTTATGACCAAAAATAAAAATAGCATTTATGATACTTTACGCATAATGTGGAAAGATAATCTTAAAGCTAGAATTTTATGTAGCGATGGAACATATAAAAAGCCTGAAATAAAAGAAGGCGATGAATTGATCGATTGCCAAAATTATTTGCGTCATGAATATAAAGTTGGACGAAAAATAAAACTTTAAGCTAAAATAAAACCTCCACTATTGTTTTTCAATAGTGGAGGTTTTTTATATTTCAATTTTATTTTTTGAAAATAGTAGATTTGAAATAAACTATAGCCCAAAAGATAGTGATGATGACACCAGCAGGATAAGTAATGCTAGTTGGTAAACCAAAACCTTCAGGAGCTTGGAGGATATAAGTGAAAGTAACCATAGTCATAAAAATGGCAGGAATTACAGCGATATAATGTTGCCAACCACCTTTATTTTGTTTCCAAAGATACATCGCACCTGTCCAAAGAGCAATCATAGCTAATGTTTGGTTTGCCCAAGAGAAATAACGCCAAATGATATCAAAATTCATTTGAGATAAGATGCCACCGATACCAAGAAGTGGAATAGATAAAGCTAAACGTTTTGTATAAGAAACTTGATCGATTTTGAACCAATCAGAAGTGTATAACGAGCGCTTCTGAATGCAGTATCACCAGAAGTGATAGGACAAGCGATAACACCAATCATAGCTAAAATACCACCGACAGTACCTAATGTACCAAAGGATACATCATAAACAACGCCACCAGGACCTGCACTAGCGATAGCAGCAGCTAATCCACCAGTTGTTTCATAGAAAGCGATACCAGCAGATGCCCAGATAAGAGCGATAATACCTTCAGCTACCATAGCACCATAGAAAACAACGCGACCATTTTTTTCTTCTTTCATGCAACGAGCCATAAGTGGAGATTGTGTAGCATGGAAACCAGATGTAGCACCGCAAGCAACAGTGATAAACATTAATGGCCAAATAGGTAAATCTTTTGGATGAAGATTTTGAAGTGTCATTTCTGGCATTTGCCAGCCACCGAGGATAATACCACTAGAAACACCAACTGCCATGATAATTAGGCAAGCACCAAAAAGTGGATAAATTTTACCAATGATTTTATCGATAGGTAATAAAGTAGCTAAGAAATAATAAATGAGTACAACTACTAACCAGAAAGTAACATCTAAAGAATCAGGAGTGAGTTTGGCAAGAAGTAATGCAGGACCTGTCATAAATACAGTACCTACTAAAATTAAAAGGATAACGGAGAAAATACGCATTACAGTTTTCATAGTATCGCCAAGATAGATACCTACGATTTCTGAAATACTTTCACCATTATGACGAAGGGAAATCATACCAGAGAGGTAATCGTGAACGGCACCAGAGAAAATAGTCCCAATTACAATCCAAAAATAAACAACTGGACCCCAGAGAGCACCTGCAATGGCACCAAAAATTGGACCAAGACCTGCAATGTTTAATAATTGAATCATAAAAACTTTCCATGTTGGAAGTGGTATGTAATCTACACCATCGTTATGAGTTATGGCAGGAGTAGGTTTTAGTGAAGGAGCAAAAACTTTTTCTACAAAACGACCATAAATCATGAAACCTACAATAAGAGCGATTAAACTAATAAAAAAAAGTAATCATATAAGGATACACCTTCTTTAGGAAATTATAAAATTTTAAGATAGCTCCGGAACTATGCTTAAATAAACTAAATAAAATTTAATACTTTGTTAAAAAAATAACTTGCATTCATTTATTAAAATATTAATATTATTTATTTTACAAATAAATTTATAATACTTTTGTGTAACTTTGTCAAGTATTTTTACAATTTTTAAAATTTAAATTAGAATTTAAATTAAAACGAGTATTTCATTCAAATTGAAAAAAT
>ENA-OQDF01000679-OQDF01000679.1-human-gut-metagenome-genome-assembly--contig:-NODE-679-length-14330-cov-4.376681_pt1 | contig 14330 bp, 16 predicted proteins | sample MGYA00242769_ERZ504597 | MGnify/ENA primary metagenome ERZ504597 (study PRJEB26092, sample SAMD00036305) | human gut metagenome | host: Homo sapiens | study: EMG produced TPA metagenomics assembly of...
CAATGTCTCAGGTACTGTTATATCGTTTTCTTTGCATTTGGTATCCTTTATATGATGGTATTTCTGTATATTTATCCGGTGCTTGCCAATTCTACAACTCCATCAAAAACACCTTCCGTAATGCATTCCTGATGGCTATCCGTCATCTTCCGTATACAGTCCTGATGGCAGTCATCACTCTGTTGCCTGCAGGCGTGTTTTTATCAAGAGTTTCCGCATACAGTCCATGATCATCATGCTTCTGTGCCTGTTTGGATTTGCACTGGAAGCATTTATCAACGGACATTTTCTGGTAAAGATCTTTGATAATTATATTCCGGCTGATGCAGATACCCAGGATACAGACCTTCAGAATGAAAATTCTGCTGAAATTTCATCAGCAGAAAACGATCACACAGTATGACCAAATGGGGAGAAAAACCATACCACTCTCTGGACTATATGCTCAGAGACCGGTTTGGAGAAAAGGTTTATAAGGTCACGCTAAACGGCGGTATGTCCTGTCCAAACAGAGACGGAAAGATCGGAACCCGGGGCTGCATCTTCTGCAGCGCAGGGGGAAGTGGAGATTTCGCAGCTGATGCTGCACTTTCCATCACTGACCAGATAGAAAGCCAGATCAGTATCCTTTCACAGAAACGTCCGATTCATAAATATATTGCCTATTTCCAGGCATACACAAATACCTACGCACCTGTGGAATATCTGGAGAAAATTTTTACAGAAGCAATCTCTCATCCAAAGATCGTGGCTCTTTCCATCGGCACCAGACCAGACTGCCTCAGTCCTGAGATCGTGGCTCTTTTGTCCCGGTTAAATAAACAGAAACCTGTCTGGATCGAGCTTGGACTTCAGACGATTCATGAGTCCACTGCCAGGTATATCCGAAGGGGATATCCTCTCTGCGTTTTTGATGATGCCGTAAAACGTCTGCGAAAAGAAAATATCGAAGTAATCGTGCATACAATCCTCGGTTTACCCGGCGAAAACACAGCAGATATTCTGGAAACTATGGAATACCTCAACCATATGGATATTCAGGGAATTAAGCTTCAGCTTCTTCATGTACTTCGCGGCACTGATCTGGCAGCTGATTACGAGAAAGGACTGTTTCAGACTTACGAACGGGACGAATATCTCTCCCTTCTCATAAACTGTCTGGAACATCTCAGACCGGATATCGTCATCCACCGCATCACTGGCGACGGCCCCAAAGATTTGCTGATTGCACCTCTGTGGGCAAGCCGTAAGCGTGAAGTATTAAACATGCTGCATCACAGAATGAAAGAAGAACAAAGCTACCAGGGAAAACTGTTTTCACATTAAAAGATTCTCTGCTACTCTACGCAAAGGAGGGATAAAATGGCAACACCATTCACAGTTTACAAATTAATCGTATTATACATGCTTCAGAATACCGAAAATACCCTGACAAATTCGCAGATTTCGGAATTTATCCTGGACCGGGAATATACAAACTATTTCCATCTCCAGCAGGCAATCTCAGACTGGTAGAGGCAGAACTGATCACCATGGACACCCGTTCCAATGTCTCCCATTACCGGATTACCGAAGATGGCATAAAGACTCTCTCCTTTTTCCAGAAAGATCTCTCTCCTGAGATCAAACAGGAAGTCAGAGAATACCTGAAATCCACCGGCTTCAAAGCCCAGGAGCGAATCGTCACTCCTGCCGATTATTACATCACCAAACAGGGAACCTATTCTGTAAGATGCCAGCTCATCGAAAAGGGCAACTCCCTCATCGACCTGAACATCGCAGCTCCAAACCTCGAGGCCGCACAGTCGATTTGTAAGAAATGGTCTACGCACTATCAGGAAATATATGCAAAAATAATGGAGGAGCTTTTATAGAGCTCCTCCTTTTAATTTAATTCTTTTAATTTAATTCTTCCCCACAGGATTCAATAACTTTCTTATACCAGTAAAAAGAATCCTTTCGTATTCTTGAAAAATCTCCTGTTCCGTCATCATTTTTATTCACATAAATCAGACCATATCTCTTCTTAAACTCACCTGTCGAAGCACTGACAAGATCCGTGCATCCCCAACAGGTATATCCCATCAATTCTACCCCATCATGGATTGCTTCTTTCATCTGTTCTATGTGAAGACGCATATATTCAATACGGTACTCATCATGAATTCTTCCATCTTCTGTTAACTGATCCACTGCACCAAGACCATTTTCTACAATCATAATCGGAATCTGATAACGATCATAAATCTGATTCAGCACATATCGAAGTCCCACTGCATCAATCTGCCAGCCCCAATCAGATGCTTTTAGATATGGATTTTTGAGATTATCTCCTCCGTTTCCGGCAGTCGTTTCGCCCTCTTTTGTTACACTTACACAGTTACTGGAATAGTAACTGATAGATACAAAATCAACAGTACCATTTTAAGTATCTGTGAATCCTCTGGCATTGTCTTCAATTCAATATTATGTTCTTCAAAAAATCGACTGGCAAATCCCGGATAATACCCTCTTACATGAACATCTCCTGCAATAGAATTATGAATCTGTCCAAATTTTTGTGCATAAAGAACATCCTGCGGATGACAGGTATATGGATATCCGTTATGATAAGCCAACATACATCCCAGTTTATTCTCTTTATCAATTTCATGTGCCATAGAAACTGCACGTGCACTCGCTACAAGCTGATGATGCATTGCCTGATAACGACTTTGTTCACATACATCTTCCGGATCCAGCATTCCTGCACAGAATACTGCACCAAAAGGCTCTGTCAGCATATTGATTTCATTAAAAGTAAGCCAGTATTTTACTTTTCCTTTATACCGCTCAAATAAAACTTTGGCAAAGCGAAGATAAAAGTCTATCAGCTTACGGTTTTTCCATCCCCCATATTTCAAAGAAAGATGAAGTGGATTTTCATAATGTGAGATCGTAACTAACGGCTCAATTCCATATTTTCTTAATTCATCAATTACACCATCATAAAACTTAAGTCCTTCTTCATTAGGTGTTTCTTCATCCCCATTTGGAAATACTCTGGACCATGAAATAGAAAAACGATATACTTTAAATCCCATTTCGGCAAACAATGCAATATCTTCTTTCCAATGATGATAAAAATCTGTTGCCTGATGATTCGGATAAAATTCTTCTTCCAGCGGAACTGGCGGTGTCAGTCTACGTTCCTTATCCACACTTCCTCCTGTAAGGATATCTGCGATTGAAGGGCCTCTTCCTCCCTCATCCCATCCGCCTTCATACTGATTTGCTGCTGTTGCACCTCCCCAAAGGAAATTCTGCGGCATACGATTATAATTTTTCATGTCTTTTCTCTCCAATTTTTAAACAACAGTCTTTTTATACCACTGTCAGAAATTTGTCCCCCGCATTAATTGCGGTATTTTCTTTTTCCATACATACTGCTTTAATGTAATCGGAAATATTTGTCACTACCATTGGTGTGATCAGATTATATCCCTCTCCTTTAATTGCTTCCAGATCAAACTCAACAAGAAGAGTGCCTTTTTTTACTTTGTCCCCATCAGAAACATAAGATTTAAAATATTTGCCTTTTAAATTTACAGTATCAAGTCCAATGTGAATAAGTACTTCTGCGCCACTATCCGTTACAAACATAATTCCATGCTTGCTGTCCATAATATTGGCAACCGTTCCATCAGCAGGTGCATAAACTTTTCCTTCTTCCGGTATGATAGCAGCTCCATCTCCCAGTACTTTTTCTGCAAATGTTTTATCAGGAACATCAGAAAGTGCCTTTACTGTTCCTGATACCGGTGCACAAAGTTCAATCTTTTCTACAAGTGGTTTCGTATTATTCTGCGGCGTTTTTTCTGCTTCCTTTGACTCTGTTTTCTTTTCTTCCTGTTCAGGCTCAGCATCTTCAAATCCAAAAATAAATGTAAGAACAAAAGATGCTACAAATGATACAACAATCATAATAATTCCATAGAGCAGGTTACTCATTCCCTTTTCTCCAATAAATGCAGGAATAGCCATAATACAGTTTTGAGCAATATAAAGAGATACGTGAAGAAGCCCACCAACAATTCCACCAATTCCAGCTGCAATAGCTGCGGCTACAACCGGACGTTTAAGTTTAAGTGTAACACCATAAAGTGCCGGCTCTGTAATTCCCATCAGTGCAGATACACCAGCTGCACTTGCCAGCTGCTTCATGTTCTCATCTTTTGATTTCACTGCTACTGCAAAAGAAGAACCAGACTGTGCAATATTAGCGCATACCTGTGAAACGAAGATCAAACTATCTGTTCCGCCTGTTGCGATTGCATTCAGTCCGATTGGCGTTAAAGCATGATGCATACCTGTCATAACGATAAATGGGAAAGTTGCTGCCAAAATACCAACGATAATAAATCCAAGTTTTGCAGATAAAAAGTTAATTGCTACTGCCAGTCCATTACCAATAATTGTTCCCAATGGTCCTACTACGATCAGCGCGATCGGTGCACTGATAAGAATTACTAACGTAGGATTCAGAATCAATTTCACCATCTTCGGTGTAATACGGTCTACTAATAATTCAATATAATGTGTAATCCATACCATCAGAATTACCGGAATAACAGAATAGGAATACGTTGCTTTTGTAATCGGCAATCCAAAAAGTGTAATAGCAGCATCTGAAGCTACCATACTGACAAATGCCGGACTTAGGTAAACACCTGCGATAAACAATGCCAATGATTGATTTACCCGGAAAACTTTAGCCGCATTTGCAGCAATCAGGAATGGCATAAAATAAAAGGTAACATCACCAATCATACTGATTACCTGATATGTACTGCTGGTATCAGTTACAAGATGGAATGTGGTAAGTAATGAAAGTACAACTTTGATCATACCAGCTGCTGTAAGAGCAGGAATCATCGGTGTCATACATCCGGTAATCGAATCAATAATTTTTGATACTACACTCTTAGAACTCTGAGACTCGGTTGCTGGCGCATCATCCGTCGGAACACCTTTGTTCTCCAGTGCCTTGTACATCTCATTTACTTCATTTCCGGCAATTACCTGAAACTGATCTTCATGCCAGTTTACTCCGGAAATTCCTGAGACTTTCAAAATTTCTTTTTCATGGATCTTCGTTCTGTCCTTTACATAGAAACGAAGTCTTGTCATGCAGTGAAACAGACGGGTAATATTTTCTTTTCCGCCAAGCGCTGCAATAAGTGTGTCTGCAATTTCTGCATAGTCCTTTTTCATTCTGGGACCTCCTTTAATAATAAATATTAGAATTTATGATTAAAGGTCTTGCCTGAAAAGATGTGCTTTATTTTACTCAAAACACATTTCAGTAACAATCCATTAACACCTTAATTATAAAGTTTCCAACCGTTTCTGGTCTTCTGTGATTTTCTGAATATGAATCGTAAGATACAGCATTTCGTCTTCTGTCAGCTGATAGTGGTATTCATCTTCCATCATCAGATAAATCATTTTCACACATCCATATGCGTCTTTATACTGCTCTTTGATAATCTGAAACAGCTCTCCATTTTCATCATAATGAAGCTCTTTATGAAGAAATCTCTGTGCAAAATATTTCAGATGAGTAAGAAAACGCTGATAATATAGATTCTCTTCCTGGAATTTTAAATTATCATAATATTTCTGAACTATATCCAAAATCTTATGTACAATAATCGAAATCTGATAACTGTCTGTTTTACTTCCATCTTCTGCATTGACAAAATGCAATGCAAAGAATCCTGCCTCATCCACTACCAGATTTACCTGAAATGTCTGATTTACTCTTTTTAAAAGTTCTAAACCTATTTCATATTCTTTATGATAGAGTTGTTTTATATCCAATAAAAGCATATTTTGAATCTGAATTCCCTGATTCAGTCTGGATATTGCCCCCATAATATGATCACTCAGCGAAAAATAAATACTATCATTTAACTCCAGTCCTTGTTTCTCTTTCACTTCATTCACATAAGCTTCTACAAAATCCAGATATTTTCCGGAATAGAAGCAAAATATCCCTGTATCTCTTTACTGATCTGTGCTGTTTCCGCAGTAAAAATCTTTTCGATCAAAGTTTCATCAACCTGCTGCCCTTTTTTCTTTTGAAATGCAATCCCGCACCCCTTTACAATAATCTCATGCCCCTGTTTATCTTTGGATAGAATCAGATTATTATTTAAAATCTTATAAATAGTCATAAGCTCCCTCTCCCCTGCTGCCAGATAAATAAAAAAAGACCATTACAGTATATAGAAATTCTCTTTATATACTATAAGGTCTTGCCTGACGATAAAAAATATTCCAGTAACAATCCTTCTGAACGATTTATAGTTATTCAATTGCTATATGCAAGAATAGCAGAAAATTTTCTTTCTGTCTATCTGGAAAAATAGATAAAATAATTCTTTATTTTTTGTGAACTTTTTCTAAATTTTCGCTTTATATTAACCTATAGCTTTTTTATAATACTGTTATGGAAGTATTGTCTCAAATGCGATAAGCCTTTGTCTTTCTTTATCATTAATTACTGATACCGTGTTACCAGTTACCGTTCACTCCATGCCCAACAACTTAAAATCAGTCGCTGTTACTCCATCTACAGCAACACACTTCGTGATGCATAGAATTTATGCCAATCTTTACAAAAAAACTTTAATACGTTATACTTAAGCAAATATATGTTCTTATAGTCACCACGGTCGGCGCAAAACGTGTGCCACCGGCACACTGCACCATCAAATCATCAACAGATAATTATTTTATGGAGAAAATTATGGATTTATTTGAATATGCAAAATCAAAAACTCTGGATCAGGAGTCTCCTCTTGCTTCCAGACTGCGCCCTACTACCCTGGATGAAGTAGTAGGCCAGCAACACATTATCGGAAAAAACACCTTGCTCTACAGAGCAATAAAGGCAGATAAACTAACCTCAGTTATCTTCTACGGCCCTCCGGGAACAGGCAAAACCACTCTGGCAAAAGTAATTGCCAACACCACAAGCGCTGAATTTACCCAGATCAACGCCACCGTAGCCGGCAAAAAAGATATGGAAACTGTTGTCAAAGAAGCACAGCAGAATCTCGGAATGTACGGAAAGAAAACCATCCTCTTCATCGACGAGATTCACCGTTTCAACAAAGGCCAACAGGATTATCTCCTTCCATTTGTAGAAGACGGAACCATCATTCTTATCGGCGCAACAACAGAAAATCCATACTTTGAAGTCAATGCGGCTCTTATCTCCCGCTCCATCATCTTCGAACTGAAATCTCTGGAGATTCCTGAGGTAAAAGAACTCATCCTCAGAGCAGTCAACGATAAGAAAAAGGGAATGGGAAACTACAAGGCCCAGATAGATGAAGACGCACTCGATTTCCTCGCAGACATGGCAGGCGGAGATGCCAGAAATGCTCTCAACGCCATCGAACTTGGTATCCTTACTACACCAAGAAGTGAAGACGGAATCATTCACATCACCCTTGATGTCGCTTCCCAGTGCATCCAGAAACGAGTAGTCCGCTACGACAAAAACGGAGACAATCATTACGATATCATCTCCGCTTTCATCAAAAGTATGAGGGGTCAGACCCCGACGCTGCAGTCTATTACCTTGCAAAAATGCTCTACGCCGGAGAAGACGTCAAATTTATCGCCCGCAGAATCATGATCCTCGCCTCCGAAGACATCGGAAATGCTGATCCTCAGGCCCTCTGCGTAGCAGTAGCAGCCGCCCAGGCAGTAGAACGTGTAGGAATGCCAGAAGCCAGATCATTCTCTCCCAGGCAGTCACCTACATGGCCTGTGCTCCTAAGAGCAATTCCGCTGTCAACGCCATCTTCGCAGCCATGGACTCCGTCAAACGCACAAAAACCACCGTCCCGCCTCACCTCCAGGATGCACACTACGGCGGTCACGAAAAACTGGGCCACGGCATCGGCTACAAATACGCCCACGACTACCCAAACCACTACGTACACCAACAATACCTCCCCACCGAAATCCAGGGAGAACACTTCTACGAACTCTCCGAAATGGGCTACGAGAAAACCTTAAAAGAATACCAAACCAAAATCAAATCCCAGTCTTAATAAAAAAATCCGGCAGAAATACTTTTCTGCTGGATTTTATTCCTACACAATTTACTTCCACACCCAAAATCCCCAGACATACATTTATTTCCTATAACCAATACACAGCGCAGAAAAATAGTTTATTTTATGTGCATTTGCAGGTATCTTAGATATTCTTAGGTAAAAAAATCTGCGTTATGAGCCGGCTGTCTCACTGTCTGAGCGAAGTTTGCAACGAAGCGAGTTTGAGAAGCCGGCTCATGCCCTTAGCAGATTTTTTCACCTTAGAATATCTTAGATGCCGAAACCGCACATAAAATAAACTATTTTTCTGCGCGTCCCCCATACAAAAAAAAGCAGCCCCCAAAAAAGAGAGACTGCCCTTTTCATCATTTAATTCCCATAACGTTCATCTGCGCCAAAATCGCATCCACACACTTCTCAAATCCAAGCTTTCCTGCATTCAGACACAGATCATAATTCGTCGCATCACTCCAGTCCCCACCGGCAAATTTGCGATAATAATCCTGCTTTCTCTTATCATCTGCGAAGAAACTTCTCAATCTCCTCATCACTGCCGCTGATCTTCTCTCTGGACTTCTCCACACGAAACTCCCAGGGTGCATGAACAAACACTCTCAAAGTATTCGGTCTGTCCTTAAACACATAATTCACACAACGCCCAACGATCACACAGGATTCCTTCTCTGCCAGATCCGTTGCAATCTTCGCCTGATAATTAAAAATATTCTCATCAGAAACAAACCCCTTCTGATCCGGTGCAATCAGATCTCCTTTATATAACCCTGTCTTATTAAACAGAGATGCCTTCACACTGGAGCCTTCTTCCACCTGTCCAAAAAGCTTCACATCAATCCCGCTCTCATCAGAAGCCATCTGAATAATCTGCTTGTCATAGAAAGAAACTCCCAGTTTCTCTGCCAGCATCTTACCGACGGTACGTCCGCCGCTTCCATACTGTCTCGCAATGGTAATTACAAAATTCTCCATAAAATCCCTCCTGTTTACTCTCCAAGATAAGCCTTCTGAACAGATTCATCATGAAGAAGATCACTTGCCTTACCTTCCAGTGTAATCCTTCCGGTCTCAAGAACATAAGCTCTGTCAGCAATAGAAAGAGCCTTCTTCGCATTCTGCTCAACCAGAAGAACCGTTGTTCCACTCTCACTTACCTCTTTAATGATATCAAAGATCTCATTTACAAAGATCGGTGAAAGGCCCATGGACGGCTCGTCCATCAGAATGATCTTCGGTTGGCTCATCAGCGCACGTCCCATGGCGAGCATCTGCTGCTCACCACCACTTAAGGTACCTGCAGTCTGATTCTGACGTTCCTTCAGACGCGGAAAACGTTTATATACTTTCTCAATGGTCGCATCAATCTCATTTTTATCAGATCTTGTAAAAGCACCCATCTTCAGATTCTGAAGAACAGTCATATTTGCAAACACACGTCTTCCTTCCGGAACATGTGCCATACCCATTGTTACAATCTTGTGAGGCGGAACCTTTGTGATATCCTGTCCGTCATAAATAATATGTCCTGATTTTGCCCGGAGAAGCCCTGTCACTGTATGCAGGGTAGTTGTTTTACCTGCACCGTTTGCACCGATCAGAGCAATAACTTCACCTTCATTTACAGAGAAAGAAACACCCTTCAATGCCTGAATCATTCCATAATAAACCTGTATGTCCTGTACTTCCAGTAATGCCATCTGTCTCTCCTCCTATTCTCCAAGATATGCCTTGATAACTTCCGGATCATGGAGCACATCTGAAGTCTTGCCCTGTCTCAGAACATGACCGAAGTTCAGTACAGTCAGCTCCTCACAGATACCTGAAACCAGCTTCATATCATGCTCGATCAGAAGAATGGTCATATCAAAGTTATCACGAACAAAACGAATGGTATCCATCAGTTCCTCAGTTTCATTGGGGTTCATACCTGCAGCCGGCTCATCCAGAAGAAGAAGCTTCGGCTTTGTTGCCAGTGCTCTGGCAATCTCCAGCTTTCTCTGTTTACCATAAGGAAGGTTGGATGCAAGGATATCCGCCTCTTTGTCCAGATCAAACACTTTAAGAAGCTTCATTGCTTCCTCATTCATGGTTTTCTCAACCTTAAAGTATTTCGGAGTATGTACAATACTTGTAAAAAGGCTGTATTTATCATGATTGTGAAGTCCTGCCTTTACATTGTCCAGCACACTCATCTGATGGAACAGACGGATATTCTGGAATGTTCTGGCGATTCCCGCCTTGTTGATATCAATGGTACTCTTTCCTGTGATATCCTGTCCGTCCAGATTGATGATTCCCTCGTCCGGCTTATACACACCTGTAAGTAGGTTAAAGATTGTAGTCTTACCGGCACCATTCGGACCGATCAGACCATAAAGCTGTCCTTTCTCGATGGAGACATGGAAATCATCCACTGCATGAAGACCGCCGAATGAAATATTTAAATGATTTACTTCCAGCAATGCCATAGCTTATGCCTCCTTTTTCTTAAATTTACTGAAAAGACGCTCTCTCATCTCGATTGCCTTAGGTGCCAGTTGATCAGCATCATTACGATCAGCACGATTGCATAGAACAGCATACGGTAATCACTGAGTCCACGCAAAAGCTCAGGAAGAAGGTTCAGAATCACTGCCGCAATAATAGAACCACGCATATTTCCAATTCCACCGAGAACTACGAATACCAGGAACATGATAGACATGTTATAACCGAAGTTCTTCGGAAGTGCTGTTAAAGTTGCAAGATTATGAGCATAAAGCACACCGCCGATACCGGCTAATGCTGCTGAGATTGCAAATGCTTTCAGTTTATACTTTGTGATATCAATACCAATTGATTCCGCTGCAATACGGTTATCACGGATTGCCATGATCGCACGTCCGTCTCTGGAATTGATCAGGTTCAAAACTACGAATAAAGTAACCAGGATCAGAATCACACCTATAGTAAAGGTTGACTGTCTCGGTGTACCTGTGATACCCATGGCACCACTGATAATCATTTTTCCACCAGGCTCCATTCCAAGAGACATCTGGTCTTTCATGGAAAAATGGATTCCGTTGCTGTCAATTCCTACATAAAGCACATTGATGATATTCTTAATGATCTCACCAAATGCCAGTGTTACGATAGCAAGGTAGTCACCTTTCAGACGAAGTACAGGAATACCGATCAGGAATCCAAAGATACCTGCACATACAGCTCCGATGATCAGAGCAACGAAGAAACGAAGTCCTGCATTTGTAAATGTATCCATAGTTGCCTTTGTAAATGCTGCACTGGTGAAAGCACCGATACACATAAATCCGGCATGTCCAAGACTTAACTCGCCCAGAATACCAACCGTCAGGTTCAGAGAAAGTGCCAGGATAATATATACACAAAGAGGCACCAAAAGACCCTGCATCAGGTTGGAAAGCAGATTCCCTGCGATCATTCCCTGTACGATCAGATATGCTGCAAGAACCATTCCGTATGTAATGAGATTGCTTTTTGTTGTTTTGTTTAATTTCTTCTTTTCCATGTCTGCCACCTCACACTTTCTCCTGAATGTTCTTACCAAGAATACCGGTAGGTTTCACAACCAGAACTACGATCAGAACACCGAATACAATGGCATCAGCCATCTGTGAAGAGATATAAGCTTTACCAAAAATTTCCAGGATACCCAGAACAACACCTCCGATAAAGCTCCCGGGATAGATCCGATACCGCCAAATACAGCTGCAACGAATGCTTTGATACCAGGCATAGCACCTGTATATGGTGTCAAAGACGGGTATGCAGAGCAGAGGAGCACACCTGCGATTGCTGCAAGTCCGGAACCGATTGCAAAAGTAATGGAGATTGTTTTGTTTACGTTAATACCCATTAACTGGGCAGCGCTTTATCCTCAGATACGGCAAGCATTGCCTGTCCTGTTTTTGTCTTGCTGATAAAGAGCATCAGACCTGCCATGATCAGGATACCACCGATAATGGTTACGATGGTTACACCAGTAATCACGATAGAACCACCTGCAAGTTTCAGGGATGGAAGACTGATCACGTTACTGAATGATTTGGTATCTGCTCCCCAGATCAGAAGGGCCACGTTCTGAAGCAGGTAGCTGACACCAATTGCTGTGATCAGAACAGCCAGAGGTGAAGCTGCATTACGCAGTGTCGATACGCAACGCCTTCGATCACAACGCCCATGAGTGTACAGATGATAATGGACAGCAGGATGGCTAAAATCGGATTTAATCCCATGCCGCTGACTGCGACATAAACTACATAAGAGCCGACCATGATAACATCTCCATGAGCGAAGTTCAGCATTTTAGCGATTCCGTATACCATGGTATAACCAAGGGCGATGATCGCATATACACTTCCGAGGCTGATACCACTGATAAGATATGATATAAAACTACTCATAGAAGTCTTTCCTTTCTTATATTTAAATAATTTTATTGTGTGTAAAACTGGCAGATTTGCCTTTAGCGAAATCTGTCTTGTTTATTTTGCCAAAAGTAAATCTGTCATTAACGCATTAATGTAATAACGTATTAGGCAACAGGGCTGTCTGCATAATTCAGACAGCCCCGTTGGCATGCAACCATTGTCCACTCCAGGAACAATCGCATTTTATTTCTTATGAAATCTTTTCAGTTATTTCAATTTCATTATTCCATTGCTGCGTAAGCACCATCTTTGATTTCTACAGCTTTCGGAGCTTTGTTCGGCTCACCGTCTTCTGTCCATGTGATCTCGTCACCTGTAACACCTTCAAGTGTGATCTCGGTCATGCCTTTTTCAAGTGCTGCACAGATATCTGCAACATCCATGTCTGCTTTTACATCTTCTTTTTCTGCTGCTGCTTTGACTGCGTATACTGCATCATAAGCATCTGCTGCGAACTGGTTTGGTGTGTCTTTGTAAGCATCTTTGTATGCTTTTACAAAGTTCTGGGTTTTCTCATCTGTAGAATCTGCTGCAAATGGTGTAAGAAGCATCAGCCCTCTGCAAGAGATGTATCAAAGTTTTCTACACCAAGATACCGTCCATACCGTCGCATCCGAAGAATTTAGTTTCAAATCCCATGCTGTCTGCCTGTGCAAGGATCAGGGAAGCTTCTGTATAATAAATCGGAAGGAATACTAATTCAGCACCACCGTCTTTTGCTTTCTGAAGCTGTACGGAGAAGTCTTTATTGTTATCAGCAGTGAATGCTTCGGAAGATACGATTTCAATACCCTGATTAGCTGCTTCTGCTGTGAAGTTCTGTGTGATACCTGATGAATATACATCAGAGCTATCGTAGATAATAGCTACTTTTGTAGCAAGTTTATGCTCTCCAATGTACTGAGCTGCTGCAGTACCTGGTTCGGGTCAGAGAAGCATACACGGAATACGTTCGGATTAGCAACACACTCTGTTGCAGATCCGGATGGAGTAAGCTGGAACATATTGTCTGCTGCTGTTTCATTTGCTACAGCTACACAAGGTGTGGAAGTAACTGTACCAACCAGGATGTTCATTCCCCAGTCTTTTAATGCGTTGTAAGCGTTCAGGGTTTTCTCAGCATCGTTTTCATCATCTTCAAATTTGAACTCTACCTGATATCCGTTGATTCCGCCGTCTTCGTTTACTTCATTGATTGCAAGCTCTGTTGCATTCTTTACAGCCTGTCCATAGATTGCTGCTGCTCCGGTTACAGGTCCGATTCCACCGATCTTAAATGTAGCATCATCTGCAAATACGGATACAGGTGCAACTGTTGTCATTACCATTGCTGCTGCCGCAGTAACACTGATGATTTTTTTCAGGTTTTTCATAATAAAATCCTCCTTATATTTTGTCAGTCCTTTCGTCCCTCTTACGGCTCATAAGGTTAGCTTCCGTTACCATTCATTCCATCTGGTACATCATTTTCGATGTGCTAAATTCCGCAAGTTCATTTATTATGTAGAGGGACTGAAAAGTAACAAAAAGCCAACTGGGTTCCCAGCCGGCTTTGGCTTCCACTGACACTTTAATATGTTGCTGTTTTAAATTATATCACCATATATTTGACCATGCAAGAAAAACTTTATGGAAATTTAAGATTTTTCCGTCTTTCATGGACACTTGACCGTACCGCACACGCAATTTTATCCCATTCATCGAAAAATGCATTAAAAAAAGGTACACACAGAAACCGTAACAATTTCTA
>ENA-OQDF01000681-OQDF01000681.1-human-gut-metagenome-genome-assembly--contig:-NODE-681-length-14316-cov-3.411375_pt1 | contig 14316 bp, 17 predicted proteins | sample MGYA00242769_ERZ504597 | MGnify/ENA primary metagenome ERZ504597 (study PRJEB26092, sample SAMD00036305) | human gut metagenome | host: Homo sapiens | study: EMG produced TPA metagenomics assembly of...
ATGAGTGGTTGATAAATAACAAACTCGTCGTCATTAGCGTTAAATCTTACCCGTAAAGAATGGTTTGCTGTATTAGCATGGGAAGTTTAGTACCTGATACAGTTACAGATGAGTATATCTTGTCTGTAAGGATGCTGTCAACCACCCTATGATGTAGCGCCACTTTAGGTAGCAATACCTATTGGGGATAAAAGGTCGAAGGCGTAAACCGTTACTACGACTGGGCAGTTACAAGCCCATTGCCTTTAGGTAATGGGTAGTTGACAGTTATACAATAGTAAGTCACAAACTCACATATGAAACATATACTAATATCGAGAACTGCAATCTATTATTGTCAGATTCCACGACAACTGCCGGAATGTCCTGTAAAATTACAGTCTGCCGGGCAGACTGTCTAGTCTGACGATATAAGATTTTTCCAGAGGTGATACTTTTCTATGCTGTTTAGTCATCATACCTCAGATGATCCGGAATTATCCGGTACATCCTGTTGTAACAATAACAATCGCTGCAGCTGTGACTGTCAGGGACCTCAGGGGCCGCGCGGTTGTCCTGGTCCTACCGGACCCAGAGGCTGTCCCGTCCCGTTGGTCCAATGGGACCTCAGGGCCCCCAGGGTGAACCCGGACTTCAAGCTACCCAGGTCCTGTCGGACCTGTTGGAGCCACTGGCGCTACCGGACCTGTCGGAGCTACCGGAGCCACTGGCCCTGCCGGACCTTCCGGAGCTATCGGACCTACTGGCTGCCGGGCCTATCGGACCTACTGGTGCTGCCGGACCTACTGGTGCCACTGGTGCTACCGGACCTGCCGGTACTGTAGCTCCGGCAGCGGCCGTAGCAGATGCCACAGGTCAGACAGATATTGTAACCCAGTTTAATCAGCTTCTCGCAAATCTCCGCGCAGCCGGACTTCTTGCAACTTAAACCTCAGGAGGGGCAAATGCTCCTCCTGATTTTCTCAAAAGGTGCTTTAAATTATCTTCCATGATTTCTCTCAGCCTTTGTATGATTGTAAAAATGAAGAAAAAGTATTGCCGCGTATCCTGAAACCCATGAAAGAAATTGTAGACAAAGTTCTTATCTGTGATACCGGTTCTACAGACAGGACCAAAGAAATTATCAGAGAATTTACAGCAGAAGTTTATGATTTTCCATGGAATGATTTTTCTGCTGCCCGGAATTTTATTTCGGAAAAAGTCAGTACTGATTACTGGATGTGGCTGGATGCAGAGACATGATCACTCAGGAAAATCTGTACAGACTAAAACAATTAAAAGAAACACTGAGTCCGAACACAGATATGGTTATGATGGATTATGTCACAGATTTCGATGAATGGAATCATGCTGCATTCTCCTGTTACAGAGAACGCATCTTAAAAACTTCCCGAAATTTCAGATGGCGGGGAAGAGTTCATGAATCCATCATTCCCACCGGGAACATCCTTTATTCTCCCATACAGATTGAACACCGCAAAATAAAACCCTGCTCTTCCTTTCGAAATCTGCACATCTATCAACAGATGATCGAAGAAGGAGAGCCTCTGGAACCCAGAGACTTATTTTATTATGGCCGGGAACTTTTTTATCATAAGCAATACGAGTATGCCATCTGTGTTCTGAAAAAATTTCTGAAAGAGCCGGACGGCTGGATTGAAAACAGACTGGACAGTTGTCTGGTTCTCTCCTATTGTTATCAGGCATCAGGCAATGACCAGTATGCTCTTGAGATACTGTTTCACAGTTTCATGTCAGATATTCCAAGAGCCGAAATATGCTGTGAGATTGGGAAAATATTTTTTATGAAACAGAACTTTTCCATGGCAGCTCACTGGTATCATCAGGCACTTCTTGCACCGGACAACAGCCAAAACGGAGGATTCTATATTCCGGACTGCCATAATTTCATACCATTTCTGCAATTATGTGTATGTCTGGACAAATCCGGAATGCACAAAGAAGCTTTTGAATTTCACCGGAAAGCCAGAACACTGAAACCGGAGCATCCTTCTGTTATTCAAAATCAGATCTATTTTCATGAGATTTTGGGATTTTGAAAAAAATGCCGCAGACCGTATTAATCCTTTACAGTCTGTGGCATTACGCTACATATTGTATTGTTTTCCCGGCACTATTCTACAGTTACACTCTTAGCCAGATTTCTCGGCTTATCTACATCCAGGCCTTTGGCTACACTGACATAATAGCCAAGCAGCTGCAAGGGAATAACTGCCAGTGAAGTTGCAAAGTGCGGATCTGTTTTCGGAATATAAACTGTAAAATCTGCAGTATCTTCTATATTATAGTGTCCATATGTGGTAAGTCCCATCAGGTATGCACCGCGGCTCTTACATTCTACCATATTGGAGACTGTTTTCTCATAGAGGTGATTCTGCGTGAGAATACCGATCACAAGAGTTCCGTCCTCAATCAGAGAGATTGTGCCATGTTTCAGTTCTCCGGCAGCATAAGCTTCTGTGTGTACATAACTGACTTCTTTCATCTTCAGGCTGCCTTCCATACTGATGGCATAGTCAATACCACGTCCGATAAAGAAAGCATCCCTGGCATTTGCTGCTTAGCCGCAAACCACTGGATACGCTCTTTGTCATCTTCAATGATCTTGGCAATCTTATCCGGAAGTGTCTTCAGCTCTGCAATCAGCTCCTGATATTTTTCTTCTGTAATCTGTTCTCTGACCTTTCCAAACTGCACTGCCAGTGCATAGGAAGCAATCAGCTGGGTACTGTATGCTTGGTAGTTGCTACAGAAATTTCCGGTCCCGCCAGAGTGTAAAAAACATTATCCGCTTCTCTGGCAATGGAAGAACCTACCACATTGACAATTCCCAGTGTACGGATACCTCTCTGTTTCGCCTCACGAAGTGCCGCAAGGCTGTCTGCTGTTTCCCCTGACTGGCTGACAATGACCACAAGACCTTCCGGATCTAAAATCGGATTTCTGTATCGGAATTCCGATGCCAGTTCCACACGTACCGGAATCCTTGTCAGATCTTCGATCACATACTGGGCTGCCATTCCCACATGGTAAGCAGAGCCACAGGCTACAATATAGATCTGGCTGATCTTTTTGATCTCCTCATCTGTAAGACCTACTTCTGAGAGATCAATACAATCATCTTTGAGTACAGAATTCAAAGTATCCCGAACTGCTTTCGGCTGTTCATGAATTTCTTTTATCATGAAATGTTCAAATCCCGCTTTCTCCGCCGCTTCTGCATCCCATTCAATTGTTTTCGGCTCTTTCTGGATTTCATCACCATCCAGATTGTAGAACGTGATCTCCCCTTTTCTGATACGAGCCATCTCCAGATTTCCAATATAATATACATTTTTGGTGTATTTTAAAATTGCAGGAACATCGGATGCAATGTAAGATTCACCGTTCTCCACCCCAAGGATCATCGGGCTGTCTTTTCTTGCCACATAAATCTCTCCCGGGTAGTCTTTAAACATGATCGCAAGAGCATAGGAACCGCGGATACGGACCATTGCATGGTTAATGGCATCTACCGGTGTTCCGAGATATTTCTTATAATAATAATCTACCAGTTTAACTGCTACTTCAGTGTCTGTAGATGAATAAAACTCATAGCCATTGCGGATCAGTTTGTCTTTCAGTTCCTGATAATTCTCAATGATTCCATTATGAACTGCTACTACGTTACCGTCATCACTCATATGGGGATGCGCATTTGTCTCAGATGGTTCTCCATGTGTCGCCCAACGGTATGTCCGATACCACATGTTCCAGGTACAGATTCTCCATTATTAGTTTTATCTGCAAGAACTTTCAGTCTGCCTTTCGCTTTAATAACCTCTGTATCACCTTCGCCGTCGCGAACTGCAAGTCCCGCTGAATCATAACCTCTGTATTCAAGTCTGGACAGACCATATAATAATATAGGTGCTGCCTGATGATTACCTGTAAATCCAACAATTCCACACATTTATATTTATTCCTCCCATATTTTCCAGATATTTACAGCATTATAAAAATACTACTTTATTATATTATAAGAGCATTATGGAGTAATTTCTTATAATATAATAATTTCAGGGGTTCTCTCTGTCATATCGTGTCTCATTGTATCATGATGTTCCACATATGGCAAGAAAATCCCCTGAAACTGTGTACTCTGTTTTTACGAAAGTACTTTCATCATTGTTTTATCCACGTTATCCTTTGTGTCTTTTTCTGATTACCAATTTCATTTTACTTTCTGCTTCTTTACTGTTGACCAGCCGCTGTATATCTTTCTTCCATTCTCATCATATCTGTATGAACGGATTCTGTAATAATATGTATGTCCTTTTTTCAGTTTTGCATTTGTGTATTTTGTAGTTGAACCGGATTTAATTACTGCTGCTCTTACGTATGGATTAGTGGTTCCTGCCCGGCGATAGATCTCATATCCGTCTGCACTCTTTGCCTTTTTCCATGTAATCACAAGTTTTCCGGCAGTCCTGTTTGATATACCTGTAATTGAAGTTTTTGCCGGTTTTGCAGTCAGATCATCAGCAGAATACGTTTCCTGCGTCATATAAAGAATGGAATTTTTTCCGGTTCCATATAAGCTCTTTGCTTCTTTGTCATATGCAAAATATATATTCGCACTGTCTGTCGCATATGTATAACCCCGGGAAATGCTTCCTGAGATTGGAGTATCCAGAAACAGACCTCCGTCTTCTCCAACTGTTCCTTCATCGCTGTTTGTGATATCTGCCATATAATATTTGCCGTTATTTGCCACAATATTCCACATATGAGGACCTTCACCTGTACCGCCATTCATCATACCGGTTACTGTATAGCAGGTAATGTCACTGAGATCGCACAGATACTGAAATGCCTTGGAATAACCTTCACAGACCACATTAGTACTGTCATCTCCGTCAAAAACATAGATTAACTGCCATGGATCTCCGTATTCATCATCCTCCGTCACATCATCATTGTAGGAAGTCAGGTAGCAGATCGTTTCTTTATATCCGTACAGCTTCTCTGTCTCCGTATAACCCTGAAATTCTTTTACGATCATTCTGGCATTTTCTGCTGCGCTTTTTGCAAGCTGCACAATCCCTGCATTTACCTTATATTTACCGGAAGCATAACTGCTGATTACCGGCATAGATATGGAAAGATTTTCAATTTTTACAGTTGTTTTGGTTCCTGTTGTCTTTGTGCTGTACCCATACTGCCAGGTAGTAGCTGCAGTCTTTTCGTACCAGTATAATTCATATGGACAATCTACTGCCAGGCAGTCGATGATCTTTGAAATATCCAGTTCATTAAGATGTGCGGCAACTTCTCTTTTGAGCGCATTACCGCTTGCTGTTGTCTGCCAGGTCAGTCCCAGATCTGAACTGACTTTAAACCTGGTAGAACCACCTTTCGATGCCACTGCGCTGATTTTACTCTTAAGTTCCTCATATAAGGTCTGCTGCTGTCCATTCAGTACATCCTCACCCAGAGAAGTTGCAGGCTGTGCGTCCGGATCCTGTCCATACAGAATGTCATTCAGATATTTCTCCAGAAGCTGTCTGTTATCCACAGCACCGTTTTCGTCCGGAATTACAGCCTCTGTAAAAACTTCTTCGTCTGAATCTGCCTCATTTGAACCTGCTTTGTCCGAAATGCCATCCTCTGTATCTGATGCAAACTCCGAATTATCCGCTGTTTCCTGTTGTACATCAAATTCTGTTGCATCATCTGAATTAAATTCAGAAACTGTACCATCTGTGAAATCTGCTGCTGTTACAGGTGTTACCGTAATTCCTGCTGCCAGAACCAGGCTCATTCCCAGACTTATAAAATTTTTCTTTCTGTACATAACGCATTTTCTCCTTATCTGTCGTAAATATAGTATATTACTACAATACTTTATTTCGACAGATAAAACAAGTTTTTTTATAATCCTTGTTCTCCCGCCAGATAGCACAGGTCTGTAAGACGTTCATATTTTGTCTGCATACACGCAATATAGTCATCCAGAAATCTTTTTACACGATACGGGATATCTAAGCGCTCATATCGGTTCTCAAATTCCGTCAGGTCACTGTTATCCTGCCTGATATACTCATCTGCTACACTGATTTCCGCTTTCAGAGCAGAAAGTTTCTCCTCGTAACGACCTGTTAATTCCATTTCGCACAATTCATTCATTTTGTTCATCTTATTCTTTTCTCCCTATTATTATTTTTACATTTGTGGTAACCTTGTTACCTGTGTGTGTTGTTTTGTTATATGTTGATTTGTTGTGTTATGTGTGTTATGTACGATGTGTGCAGATCGGTACATACCGTTTTCTGTCTTATTACAACTATAATTGTAATTTTGTTTAAAGAAAATGTCAATTTATTTCGTCCGACATCTTATGATATGATTCGACATTTATCTGAAAATACGACAAAAAAGCTGCTGTTCCTCATGATTACTGTAGGAACAACAGCTTTTTTCATTCAATGTTTTTTATGTTCGGCGGATGATCCTGTTCAATTTCACAAAATCTATTACCGCCTGTTTTCCGATCTTACAGATTTTCTTCATGTTAATGGAATTCACCCCGCCCTGACGAGGTCTGAATGTGACAGGAAGAAATTTGATGCTACATCCCTTCTTCTTATAAATAACAGCCAGAAGTACATTGGAAAGATTAAAATCCTTCGGGATCAGATGTATGTACCTGACCATCGTCTCTGCTTTCATCAAACGGTACGGAGTGTTGGCATCTGTCAGATTTACCCCAAAACAGATACGGATAACCAGTTTCAGAGTTTTTGTTACAAAAACACGTGATATTCCATCCTGTCTGTCTTTTCTCCAGCCGATGACCATATCATATTTCTGTCTTCGTTTCCAGAACGGTTCAAATTCTTCCGGCAGTGTCTGGCCGTCTGAATCTGTCTGGAAATGTAATCTGCACCATTTTTGAGTGCATACTTATAGCCATAAAGCACAGTTGCACCATGACCGCCGTTTGGTTTTGTTATCGGAATCAGCAGAGGGCGTGTCTTTGTACACTGTTTCAGTTTTTCATATGTAGAATCTTTGCTCCCGTCATCAATGACAATCAGACGTGACTGACCGTTTCCGTTATGCTTCTCTATAACAGGATACCAGTCATTAATGACCTGTTCAATGTTATCCTGCTCATTGTATGCCGGGATAACAATGTATAACTTATCCATATTTCTCTCCTTTGGATGATTGATGGTATCCATTATAGCATACATATACATGAAATAATAATATTATTTCGAAAACGATGTACTATAGCTCTGCCAGTATTCCCAGCTCCCGCGCAAGGCGAAGCAGTTCCCTGTTTGCGGCATTCATTGTTCCGAAGTCTTTCAGAGGACAGATAACTTCTGACATTTTTTCATCAATTCCACAGCCTTATCATAAGATTCCTGTGAAATACTTCGAAAGGTTTCTCTGTAATCACCTGGTCTGCAAGTGCACCGGCTACCTGACAGTCTACATCATTCGTGTGAAGCACTCCTGCCGCAAACGGAATTCCCTGTCTCTGCAATTTTCGATAATACGGAATTCCACTTCCATTACCGCCAATTACAAACACCTGAGGTTCACCTCTGGGCGGATCCATCTCCACACATCCAAAAGCAGCATTATAGCTTCCTCTGGTAATTCCATACAACTTCCGAATATACTCAGAAGTAAAGATTTCTTCCGGAGCACCGTATTTTTCTATATATTCTCCATGTACACAGATAACTTTATCAGATATTTTCTGTGCAAGATCCAACTCATGCAGCGACATGATCACTGTAAGCTGATGATCCAGCACCATCTGTTTCAAAATAGTAAGAAGTTCCAGCTTATGACGGATATCCAGAAAAGAAGTCGGCTCATCCAGTACAATGATCTCCGGCTCCTGACAGATAGCCCGGGCAAGAAGGATCCGTTGTCTCTGACCATCACTGATGGCTGTAAAATCCCTGTCTTTTAAATCCCATGCATGGACGGTTTCCATTGATTTCTTTACCTTTGTCTTATCCTCTGCGGAGAGTATTCCCAAAGTTCCTGTATAAGGATAACGCCCTGTGGCTACAATGTCTTCGCAGGTCATCAGTTCCGGACGCATACGCTCTGTGAGCACGACTGCCAGTTTCTGAGAGACCTCTTTATTGGTCATCTTTGCCATTTTCTCTTTATCCAGATAAACAGTACCGCTGATCGTGGCAAGCTGTCTGGTGATGCTTTTAAGAATAGTGGATTTTCCGGCACCGTTAGGACCGATGAGAGTGAGGATTTCTCCCTTTTTCAGCTGAATATTGATTTCTCTGATAAGAGGTTTTCCGTCATATCCCACAGTCAGCTGATCCGTACGGAAAAAATACTGTTCCTGCCGGTCTGCTTTGTTATTTTCTGTTTCCTTTATTACATCTGCTATTTTCTCTGACATATTTTTTCCTGTTTTCCTTTTTATGCTGCATCTTATAGTAATCTGCCCGGATAGCGTATTCTGCTCCTGCTTTTTATATCAATTTCTCTTCTGTCTGCGGATCATGATATAGATTACAACCGGTGCGCCAAACACTGCTGTTACGGAACTGATACTGAGTTCTGTAGGTGCAAATACGGTTCTGGCGATCAGATCACAGAAAAGACAGAATACTGCCCCTCCCAGAAAACAGGCCGGGATCACAAGGAGCGGTCTGGCTGTTTTCAGCAGGCTTTTTACAATGTGAGGCACTGCAATGCCAACAAAAGAAATTGGTCCTGCAAAAGCCGTTACACAGGCAGACAGAATACTGGATAAGAGAATCAGTCCTATGCGGAACAGCTTGATATTCACTCCCATATTCTGGGCATAAACTTCACCCAGCTGATAGGCACCGATAGGCTTAGACATAAAGAACACGATCACCATTGTGAGCAGAACTACTATTGCCATTACTTTCACATTACCCCAGGACATTCCTGAAAAACTTCCCAGTGACCAGTTGTGAAGATTGACGATATTGGAGTCATCCGCAAAGGTAACTACGAAATCTGTAACTGCAGAACAGATGTAACCGATCATGACACCGCTGATAACCAACATGGACATGTTGTGGACTTTTTTTGCAACCAGCAGGACGAATCCCATGGAAATCATAGAACCGATAAATGCTGCAATGATCATGGCTGCAGAACCCATGGAAATAGATCTGCTCAGAAAATAAATCATCAGAAGTGCAACTACCAGCTTGGCTCCTGAAGAAATTCCAAGTACAAAGGGACCTGCAATAGGGTTATTAAAAAATGTCTGAAGAAGAAATCCGGATACAGAAAGTGCTCCTCCAAGAATGATCACTGACAGAATCCTGGGAAGACGGATTTCCCATATTATATTGTAAGCAGTCGCATCTCCCTGATGTCTGAAAATAATATTCAGAATCTCACCCACTGAAAGATGAATGCTTCCGGCATTTACATTCCAGACAAATAAAATCACCAGAAACACCGCCAGTATAAGAAATGCCATCCAGTATCTGGCTGTACGTTTTTTGTCATCCATATTTTTTGTTCCTTTTGTTTTTATATTTCCTGCTTTTGGCAGTTCTGCAGAATCCCGCAAACATATTTCAGTGCCATTCGTAAATAACTATACCAATCGCGTAGGATGCGGATTCGAGTGTGCCGAAAAGTTACAAATATCATTTTAACTTATGCATATATGCAAGTTCATCCAGCGAATCATCATCTGTAGTAAGAATTGTATGAATATCTTCAATCATAGTTCCAAGCTCAGTGGTTTCCTGGAAAAGATTTTTACCCGTACACCACACATTTCCATCCTTCACTGCCTTAAAATCTGCCAGAAGATTACTTTTTGCCAGAAGTTCATCAATAGTAGAAAGTTCACCGTCGATAGTACTGTTATAGATGATATAGTCCGCATCTTTTGCTTTGGCATAAAATTCTTCCATCTGCATATTCATGGTAGACAAAGCGTTATCACTTTCTCCTGTATCTTCGGGAACATATTTGCCGCCTGCAAGCTCGATCATGTTTGAAACATAATCACCATTCTTTCGCACATTGACAGCACCTGTGGAATTAATGTAAAAGAATGCTACTGTTTTACCTGTATCTTTATCATCAGAGGTCAGAACTTTGTCAAGCTTGTCTGTCTGCTCCTTAAATGCCTTCTCAGCTACATCTTCCTTTCCGAGAAGCACAGCATAGAGTTTCATCCATTCAGTTCTTCCCAGAGGATGGCTCTCATAACTGGAACGTTCTACCATTACCGGGATACCAAACTGTTCCAGTTTCTCTTCCACCTCCGGATTATGGTGGATCATAGTTGATTCAATGGCAAGACCACAGCCTTCATTCAGGATCAGTTCATAATCCGGTGCATTGTACTTGCCTGCATAAATCATTTTTCCGGATTCCATGGCATCTTTTGCTTCCTGGATATACCATCCATTCTCCTGAGTTCCTGAAAGACGAATGCTGTCAATACCGTCAATTGCGCGGAAAAGATCCATGGCAGAGGTTGCTACCAGATAGATGTTGTTCAGCGGTTGTTGTATAACTGTGATATCTTTTTCAAGTCCCTTTGGAGCCTTTTTTCCCTCTGGAACTACAAGAAACTGTCCTTCCTGATCGATAGTGATCAGCATAGCCATCATTGTAATAGTCTACGCTGAATTCTTCTGCGTAGGAAAGTTCCATACTGTGATCATAGGTAAGTCCCGGAATATCCACAGGAGTTTTTGCATTGTCTTTATCTGCTGCGTATGCTGTACAGACAGTGCATATACAGATAATAAATAATGCAACTGACATAAAACCGATAAATATTGTTTTTTGCTGTTTCTTTATTATGTTTTTCATCTTCATAATTGTTTCTTTGTTTGTATATGATTATTTTGCTGTTTTTTCTGCTTCTTTGGCAGTTGTGGAATCAAAATTTAAGGTATAGTCAATCTCGTGAGGCTCACTCATTGCTACTGTATCTGCTGTTACCTCCATCTCTGCATCAAATACGCTGACAGGGATTTCAAAAGTGGAGTTTCCATCTTTATTAACCGGCTCATATTTCTCACCATCCACAAGCATATAATCATAGTTCGGACTGCTCCATACGATAGTTGCTGTAGCTTTATCGCCTTCTACCTTAATGGCAGCAGGAGAATCAATGGTTGCTCTTCCTGAACCGCCTGTAAGAGTTACATCCATGGTATAGTCGCCATCTTCAAGATTCAGATCTGCCAGAGTCTTACCTTCACTTGTCTTGCTGTCTTTCGCATCTTTGTCTGTGTCATCTGCTTTGGAATCTGCATCTTTATTTTCTTTATCATCTTTTTTTGCATCTGTATCATCGGATTTTACAGGATTTTTGACACTTACCTTATGGTCATACCATTTTCCTTTTGTTCCGATTAAAGCTACATCGAATTCTTCATCAATTGCGGGTACCGGGATATCAAATCCATATACTTCCTCACTCATTCCATCGCTGTATGTAACAGTATCTGTGGTTGGTTCAAGAATCTCTGCCCCGTCTTTCTGTGCATCTTCTGCTTTTCCCACAAAAAGGTTTACAATTTTCTTAGAAGCAAGGCTTACATGGATAGTCATCTTGCCATCCTTTACTGTAAGGGTTCCTTTTCCGTCGTTTGCTTCATTTACATGGAACATTCCGCTGTCTGTATCAAATTCTGCTGTGTAGGTGCCATCCTCTAATGTATCACCCTTGGATGCATCTGTTTCTTTATTATCTGTGTTTTCTGAATCAGCATCTTTTGCAGTGGTTTCTTCTTTATCAGTGGTTTCTTCTGTTGCCGTATCAGTATCTGTCTTTGCAGCAACCGGGCTTGTACCGATCAGAGTGGCTGAAATAGTAAGTGCTGACATTAATAATGTAAATGAACGTTTCTTCATGATTATTTCTTCTCCCTTATCTTCATATTTTTTATAGTTTTTTCTATCGTGCTGTTCAACCCATCTGCTGCAGAGCAACAGGTTTTTGAACAGGTGATGGCAAATATATTATAGTAATTCCAGAAAATAATGCAATTAAGACAGTTCCTCTGGATCTTTCTCAGATGTGCGCACATTACTGTGAACGGAATGAACAGAAACGTGCGAACTGTTTGCAGTATTTTATGGAATTGCTATGACTTCTTTTTTTCTTATCATATAATATATCTGCCCGGAAACTTTTGCAAGTTCTCCGGGCAGTTTATCTTGTTTGAACAATATTTTTATTCAGCGTCAGCCTCTGCAGTATCAGCTGTTGTCTCAGCTGCGTCATCTGCCTGTGCATCGTCTGCACTGTCATCTGTTGCTTTGGCATCAGTATCTTCTGCTGCTGCATCGTCAGATGCTCCAAGAGAATCAATTGCTGCTTTTGTATGAGCCACATACAGATCTTCTACTGCTGCGATTCTTCCAAGACCTGCGATCTGACAGTCAACACTGTCGAAATCACCGGATGCCTCAAACTGAGATTTCCAGGAATCTGCATCATCACCGGCCATATCATTGTTAGCGTGGTCTCCGGCAACAACCATCAGAGGACGAAGGATTACATTCTTGAATCCTGCTTCTTTTACTTTCTCGATAACCTTGTCACATGCTGTGTCTTCCGGTTCTCCCTCTACAGTTCCGATGAAAGCGTTTGTGAATCCAAGATCATCCATCTGTGTCTGCATCTGGTCATAGGTTACGTTAGCTGTATGGGATGTACCATGTCCCATGAATACAAATGCTGTGCCTGCATCTGCTGCTGCTTTCATATCATCAAATCCAGCTTCCTTGCAAGCTTCATCTGTGATTGCCTGAGCAACTGCTTTCTTGTCATCATTGATCACTGTAGCGTCATCACCAACTTCACCGAGCATTGGCTCTGCAATTGCAACAGATTCAAATTTGTCTTTTGTATCCATCAATTGCCTCTGTCATTTCATCATATTCTGCACCATGCATCAGATGTGTCGGCTGTACAACAAGATTCTTAACACCGTTAGCTACTGCACGGTCAAGAGCCTGCTGCATATTATCGATTACTTCATCATCTCTTGCCTGTACATGTTGATGATAATCTGTGCTGTAAATGCACGTCTTACTGACCAGTCCGGATATGCTTCTGCAAGGGCATCCTCGATTCCTTTGATATCCTCTGCACGACTGTCGTTGAAGGATGTACCAAAGCTTACTACAAGAAGTTCGTTCTCACCGATCTCATCCTGGTTACGAGGATCATCCTTGGAAGCATCACCTGTGTCACGTCCAAAGTATTCAGGACTTGCTTCTTCACCTGTTACCAGCTCTTTCTGAGCATCTGTAAGTTTGTCCCATGCTTCTTTTGCTGCTTTACAGTCTTCGTCAGTTGTGTCTGTTCTTTCCTGAACATAAATCTTATCGATCAGGGCACCAACTTCGTCTGCTGCTTTCTGATCATCATCAGAAGCTTCTGTTGTATCATCAGATGCTTCCTCTGTATCTGCTGCATCTGCATCGTCTGCAGCTGCTTCTGTGTCATCTGCTGACTCTTCTGTTGCTGTATCATCAGATGCAAAAGCTACTGCACCTGTTGCTGCAGTCATGGAACAAGTCATAGATACTGCCAGTAATAAAGCTAACATGGATTTTCTTTTCATTTCGTTTTTCCTCTTTTATTTCTCGTATTTCCGGACAATTGTATGCACAAAAAGGCAACTGCATATTCTGCAGCTACCGCTTTCCCATAAATACATGGTTTATATGTACCAGATATATCTGTAATTTCCGATTCTGTCTGATTCATTTAATAAAAGAGCTATGTATCGTTATGAGAATACAGGTTCTGTATACCGCAGACCTTAAATTCTACGCCAAGGCAGTTCTCCTGACTTCGATCATCGCTGTTTCTCCCTTCCCGGTTTCCCAGTGGTCTCTGAAAAGCAGCTCCCATACACAGTGACGGTATCGCTCCGGATTCTCACCGGATTCTCTTTTGCGCATCAAGTACGATGCAACCTTTGCGTTATAACATTGCACATATTCAATTCGGATATTCTTTTTTATCACATTTTCACAAAAATGTCAATACAATTCGTGTATATTTTCCTTTAATGTTTGGCATTAGTGTTACTGTTCACTCCGTTCACAGTAACGTAGCCAATTCATTCCAGATTGCCTGCGGCAATGGAATTTTGGCTTGTATGTATATTATCGCGTTATTCATTACACTTCTGTCAGGGCTTTGAAAAAACAGGTTCTGTTTCCGGTATGGCAGGCTGCACCGATCTGCTCTACTTTAGCAAGGATCGTATCATTGTCACAATCCAG
>ENA-OQDF01000683-OQDF01000683.1-human-gut-metagenome-genome-assembly--contig:-NODE-683-length-14273-cov-2.061784_pt1 | contig 14273 bp, 14 predicted proteins | sample MGYA00242769_ERZ504597 | MGnify/ENA primary metagenome ERZ504597 (study PRJEB26092, sample SAMD00036305) | human gut metagenome | host: Homo sapiens | study: EMG produced TPA metagenomics assembly of...
CCCGCCCCGATATGAGCATAAAAGTGGGATGATAATCCCACGATATGCGAATATTGGGTAGATTGTGGGAGTGCGTAGCACGGAGCAATCCGTAGGCATCAAAGTCGGGGACTTTGACCCCGACATCTTATAATGATTGATATGAATGAAACAAAATGACCGGATATGTCTTTGACAGAAAAGTTTTTAAAAGAAGATAGAGCAGAAGATGCAACCGCTTTTTTCAGGCAGTTTTTATAGTTTTTAAGGATGATTCGTATAAATCTGTTGAAAAAAGCTGTCTGATGTTGTATCATGAACGATATATGTGGGGACATAGATAATATAATAAGGATTGGTGAAAAGATGAAATTAAAGAAGATTTGCAGTGTAGTTGTTGCAGCAGCGTTGACCTTTTCACTTTCAGTCACTCCGATTCTTGCAGATGAGGTAAGTGATCTGAAGAAGCAGAAAAAGGATACTGAGGAGCAGGTGAACAGCCTGCAGACGCAGCTTAATTCTCTGATGACAAAGATTTCAGAGCTGGAGAATGATCTGATCACGACTGGTGAAGAGATTTCGCAGACAGAGGAAGATCTGAAGGCTGCCCAGGAAGAGCAGGAGCAGCAGTATCAGGCGATGAAGCGTCGTATCAAGTATATGTACGAGGCGGGAACCGGAAGTGCAACGGTGGAAAAGGTACTTTCTTCCGGTAATACGACAAGTGCATTGAAGCAGGCAGAGTATTCTCAGGATTTACATAGTTATGACAGAAAGAAATTGAATGAGTATGTAGCAACAGTAGAGAAAGTTGCAGAGCTGAAGGATACGCTTGAGACGAAGATGGATGATCTTGAGAAGACGCAGACGGAGTATGAAGAGCAGAAGACGGAACTGAATACGACGATCACCGAGAAGAGTTCTGAGATCAAGGATCTTGATGTGCAGATTGACGAGGCTGTGAAGAAAGCAGCCGAGGAAGAGGCAAAGCGTCAGGAAGAAGCAAGAAAAGCGGCAGAAGCTGCTGCGGCAGCCGAGGCGGCTAAGAAGAATAATAATAACCGGAATACCGGAGGGACAACGAACAACGGTGGTACTACAAATAATGGTGGTACGACCAATACCGGAGGGACAACCAACAGTGGTGCTACATACAATCCAAGTACCGGAAATGCGATTGTAGATGCAGCGTATTCACAGATTGGTGTTCCGTATGTATGGGGTGGAACAACTCCATATGTCGGACTGGATTGTTCAGGACTGGTTCAGTATTGTTACAGACAGGCAGGAAAGTCGATCCCGAGAACAAGTGGTTCGATTCTTGCAGGCGGAACAATCGTCAGTGATCCGCAGCCGGGAGATATCTGCTGGACACCGGGTCATGTGGCAATCTACATAGGAAATGGTCAGATGATCGAGCACAGCAGACGGGTGTGCCGGTGAAGGTCAGTAAAGTCCGTGTGGTATATTATGTGAGATATTAGCAGGAAAGAAAAAGTCATCGCAGTAAGCGATGGCTTTTTTGATTATTTTCTATGCAGGCACAATTTCCAGCCAGTATCCGTCCGGGTCAGAAATAAAATAAATTCCTCTGTTGTCTTCAACATCATATCATAAAGCAGAAAAAGGAAAAGAATCTCAATAAAAATCAGGGAAAAACCAGGACTGGGTACGGAAAAGAAAAGTGAAAAATAAAAGAAGAAAATGCATGAAAAAAGGTGAGAAAATGCAAAAAGATAAAAATAGAACCGTAAAAATTCGATTTAAACTGACAAAAATGCAAGAAACCATTGACGAAATGTCAAAAGTTGTATACAATAGCAATTAGTGTGGCGATGTCACAAGAGTATTCAAGAAAGAATGGAGGAATCCTGCAATGACTGCATACAAAGATTTGAGCAAAGAAGAGTTATTAGAGTTAAAGAAGGGACTGGAAGCCCGCTTTGAAGAGATTAAGGCGAAGGGTCTTTCATTGGATATGTCCAGAGGTAAGCCGGCTGCAGACCAACTGAATCTGTCAATGGGGATGATGGATGTACTGAACAGCAGTGAAGAGCTGACCTGTGCCAATGGCGTTGACTGTCGGAATTATGGTGGTCTTGACGGAATTGATGAAGCAAAGCAGCTTCTTGCAGATATGATGGAAGTACCAAAGGATAATGTGATCATTTTTGGTAATTCAAGTCTGAATGTTATGTATGATACAGTTGCAAGAGCAATGACTCATGGAGTTATGGGAAGTACACCATGGTGTAAGCTTGATAAAGTAAAATTCCTCTGTCCTGTTCCGGGATATGACAGACACTTCGCAATTACAGAGCATTTCGGAATTGAGATGATCAATATTCCGATGACATCGGAAGGACCAGATATGGATCTAGTAGAAGAACTGGTAAATAATGATCCTGCAGTAAAAGGAATCTGGTGTGTTCCGAAATATTCTAATCCACAGGGAATTACGTACTCAGATGAGACAGTCTTCCGTTTTGCAAATCTGAAACCGGCAGCAGAAGATTTCCGTATTTTCTGGGACAATGCCTACTGTGTTCACCATCTGTACGAGGACAAGCAGGATTATCTGCTGGAGATTTTGATGGAGTGTAAAAAAGCAGGAAATCCGGATATGGTCTATAAGTTCTCATCTACATCCAAGATCAGTTTTCCTGGATCAGGAATTGCAGCAATGGCTGCATCAGATGCGAACCTGAAAGATATCCGTAATATGATGAAGGTACAGACGATCGGACATGACAAGGTAAACCAGCTTCGTCATGTAAGATTCTTTAAAGATATCCACGGAATCGTAGAGCATATGAAGAAGCATGCTGATATTTTAAGACCGAAGTTTGAAACGGTACTGGAAGTACTGGACAAAGAACTTGGCGGACTGGAGATCGGTTCATGGATCGCACCAAGGGGAGGTTATTTTATCTCCTTTGACGCACTGGATGGATGTGCAAAGGCGATCGTGGCAAAGGCAAAAGAAGCGGGTGTAGTGCTGACCGGTGCAGGAGCTACGTTCCCTTACGGAAAGATCCTCATGACAGCAATATCCGTATCGCTCCGTCTTATCCGACTCCGGAGAACTTGAGATGGCAGCAGATATTTTTGTACTGAGTGTGAAGCTGGTAAGTATTGATAAGATCCTGGAAGAAAAATAATTGAAGCAGAACAGATAAGAAAAAGAAAAAGTGTCGCTTTCCGATCCGCAGAGGATGATCCTCCAGAAAAGAAAGTGGCACTTTTTAAATCCTGTCTGACAGTGAAATTCTACCAGATACCGAGAATGTGCTGCATCATAAGACTGACAAAAGCAATGCCGATCCAGCAGCAGAATCCGGTGAGAATAGGTTTCATTCCGGTCCTGACGAGCTTGACAATATTCGTATTCAGACCGATTGCGGACATTGCCATGATGATTAGAAATTTGCTCAGTTCTTTCAACGGGGCGGTTACACCGGCAGGAAGATGAAAGATGGTTGTGACAACCGATGCAAGAACGAAAAACAGTACGAACATCGGAAAGGCACGTTTCAGACTGAAAGAAGATCCTTCGGTATTTTTGGATTTCCGGCTTTTGTAAATGGCGAGGACTAATGTGATCGGGATGATCGCAAGTGTTCTTGTCATTTTTACGATTGCAGCAGCTTCCAGTGTATTGCTTGCATGGATTCCGTCCCAGGCGGTAGCAGCGGCAGTGACAGAAGAGGTATCATTGATGGCGGTTCCTGCAAACAATCCGAATCCTTCATTTGTCAGACCAAGGGCAGCTCCGAGTGAAGGAAAGACGAGGGCGGCAATGACGTTGAACAGGAAAATAACGGAGATAGACTGGGCAATCTCTTCATCATCAGCTCCGATGACCGGTGCAGTAGCTGCAATGGCACTTCCTCCGCAGATAGATGAACCGACACCGACCAGAACTGCACTGTTGGAATTGATATGCAATATTTTATACATAATAAAAGCAATTACCAGTGATGTAGTGATGGTGGAAAGAATGATCGGGAGAGACTGCTTCCCTTTTGCCAGAATTTCTGTGAGATTCATTCCGAATCCAAGGAATACAACGGCTGTCTGCAGGATCTTTTTGGATGTAAAATTAATTCCCGGTGAAAAGACGGTTTTATCGGTCAGGATCAGGGTAACGATCATACCGATCAGAATAGAAAAGACCGGACCGCCGACAACGGGGACAGCCTTTCCGAGCAGCCATGATGGAATGGCAATCAGCAGGCATAAGAGCAGGCCTGCACCATTTTTCTTAAAAAAGTTCATAAAATATTCCTCCTGTGTTTTATGTAATAAAAATCTTCAGTCAGCGATAACGATAGATTCCTGTCTACAGATACTGTAGCCAGCAATTACTATAGCACATCCGGATGAGAATTGGAAATGATATCTCTTTATAAAAAACAAAATTATGGTATGATTCTGAACGGAAAGTATTTATGCCGGAAGATATCAAAAATTATTTCCGCGATGATGTATATGATATAAAGGGGCAGAAAGAGTTATGGTAAAAGGTGTTATATTTGATGTAGATGGAGTTCTTCTGAACTCCATGCCTGTATGGGAGAATCTCGGTGAACTCTATTTACAGAAATTCGGGATCCAGGCAGAAAAAGATTTAAGTGAGATTCTATATGAAATGAGTCTGAAAGAAGCAGCGGAGTATCTGATTTCTCATTACGGACTGAAGCAGACCGTGGAAGAGGTTACAAAGGGGATTGTAAAGGAAGTAGAGCAGTTTTATGTGGAAAAAGTGCCTCTGAAAGAGGGAGTACGTGAATATCTGAAAGAATTGAAAGAACGGAAGATCCCGATGGTGATCGCCACTTCCGGTGACCGGAAGAATGCAGAGGCAGCATTGAAAAGACTGAAAGTTTTTTCTTATTTTGAAGGAATTTTTACGGCTTCAGAGATCGGAAGTGGAAAGAATCAGCGATCTGTATTTCGCAGCGGCACTTCAACTGGATACAGATCCGGGGCAGACCTGGGTCTTTGAGGATGCATGGCATGCAATCAGAACGGCAAAGAGTGCGGGATTTAAGACGGTCGCAGTCTATGATAAGGCGAACGATAAAAATCTGGGACAAATCTGGAATCATGCGGATATTTATCTGCCGGATCTGTTGAATTTCAATGAGTCTGGAGCAGGGCATCTGAAATGTGAAAAAGAGAAAATCGTTGTGCTTCTGCAAGGCTTGTTATAGAAAAGGCTTGTCATTCTGTAAAGCTTCCTATAGAATGAAAGAGATGCAAATGAAAGGAATGGAGTAAAATAAATGGACGGGTCTATGTTTATTGGAACATGGTGGGCTTTGATTCCACCGCTTCTCGCAATTATACTTGCGTTTATCACAAAGGAGGTATACAGCTCCTTATTTATCGGAGTAGCCGTAGGAGCACTCCTTTACAGTGGATTCCACCCGTGGGATTCATTTGTTAATTTTTTTGAGATCATGAAGAACAGTATGAATCTGAATATTCTTATTTTTGATGTACTGTTGGGAATGATCATTGTACTGATGGCAAAATCGGGAGGTTCTGCTGCTTATGGAAAATGGGCGGGAACAAAGATCAGAACCAAGCGGAGTGCCTTACTTGCGACGATGGGACTGGGTGTCCTGATTTTTGTAGATGACTATTTTAACTGCCTGACAGTCGGATCGGTAATGCGTCCGGTCACAGATCAGCAGAAAGTTTCGAGAGCAAAACTTGCCTATATCATTGATGCAACGGCAGCTCCGGTGTGCATTATTGCACCGATCTCAAGCTGGGCTGCTGCAGTGAACTCGTATGTGCCTGCAGATGCAGGGATCAGCGGTTTTCAGTTGTTTTTGCGTACTATCCCGTATAACCTGTATGCGATCCTTACACTGGTGATGGTATTTTTTATCTGTTTTACGGGCTTTGATTTCGGACTGATGAAAAAGCATGAAGAAAATGCGGCGAAGGGTGACTTATTTACCAGCGGTGGTGATGAATTTGAGCAGGTGTCTGAGGATGAAGTGAACCCGGGCGGTAAGTGATGGATTTAGTACTTCCGGTTGCGGTGCTAATTGTTTCTGCGATCGGAGCAATGATCTATACCGGTTATCTTGGCGGAGCGAAAGACATTATCACTGCATTTTCCGGCTGTGATGCAGAAACCAGTCTGATTTTCGCAACGATGGTGACGATCTTCTTTATGATGCTTCTGTATCTTCCGAGAAAGGTTGTAGATTTTAAAGGTTTATGGAAAGTCTGGTAGAAGGCTTTAAGCTGATGATCCCGGCGATTACGATCCTGATCTTTGCGTGGTCACTGAAAGGAATCGGAGATGCAATGGGACTGGCTGAATTTGTAGGCGGTATCGTGGGAGAGAATGCTTCAGCAAGTATTTTCATCCCGGTAGTATTATTTGCAGTTGCGATTTTCCTGTCTTTTTCAACAGGTACCTCCTGGGGGACATTTGCGATCCTTGTTCCGATCGCAACAGGAATGTTTGCAGGAAATACCAGTCTGGAGATGATGATCATTTCTGTATCAGCAGTTCTTGCGGGTGCAGTGTGCGGGGATCATGTTTCACCGATCTCAGATACAACGGTTATGTCTTCCGCAGGGGCTCAGAGTAATCATCTGAATCATGTATCCACGCAGATGCAGTATGCGGCGATTGTGGCAGGTGTATGTATGGTTGGATATATTATTGCGGCACTTACGAAAATATGGTGGCTGACACTGGGAATCAGTCTACTGATCCTTTTGGCAATCCTGATGGGAATGAAGATCGTTCTTTCTAAAAGGCAGGCAGCATAAGATGATAAAAATTGAAGTACCATACCTTGATCAGAGTCATTATTATCCCACAGGATGTGAAAGCGTATCGACCGTGATGCTTTTGCAGTATCTTGGCTACAGGGTGAGTGTGGATGAGTTTATCCGGGATTATCTGAAGCAGGATTCATTTGAAGAACGCTGGGGTGATCTATATGGACCGGATCCGCGACATTGTTTTTGTGGAAGTCCCTATGATGCGGAATCCTATGGATGCTATGCTCTGGTCATCGTGGAGTCTTTAAATCGGATTTTGAAGAAAAAGCAGTGGCTGAAAAGTTGCAGCAGCAGACAGAAACGGAGAAAAATATTCATTATCGTGCAGTTGATGAATCGGGAAAGACGGCAGAGCAGCTTGTAGAGCGATATGTCAGCAAAGGAATGCCGGTCATTTTCTGGGCATGTATCAATATGCGTGAACCGAAGACCGGACCAGTCTGGAAGCTGAAAGAGACGGGGGAGACCTTTACGTGGATTTCCAATGAGCATTGTATGCTGTTGGTCGGAGCGGATGAGGAAAATTATTACTTTAATGATCCATATGATGGTCATGGTGTGATCGGTTATCCAAAGGCTCTTGTGGAGGATCGGCATCAGGCACAGCACATGCAGGCAGTTGCAGTTGTGAAGATCCTGGAAAATGACTGCGAAAAGAGAAAGCCGGGAACAGAGACACTCTGAAGTACAGAGTGTAGATCTGTTCCCGGCTTTTTGCCAGGTATACGACAAAAAGATATACTGCCGTTTTTAATCGGCAAAAGTTACACCTGCTTTATAAAAGCTGGATTCCGCCGGCAGCAGCTTTTTCTGCTACGTCATCCGGCCAAAGAGAAGACTGGACTTCTCCGATATGAGCTTTTCTCAGATAATACATACAGATACGTGACTGACCGATTCCACCACCTACAGTATAAGGCAGTTCACCGTTCAACAGAGCCTTCTGGAATGGCAGTTCAGCACGTTCTTCACATCTGGCTTCTTTTAACTGGTTTTTAAGGGAAACTTCATCTACACGGATTCCCATAGAGGAAAGTTCCAGTCCCATGTCGAGAACCGGATAGTAAACGATGATATCTCCATTTAACTCCCAGTCATCATAGTCCGGTGCACGTCCGTCGTGCTTCTCACCGGATGCAAGAAGTCCGCCAATCTTGGAAATAAATACCGCTCCCTTTTCTTTGGCAATCTTTGTCTCACGTTCTTTTGTGGAAAGATCAGGATAAAGATCTTCTAATTCCTGAGAGGTGATGAAGAAAATATCATCCGGAAGAAGAGGTTCGATGTAATTGTATCTTCTGGATATGTAATCTTCTGTATCCTTCAGTGCCACATAAACCTTGCGGACGGTATACTCCAGGGTTTCCATGTTGCGTTCTTCCTTGGAGATAACTTTCTCCCAGTCCCACTGGTCTACATAGAGAGAGTGGATGTTGTCGGTATCCTCGTCTCTGCGGATGGCACTCATATCAGTATAGAGTCCTTCCCCTGAGTGGAATCCATAATGCTTCAGTGCATATCTTTTCCATTTCGCAAGAGAATGGACGATCTCTGCTGCAGCATCATTCTGTTCTTTAATTCCAAAAGAAACCGGACGTTCTACTCCATTTAAGTTATCGTTCAGCCCGGATTCAGGACGGACGAAAAGAGGAGCGGAAACGCGGGTCAGATGCAGATTCTTTGCAAGTGCACGTTCAAAATGATCTTTTACTTCCTTGATGGCAACTTCCGTTTCACGGATCGTGAGCGGAGAGGTATAGCTTCAGGAATTTTTAACTGTTCCATATGATTTCTCCTTTATATGATTCAATGTCTGCGATTGTCAACAGCATTCCTCTTTATTTTAAAGGGAGAGATATTATAAGTCAATTATCTTGTATTATAATGTGAAAATTGCTAAAATATATAACAGGGAATGTCTTCAGATCAGAAGAGGTAACAAAGGGGAAAAGAATCGCAGAAGAACGAAGGTGGAGTATATGAATATGAAAATGATTGTGGATTCGATCGGAAATTTTGATTTTAATGTACTGCTGGCAGGGTTTAATGACAGCTCTCATGTGCTGACTCAGGTAGAATTGATCTCACTGATCGTATTAGGCGTGTTAGGAATTGGAATCTGCCTGACCGGGTGGAAATTTGTCAGAGTGTGGGCAGTTATATTCGGCTTTGTATCTGGAACTGTCGGTGGAGCGGCAGCAGCATATTTCGCGGGACTTGCTGTGGATTACATATGGATTCCGGGACTGGTAGTGGGAGTAATTCTGACCGCATTAAGTATATGGAAGAAAAAAGTGGGCGGTTTTTGGTTATGCTGGCTGATGACAGCACTGGTGGGAGTCCATCTTCTGAAACCGGACAGTGTGATTCTGTGGGGAGTCTGTATCGGTGTCGGTCTGCTTGTAGCAGTAGTCTTTATTTGGTTTTCAAGCATTGTTACGATTTTTGTCACTTCCATTTTTGGCGGTATGGTTACAGGAAGCTGTATTTATTATCTGATTCCTGTAAATATGAGATGGATCCATATTGTATTATGCATAGTGGCAGCGGTACTCGGAGTGTGGATTCAGATGCTCATGGAATCGGGTAAGCAGAAAAAGAGCAATCTGAAGACAGCGGAAAAGATCCGTGAAAATAATTCTACAGAAAATGATGTGGAACGAGCAAGAAACTGGATCGATGAAGTAGAAGAGGACCAGATGGAAAAGGAAGACGCATCTGAAGTGGAGGAAGAGGAGTATTATTTTGATGAAGAAGATTCCACGATAGAAGAAGATTATTATTTGGATGAGGAAGCCCCTGAGACAGAGGAAGAAGGGGATTTGGATGAGGAAGACCCTGAGACAGAGGAAGACGAGTATTTGGATGAGGAAGACTCTGAAATAGACGAAGATTACTATTTGGATGACGAAGATCCTGAAATAGATGAAGATTACTATTTGGATGACGAAGATCCTGAAATAGAGGATGAGGACTATTATGACGAGGATGAATCAGGGGAAGAATAACAGGTATGGAAGTGGATTCTTTCAGAAAAGGAGGCTGTGCGTATGAAGATTGATATGCATTGTCATGTAAAAGAAGGCTCAATAGACAGCAGAGTCGGGATTGAAGAGTATATTGAAATTCTGAAGAAAAAGGGATTCCAGGGAATGGTAATCACGGATCATGATACGTATAACGGATACCGTTACTGGAAAGAGAATATCAAAGGAAAGAAGCATACAGATTTTGTTGTACTGAAAGGGATTGAATATGATACGCGTGATGCGGGTCATATCCTGGTGATCATGCCGGAAGGAGTTAAGATCCGTCTGCTGGAAATGCGGGGAATGCCGCTGGCGTTGTTGATCGATCTGGTTCATCGTAATGGCGGAGTTCTTGGACCTGCACATCCATGCGGTGAAAAGTATATGAGTTTTACGCATGCAAGAAAATTCTACCAGTCACCGGAGATTATCAAGCGTTTTGATTTTGTAGAGGGATTTAACAGTTGTGAGACAACGGAGTCCAATGCCGGAGCGATGAAGCTTGCAAAGAAATATGGAAAGCTGACAACCGGAGGAAGTGACTCCCATAAAAGTGAATGTGTAGGTCGGGGGTATACGATCCTGCCTGAACCGGTCAGTTGTGAGACGGAGCTGATCTCCCTGATCCATAAAAGACTCCGCTAAAAACAGGTGGAGTACTTACAACAAGACGACGAAAGAGAAGATCGGAAAGATCAACAAATTCCTGGTATACTCATTCTGGGTCTATAATAAAAGTGGTGAATTGTTAAAGCGTCATGGCAGAAATAAAAAATGGAAGAGGAGCATCCATTTGATCCGATCGACCCGATCGAATTATATTATCATCCGTAATACGTTCCGCATGGAAAGGAATAAAAGAGTCAGAAAAACTGGAAATACAGAAGCGGCTTCAGTGTAAGCCGCTTCTGTATTTTCCGGGAGTAGTTCCATATTTTCTTTTAAAAAGCCGGTTGAAGTAAGAAAGGTGTTCAAAGCCACATTCTTCAGCAATCGTAAGAACGGAGTCGGAAGAATTTTTCAGTTTCTGTCCGGCAATCGTAAGTCGGTAGTCATTCAGATATTCGATAAAACCGGTTCCCATATGAAGTTTAAAAAATTTCATAAAATGTGATTTACTGTAATAAGTGAGAGCGGCCATATCTTCAATGGAGACTGGTTCAGTATAATGTTCTTCTACATATTTGAGGACAAGCTTCATTTTTTGAGAGATTTTAACCGGGGAGAAGAGGCGTGTTCCTTTTTTTCTGATTTGAGATCAGAATGTAAAAGAACTGAAAAAGATAACCTTTTAATGCAAGTTGCCATCCGTCAGGACGGGTTTCGCATAACAGGTCGATCTGACAAATACACTCAGTAAGCTGTCCATGGCAGGGGACGGCAGGAGTAAAAAAAATCTCTACAGGAACAGAACCTGACATAAGAGGATGAAGAAACTGCGTGGCACAGAGATCATTGTCCCCGGAGATGAGAAGTTCGGGAAGTAAAAGGATATTTTCGTATTCCATGGAATCGGATTCATGTTGTTCGATGGAATGAAGACAGCCCGGACGGATAAAAATGATGTCTCCTGCATTGACGATCTTTTTCTGAAAATCGACTGAGATCAGACCATGCCCTTTTTTTATAACAATCAGTTCCAGTTCGTCGTGCCAGTGAAGCGGGACGCGGGTAAAGTCCAGTGGAATGGAACAAGGATAAGTATTGTATGGGAATTCTGCAGTTGTGTGCTGCTTGGTTTCGTGATAATTCTGATAATTATTGATCTGCAAATAAATCTGCTCCTTTCAGAGTGGTTCATGGATGAGCGACAGGATCGACTCACATAATGCCTGCTTATACAATAGAATGATGTCGGGGTCAAAAGCCCCCGACTTTGATGCCTACGGATTGCTCCGTGCTACGCACTCCCACAATCTACCCAATCTTCGCATATCGTGGGATTATCATCCCACTTTTATGCTCATATCGGGGCGGGTCCTAAGGTCTTTCACCCACCTATGAGCAAGCTCATGTGGGCTTAGACCTTTTGACCCTGGCATCATAAAATTTTTGAAAGAAATTCCTTCAGTCGTGCATCCTTTGGATGTTCAAAAACTCCTGCGGACCGGCTTCTTCTTTAATCTGACCGTCATCCATGAAAAGGACCCTCGATGCCACTTCTCTCGCAAACCCCATCTCATGGGTTACAACCACCATCGTCATGCCTTCCTGTGCCAGCTCTTTCATCAGTTCCAGAACTTCTCCGACCATCTCCGGATCAAGTGCTGAAGTCGGCTCGTCAAAAAGGATCACATCCGGATTCATCGCAAGAGAGCGGATGATCGCAACTCTCTGCTTCTGACCGCCTGATAAAGTGGACGGATAGACATCTGCCTTATCCTCCAGTCCGATCCTGGTAAGAAGCTTCATGGCATTTCCCCTGACTTCTTTTTGATCTGTTCCTTTGTCGTAGTGATCGGAACAAGAGCTTCTTTCTTATCTTTTCCTCTGAAAACATTTTTGAACTGAATCCTGCGGTTCGCTCTTTTTGCTTTCTTCAGATCCCTGCACTGCAGATATTCCGGTGCCATCATCACATTCTGCAGAACCGTCTTATTGTTAAAAAGATTGAAATGCTGGAATACCATTCCCATATGGCGGCGATGAACATTAATATCTACTTTCATATCTGCAATATCAACACCGTTAAAAATGATATTTCCGCCTGTTGGATCTTCCATACAGTTTAAGCACCGCAGGAAAGTACTCTTACCGGAGCCGGATGGTCCGAGTACAGCAACGATATCACCTTTGTTGATCGTGACATTAATTCCCTTCAGGATCTCTTTGTCCCCGAAGCTTTTTCTAAGATTAATTACGTCTATCACTCTTCTTCAGGCTCCTTTCCAAGATTTTTACAAGCAGCGTTATGATCAGTACAAGTGCGATATAGATCAATGCCATCACAAGATAAGGTACCATAAATTCATAACTGTTACTTCCGATATAATTAAACGCAACATAAAGATCTGCTGCTCCGACGAAACTGACAACAGAAGTCTCTTTTACAAGCGAAATAAACTCATTTCCAAGTGTCGGAAGAATATTCTTGACAGCCTGTGGAATCACGATCTTTGTCATACTTGTCCCAAAGCTCAGACCCACGCACGTCCTGCCTCCATCTGTCCCGGATCTACTGACTGAATACCACTTCGCATGATCTCTGAAATATAAGCTCCGCTGTTCAGACCAAATACAACCATTGCGACCTGCACACCGGTAATTTTTACTCCAATGATCGGAAGCAATACATAATAAAATACCAGTAGCTGTACTACCATAGGTGTTCCTCTGAAGAGTGCCACATAAAAACTGCAGATATGATTCAGCACCTTTGGCAGTGTCTTGTATTTCGGGATCACCCTTACTGTTGCGATCAGAGTTCCGATCACAATACCGATAATGAGACCGCAGATTGCGATCATCAATGTATTCTGCAAACCCTGCAGTACTTTTACATAGCCGTTCTGATCCAGAAAATTTCTATAAATTTATCTACTTTCTGACTGAAATTGCCCATAAGTTTCCTTTCTTAAAAAGGAAAATGCCGCAGCATACGTTGTCTGCATTTCCCTTTCTCTTCTCTTTCCTTCAACAGTACTGCACTGTGGCAGATCACTGTCCCGTTTCCCTGATCCTACTGAACCTCGTTGATTGCTGTTGTGATTGCAGATGCAGGAGCGGCATCAATGATAACATAATTGATATTTCCATTGAGCATATCCTGTACTGCCAGAGAACCACTCTTATAAGTTACGCATTTTGCCGGAAGTCCCGGGAAATCCCATTCTTCGCTTCCTTCAACATAATACTGTCCTGTTGTTCCCTGCTGAACACCGATCTTATCAGACTCTTTCAGTTCTGCAAGTTTCGCTGCCACATCATCTGCACTCTTGCAGTCATCGAATGCTGTATCGTTGCTTGGTACGATCAGACGCTGGGATGCTGAATAGTAAGAATCTGTAAAGGTTACATACTTTTCTCTCTCTTCATTGATCGTCAGACCTGCCATTGCAATATCACACTTCTGCTGGCTTACAGACAGACATACTGCATCAAAATCCATATTCTCGATTACAAGTTCTTTTCCAAGCTTCTCTGCAAGAAGGGATGCGATCTCCATATCGATTCCATAATAATCTTCACCCTTTGTATACTCGAAAGGCTCAAATGCTGCATTTGTTGCAACAACGACTGATCCTTTGTGGTATCAAGCTTTGCTGACTTTACTGCCTCCGGCTCTCCATCTGAGAAATACTTATTGCAGATCTCATCCAGTGTACCGTCCTCTTTGATTGATGCAATAAATCATTCACTTCGTCAAGAAGTTCCGGCTGCTCTTTATCAACACCAAATGCATACTCTTCATTCGTAAGGTCGATATCGATTACTTTTGCACACTTT
>ENA-OQDF01000684-OQDF01000684.1-human-gut-metagenome-genome-assembly--contig:-NODE-684-length-14262-cov-2.933074_pt1 | contig 14262 bp, 20 predicted proteins | sample MGYA00242769_ERZ504597 | MGnify/ENA primary metagenome ERZ504597 (study PRJEB26092, sample SAMD00036305) | human gut metagenome | host: Homo sapiens | study: EMG produced TPA metagenomics assembly of...
TTATTAGAAGCTATGTCTAAATAATTTTGACAAAGATAAAAACAAAAGGAGTACAAATTGTTGTACTCCTTTTTTATATGCAATTTTTTCAAAAAAAATCGCTTCGCTTATGCGAAGTATAAAATTAATCGACTGTAGGCATAAATAAAGCAGGCATATTATTAATCGTATCAGTAACTTTCTGCTCTGTTTCCATAGCTTTTCGATGTAATCGCTCGGCTTTGGCTAAATCTTTTGGTTTATTATCTTGAATACCGATAGCATAAGCCTTCCATGCTTGAATAGTATATGTCGTACTTTCCATGCGCAATTCATGTAAATGGCGAGCGCCTGTAGGTATTTGATAACTTTGTAGATAATTATACCAATCTTGATATGTTGGCACTATTTTATTATCAATAAAAGATTTTAACAATGCTCTTTGACTTGATGAAGGATTATTTTTGAAGTTTTCAGCTAAAACTATAAATTCGCTTTGTAATTGCTTGAATTGAACATTATTTCTATCTAAATCAGCTTTAGTATTAGTCAAATACGTATTTATATCTTGACGATAAAGATTAGATATCATAGTTAGATAATCTTGATAATTCGTAACTTCGCTGACTTGCCAAATACCTTCTTCATTTTTGACTAATTTTAATTTTAAATCAAAATTAGTATCTGTATATTTATCTGCAACTAAAATCGTTGCCATAACTGAATTATCATCAATAGTTTCTATGGATTTTATCTCTTTGAAACTTATATTGAACAACAAAGAGCGATTGATTAATTCTGTATAATCGATACCTAATTGACGACCTTTAAGCATAGAATCATAATTGAATCGTTGCCAATTTCCAGTTTGAATATATTTATCAATGCTCTGAATTGTACCATCAATAATGATGGGTTCAATGAGGGCATAGAAAGTTTGATAAATACTATGTTCTTTTTCCGTATAGATTTTGTCATTGATAAATATATCTTTAGTCAAAATCTTATAATTTGGTGGTAATAAAGTTTTTAAATCTACGTATTTATGAATAGTATCAATATCACGATGTTCAAAGGCTGTTTGCAATTCTTCTAAAGCATATTCAGGAGAATTAGTGCGCTGGTAATAGTAATAACCTCCTATAATCGATAAAATTAATAATACTAATAAAACTACAAAACAAGCAAATAAATTTTGTATGCGACGTTGTCTTCTTCGTTTAGCAACGGTTCGTTGCCATTTATCATCATTCATAATTAATTTACTCCAGGGTGAAAATTTGTATAATTATTATACCATAAAACAATATCGGTGGTTATTGCTTTTATTTTATAGTGTAAAGTTTACAATTTAATATTGACAAAAAATAATTGATGTGCAATAATATGAGCAAATCAATTCAAAAATTTAATACTTGCCTTAATGAAACCTATGAGGTGGAGATAAAAATATGAAATGCACTTACAGAGAGTAGGGGAGCTGAGAGCCTATAGTACGCAGCATATTAAATGGACCACTGAGGGTGCAGTCAACAGATTAGGGATAATCTTAGTATTCTGCAACGCGACACAAGCGTTAACTGTGAGGGATATGTTAGTATCCTGCAAAGAGGAGCATTTGCTCAAACAAGGTGGTACCGCGAGTAGAGTATAATATATAATTTTAGTGATTTAATTATATAGAAATATAGATACCCGTCCTTGATATTATTTTCAAGGACGGGTATTTTTATTTGCTTACAAGTAGATTTATAAAGGAGGATTAAAATATGTACAAACCGACTCTGGCAGAATTAGAAGCAATAAAAACAGAATATAAAATAGTGCCAGTGAGTAAAGAGATATTTGCTGACCTTACAACACCGATTAAAGTGTTGAAAATCTTGAAAAATATCAGTGATAATGTGTATTTATTTGAAAGTGTGGAGAATACACATCATTGGGGCAGATATTCTTTCTTAGGTTTTAATCCTTCTTTAGAGATTAGTTGTAAAAATCATTTATTGAAGATAAAAAAGCTAGAAATAATGAAATACAAGAAATTAAGACAGATAATCCAAATACAGAGATTAGAGAGATTTTAAAAGCATATAAAAGCCCTAAATTTGAATATTTACCGTCGTTTACTGGCGGATTAGTCGGATATTTTGCTTATGAATATTTGCGTTATCAAGAAAGTAAATTGGACTTTGTAGATGAAACAGTAAACAAAGATGAAGTTTCTTTCAATGATGTAGATTTGATGTTATTTGATAAGGTAATAGCTTTTGACCATTATACGAAAAAGATAATTTTAATTGTGAATATAAAAACTGATGATTTAGAAGCTAATTATGCTAAAGCCATTGATGATTTAGAAAAATTAGCAAAACTTATTATCTATGGCAAAGAAAAAGAAATACCTTCAGGGAAACTATTATCTGATTTTAAACGAGAGTTTTCTAAAGATGAATATATAGATGTAGTGAAAAAGACACAGCATTATATCAAAGAAGGCGATATTTTTCAGGCTATCATTTCCAATCGCATAGAAGCAGATTTTTCAGGAAGTTTATTAAATGCTTATCGTATATTAAGAACGATAAACCCTTCGCCATATATGTTTTATTTAAGCTCTAAGCAAATTGAGCTGACAGGGGCTTCACCAGAAACATTGATAAAATTAGAGGATAAAGAATTAAAGACTTTTCCGATAGCTGGCACGATGCCAAGAGGTAAAGATGAACGAGAAGATGATTTATTAAAAACAAGATTATTAAGTGATGAAAAAGAATTGGCAGAACATAATATGCTAGTGGATTTGGGCAGAAATGATATCGGTAAAATCAGTAAATTCAATTCAGTAACAGTAGAAAATATGCATAAAGTAGAGTTTTTCTCTCATGTGATGCATATAACAACTACTGTAAAAGGAAAAATCAAAGATGATTGTGATGCTTTAGATGCTATCGTAGCTACTTTGCCAGCAGGAACATTATCTGGTGCGCCAAAAATACGAGCTATGGAAATCATTCATGAATTAGAGAAAAGCCCAAGAGGTATTTATGGTGGTGCTGTGGGATATATCGATTTTGCAGGTAATATGGATATGTGCATAGGTATAAGAATGGCAGTAGCAAAACAAGGTAAAGTATTTGTTCGTTCAGGTGGCGGAATAGTCAAAGATAGCATACCTGAAAATGAATACCAAGAAACGATAAATAAAGCCCAATCAATGATAGAGGCAATTACAAAAGCACAGGAGGTGGAAACATATGATTTTGTTAGTAGATAATTATGATAGTTTTGTGTACAACTTATATCAATTAATTGGCTCAATAAATCCAAAGATAAAAGTCATTCGCAATGATGAATTAAATATAGAGCAGGTAAAAAAGCTAAATCCAAGTCATATTGTGCTATCTCCAGGGCCAGGAAAACCTAGTGAAGCTGGAATTTGCAGTGAAATCGTGAAAGTTTTTCAAGGTGAGATACCGATTTTAGGGATTTGTTTAGGTCATCAAGTCATAGCTGAAGTTTTTGAAAGTATTGTAAGTTATGCCAAAGAAGTAGTTCATGGCAAAGCTTTTAAATTAAAGATAATGGAAAATTCACCTTTATTTAAGGGTATAGATAAAGAATTTATGGGAGCAAGATACCATTCTTTAGCGATTAAAAGAGAAACTTTAGGCGAAGATTTAAAGATAATAGCAACTACTGATGATGGTGAAATTATGGCAATAGAGCATAGAAGATATCCTATTTATGGATTGCAATTTCATCCTGAATCGATTTTAAGTGATAATGGCAAGAAATTAATTCAAAATTTTCTGGATATAAGAGGTGGTCAAAATGATAAAACAAGCAATATATCAATTGAGCAATAAACAAGATTTAACAACAGAGCAGGCTATAGTTTCCATGCAAGAAATCATGAGTGGAACAGCGAGTGATATTCAAATTGCTAGTTTTTTGACTGCTTTGCGATTAAAGGGCGAAACAATAGATGAAATAACAGCTTTTGCTCAAGTCATGAGAGAAAAAGCTCAAAGCATAGATTATAAAGATGATTTATTTGAAATAGTCGGCACAGGTGGAGACGAAGCAAATACATTTAATATTTCAACTACAGCAGGATTTGTAATTTCAGCTAGCGGTATAAAGGTAGCTAAACATGGTAATCGCAGTGTATCTAGTAAATGCGGTGCAGCTGATTGTTTAGAAGCTTTAGGCACTAAATTAGAATTAGATGCTAAGCAGAATGAAAAGATGCTAGATGAAATAGGCATGTGTTTTATGTTCGCACCGAAGTATCACAGTTCTATGAAATATGCTAGTCCTGTTAGACGTGAACTAGGCATTAGAACAGTATTCAACATCTTAGGGCCACTTGCTAATCCTGCAAATGCTAATCGACAATTGATGGGCGTTTATCAAGAAGAATTAGTAGAGCCATTAGCGAAAGTATTATCTAATCTCGGTGTAAAAGAGGTGCTGTTGTCTATGGTTATGATGGTTTAGATGAGATAACAGCTTGTAATAAAACTTAGTATGTGAAATCAAAGATAAAAATTAAAGACATATACTTTAGATCCTAGAGATTATGGCATGGAATATGCAAATTCAGCTGAATTAGTTGGCGGAGATAAAAATGAAAATGCTCAAATTACAAGGGATATTTTAGCAGGAACTTTGGGGGCAAAACGCAATGCAGTATTATTAAATGCTGGCATGAGTATTTATTTAGCAAAAGATGGTTTATCTATACAAGATGGTATTAATATAGCCAAAGATACGATAGATACAGGCAAAGCTAAATATCAGATGGAACGATTTATCAAATATTCAAATGAGGTATGTTAAATGATTTTAGATGAAATTGTGAAGAAACGAAAAATCAATATAGCTAAACAAAACAGATAAAATCATTGGTCTATGCTAAAACAAGAAGCAGAATCTTTGCCCCAAAATAGAGACTTCCTTTAGAAAAAGCATTGATGAAACAAGATATAAATTTTATCTGTGAAGTGAAAAAAGCATCACCATCAAAAGGAATTATAGCTCAAGATTTTCCTTATTTAACTATCGCTAAAGAATATGAATTAGCAGGAGCAAGTGCTATTTCTGTACTCACAGAGCCAGATTATTTTTTAGGTGAAGATAAATATTTACAAGAGATTGCTCAAAATGTCAGTATTCCTGTATTATGTAAGGATTTTATCATCGATGAATATCAGATTTATAAAGCAAAAATCTTGGGAGCTTCAGCGATTTTATTGATTTGTGCGATTTTAGATGATGAAACGCTTAAGAGATTTTTTACCTTAGCTGAAAAATTAGGGCTATCCTGTTTAGTGGAAGCTCATGATGAAAATGAGATAAAAAGAGCCTTGAAGATACAAGCGAGAATTATCGGTGTGAATAATCGCAATTTAAAAGATTTCACTGTAGATGTAGAAAATAGTTTAAATTTAAGGTCTTTAGTGCCTGAAAATGTGATTTTTGTTTCTGAAAGTGGCATAAAAACTAAAGAAGATATAGAAAAATTAAGAGTTCATCAAGTGCAAGCCGTGCTTATCGGTGAAACTTTTATGAGGGCTAAAGATAAAGTCTTAGCACTTAAGGAATTATATGGAAAGAAAATAAGCCTAAAGTAAAATTTTGTGGCATGAAAACTAGAGAAGATATAGCTATCGTAAATAGATATACCCCAGATTATGTGGGGTTTATATTTGCTGAAAGTAAACGACAAGTAAGTATACAAACAGCAAATGATTTAGCTAAAAATTTAGATGAAAAAATTAAAAAAGTCGGTGTCTTTGTCAATACTTCGCTAACGCAAATTGAAGAGATAGCTCAGAAAGTTTCTTTAGATATCATTCAATTACATGGTGATGAGGATAATGAATTTATCAAAGCATTGAAAAATAAACTCGATTTGCCGATTTGGCAAGCGATAAAGTAAAAGATATTGTTGATATAGAAAGAGCGAAACAAAGTATTGCCGATATGATTTTGTTTGATGCTTATGTAAAAGATAGTGCTGGTGGCACAGGAAAGAGTTTTAATTGGGATTTGCTTAAGGATTTTACAGGTGAATTTATCTTGGCTGGTGGTATAAATAAGCAAAATATCATTAGAGCGATAAGAACGACAAAACCATATATAGTAGATATCAGTAGTGGCATAGAAAAAGATAATCATAAAGATGAAAATGAAGTTAAGACGATAAGTGAACTTTTGCGAAAGGTAGGATAAATATGAGCGTGAATAAGATAAATAAAAAAAGGTCGTTTTGGTAAATATGGCGGACAATATATGCCAGAGACTTTAATGAATGCAGTAAATCAATTAGAAGAAGCGTATTTAAAATATAAAGATGATCCAGATTTTGTCAGAGAATTAGAGGATTTACAGCGAAAATATACAGGTAGACCATCACTTTTATATTTTGCGGAAAAGATGACAAATGATTTAGGTGGAGCAAAGATTTATTTGAAACGAGAAGACTTAAATCATACAGGTTCTCATAAAATCAATAATGTTTTGGGGCAGATTTTATTGGCAAAACGCATGGGAAAAACTCGTGTAATTGCAGAAACAGGTGCAGGTCAACATGGCGTAGCTACAGCAACAGTGGCAGCACTTATGAATATGGAATGTGAAATCTTCATGGGCGAAGAAGATACGAAACGACAAGCATTAAATGTTTATCGCATGGAATTATTAGGAGCAAAAGTACATAGTGTTACTAAAGGAACAAGAACACTAAAAGATGCAGTAAATGAAGCTTTACGCGAATGGACTTCAAGAATTGATGATACACATTATGTTTTAGGTTCTGTTATGGGACCACATCCATTTCCAACTATTGTGCGTGATTTTCAATCTATCATCAGCAGAGAAGCTCGTGAACAGATATTAGACATGGAAAATAGATTGCCAGATGTAGTCATGGCTTGCGTTGGTGGCGGTAGCAATGCTATGGGCATGTTTTATAATTTTATTCCTGATAAACAAGTGAGATTGATTGGTTGTGAAGCAGCCGGAAAAGGTCTTGATACAGAAGAACATGCAGCTACTATTTCTAAAGGCACAGAAGGTATTTTCCATGGTATGAAATCCTATTTTTGTCAGGATAAATATGGTCAGATTGCTCCTGTATATTCTATTTCAGCAGGCTTAGATTATCCAGGTATTGGGCCAGAACATGCTTATTTACACGATAGTGGTAGAGCTGAATATGTAGTGATTACAGATGGTGAAGCAGTTGATGCATTTGAATATTTATCAAGAACAGAAGGAATTATCCCAGCGATTGAAGTGCTCATGTTATAGCACAAGTGATGAAAATTGCACCGAAAATGAAAAAAGATGAAATCATCATTGTTTGCTTATCTGGTAGAGGAGATAAAGATGTAGCAGCTATGGCGAGATATAGAGGAGTGAAAATCAATGATTAAGATAGAAGAAGCATTTAAAAATAAGAAAGCATTTATTCCCTTTGTATTGGCAGGTTATCCGAATTTAGAAGCTACAGAAAAATTTATTCTAAAGATGGCAGAAGCTGGAGCTGATTTGATAGAAATAGGGATACCGTTTCTGACCCAGTGGCAGAAGGAACAGTTATTCAAGCGGCTAGTAAAGTGGCTTTGAGTGGCAATATGACGACAAATGATATTTTTGATATGGCTGAAAAATTAAAGGGAAAAGTGAATATTCCGCTTGTATTTATGACTTATATAAACCCTATATTCGTTTATGGTAAAGACAAATTTTTTGCTAGATGTAAACAATGCAATATCAGTGGCGTTATTGTGGCTGATTTACCTTTTGAAGAAAAAGATGAAATTTTAACCCAAGCTAATGAAAATGATGTAGAAGTAATATCTTTGATAGCACCTACTTCAGAAAATCGCATAGGTATGATAGCTAATGAAGCACAGGGCTTTATCTATTGTGTATCTTCTTTAGGTGTAACAGGTGTTAGAAAAGAAATAAAAACAGATATACAAAGTATTGTAGATACTATTCGCAAATATACAGATAAACCAGTAGCTGTAGGTTTTGGTATATCAACACCACAGCAAGCATATGATATGGCTAAAATTGCTGATGGTGTCATTGTAGGCAGTGCTGTTATCCGTATTATTGATAAATATGGCAAAGAGGCTACACCATATTTAGTTGACTATGTAAAATCCATGAAAGAAGCTATTTCAAAAGCATAATTAAAAATAATTTGTTTAAAATAAAAACTCCCTTTTATTAAAGGGAGTTTATTTTAAACAGCATTGTAACCGAGTTCTAATGCCTGCATATTTTTATCAACTGTATGTGGTGGTACGCGATGTGCCACAGATTGTTTTACTGTTTCAAGCGAAACAATGCCAGAGAGTTTAACCATGATGCCAAGTGCAACTATATTGCAAATAACAATTTGCCGAGTTTTTCAGAAGCCATTTTAGTGATTGGCACTTTAATGATATGTGGAAAATCTGGTGCATTTGGTACAAGGTCTTCATCAACGATTAATAAGCCATTGTCTTTGTCTAAATCGCCATAATATTTGTCAGCTGCTTGTTGTGTCATAGCAAGTACGATATCTGGTTTTGTAACTTTTGGATGATAAATAGGATTATCAGAGATAATTACTTCTGCTTTAGAGGCACCGCCACGTGCTTCTGGACCATAAGATTGAGACTGAACAGCCTGTTTGCCTTCACTTACAGTAGCTTCAGCAAAGATAATTGCCGCTGTGATGACGCCTTGACCACCTGAACCAGATAAACGGAGTTGTTTCATCATTTTTCAACACCTCCAGCTATTTCGATAATTTTATCATAAGCAAGGTCATAATCAATAAATTGATGTTGATGTAATAGACCAATTGGGAATTTGCCTTCTTTTTATCATCAGCTAATTTATCAAAAGCTGGTTTCATAACGGCATTATCACGCATCCACATCATCATTTGTGCAGGATCTGCCATTTTATTTTTACGACCGAAGGCTGTTGGACATTGTACAATCGCTTCAATCAAGGAAAAACCTTTATTTTCAATACCGCCAGCTATCATATTGATCAAATGTGGTACATGATAAGCTGTACTTCTTGCCACATATGTAGCACCTGCTGCTGCTGCCAAATTGCATGGGTCAAATGGATTATCAACGCAGCCATATGGAGCAGTTGTCGCTTTTTTATCAAGCGGAGTAGTAGGTGATGCTTGTCCACCTGTCATACCATAAATATTATTATTAAATAATACAACAGTTAAATCGACATTACGTCTTGCACCATGAATAAAGTGATTGCCACCGATAGCCATACAATCGCCATCACCTGTGATTACAATTACATTGAGTTCAGGTCTAGCAAGTTTTATACCTGTTGCAAATGGAATAGCTCTACCATGAGCTGTATGAAGTGTATCAAAATCCATATAACCAGATGCACGTGAAGAGCAACCAATACCGGATACGATTACTGTTTTATCTGGATCGAGATTTTTCTTGACGATAGCTTCTACAATTGCTTTCATTACAATACCATTACCGCAACCAGGGCACCATAAATGCGGAAGGCGGTTTTGACGGAAATGTTGTTCATAAACTCTAGGTTTCATTAATTATTGCCTCCTTCGCACATTTTAATAATAGCTGTTTCAATTTCAGATGGAGTGAAAATCTGTGTATCGTATTTGCCTAAGAATTCTACTTTGCATTTGCCTTCACTTGCACGTTGTACTTCATGTACAAGTTGTCCATAGTTAAGTTCTGGGACTAAAATAGCATCAACTTTGTCTGCTAAATCTGCAATAACTTTATCGGCAAATGGCCAAATTGTGATAAGGCGTACCATGCCGACTTTATAGCCTTTTTTGCGAGCTTCGAGCATAGCTTCATACGCTGTACGAGCTGTACCACCATAGCTTACAATTGCATATTGTGCATCTTCCATATTATATGCTTCATAATGACAAATTTCATCACGAGCAATATCTATTTTTTTATGCAATCTATCAATGACTTCTTTAGTAACCATTGGGCTACCTGATGGGAAGCCTGTTTCATCATGAATAAGACCAGTTACATGAATGTGATATCCTTTACCAAAATCAGCAATATTTGGCACTAAGTCAGTGTCAGGAGTATATGCTTTATATTCTGGTGATGGTGCCATCTTTGGTTGACGACGAGGATAAATTTCTATATCGTCTTTCTCAGGAACATCTATGTTTTCACGTAAATGACCTACAATTTCATCCATCAATAAAATAACTGGTGTACGGAAGCGTTCTGCATAATTTACCGCCATAACAGTAACGTCAAAAGTTTCACGCACACTCCATGGAGAAAGCGCAATGATGGAATGGTCGCCATGTGTTCCCCAACGAGCTTGCATGATATCGCCTTGTGCAGGAGATGTTGGCTGTCCAGTTGATGGACCTACACGTTGTACATTGGCAATAACTACTGGAATTTCAGCAGCACAAGCATAACCGATTAATTCCTGTTTTAAAGAAAAGCCAGGACCAGAAGTGGCTGTCAGTACTTTATCACCAGCAAGAGAAGCGCCTAAAACAGCACCCATACTAGCGATTTCATCCTCCATTTGAACGAATTTACCGCCCATTTTAGGCAATAATTTAGCCATTGTTTCAGCGATTTCTGTAGATGGTGTAATTGGATAACCTGCAAAAAAGCGCACACCAGCAGCTAAAGCACCATAACTGCATGCTTCATTGCCTTGCATTAATTTAATCATTAATTTTCCTCCTTATCTACAAAAATAGCATAATCTGGGCAACGTAATTCACATTGTCCACAACCTATACAAGCATCAGCATTGACAATCTGACAGTGATTTAATACATCTAATTGCAAAACTTTTTTGGGACAAAAAGCCACGCAAATACCGCAGCCTTTGCACCTTTGTGTTTTCAAGTAAATAATGTTCTTCAAAATTACACTCCTAAACTTTTAAATATATACATAAAATAAACATAAATATTAGTAACAATAAATTTGTTATTTGCTACATTCAATATCAGTCATGACATCTATTATATAACAAAAAAGTGTAAATGTGTAAATGTATACAATATATATTTTAAAACAAATTATATTTAAATATATGAAAATATCTTGACTATCAAGAAAAATAGTATATAATATTAATTAATAATAATTCTTTTTTAGTTAGATTTAAAAAGTAAGAAAGTAAGTTGGAAAGGAAGCGATTTGAATGGAATTAAAAGGCAGTAAAACAGAACAAAACTTATGGGCGGCATTGCTGGTGAATCTCAGGCACGTAATAAATATACGTACTATGCTTCTAAAGCAAAAAAGATGGTTATGTTCAGATTGCTAAAATTTTTGAAGAAACAGCTGCAAATGAAAAAGAACATGCTAAAATTTGGTTTAAATTAGTAGATAAAATTGGTACTACTGAAGAAAACTTAAAAGCAGCAGCTGCTGGTGAACATGAAGAATGGACTTCTATGTATCCAGAATTCGCAAAAGTAGCACGTGAAGAAGGTTTCACTCGCATTGCTAACCTCTTTGAAATGGTTGCTAAAATTGAACAAGAACATGATGCTCGTTACAATTTATTATTAGCAAATATTCAAGAAGATAAAGTTTCAAACGCAATGAAAAAATGATTTGGATGTGTTCAAACTGTGGTCATGTATATGAAGGTACAGAAGCTCCAGAAATTTGTCCTGTATGTGCTCATCCAAAAGCATTCTTTGAAATTAAAGCAAACAATTATTAATTCGGTTATAAAAAAGGCTAGTTAGATTATATCTAACTAGCCTTTTTATTTTATATTTTATTTTAACCGAATATATAAGCAACTACTGTATATAAGAATAGAAGTAAAATAATACCCATAAAGAAAATCTGTGCCTTATAGAGCCATTCTCTAACATTATCAGACACTTTTGCATGACGATTTGCATACATAATTACTAAAGCAATTTCTAAAACTAAGTAAGTAGCAAAGCTTATTGGAGCTAAAATTAAACTTCCCACATAGTTACTAATAATAAGAAGTTAATGACGATTAATAGGATTAACCAAATATCTTTACCGTACTTTTCTGTTCTTTAGGTGCATTTTGTTGTTCTTTTGTTTTAGTAATTTTATTACTAATTCGTTTACTCATTCTAGCCATAGAAAAAACCATCCTCAACATTTTAATTTATGAATAAAGTATAACAAATATAATTTTAGCTCACAAGTTAACAAATAAACAATATTTTTTGTACAATGTTATTATTTTTTTAGAAAATATTGATAGTTTGTTACACACTTGTTAAAATAGTTAGTATCTTAAAGATTTTAGGCGACAAACTTTACAGAATAGAGGTTTATAAATATTATGATTAGAGAACATCGAAATCGAGAAAAATTAATAAATTATTATAAAATTTTTATAAATAAGGGTATAACTGACCCTAATGTACATCCATGGATAAAAGAATCATGGGAATTATCTAAGCAATATCAAGTAAATCCAAAAAAAATACCATCAAATGCAAGATTAACAGCATATGAATTAGCTCAATTACAAAGCAAACATAGCGATGCTATTGAGTATTTAGATAATTTTATCGACAGTATTGTAGACTTTTTACATGAATATAATCTATGTTTAACTATCATGGATTCAGAATGTACTGTACTAAAAAATATGCCAATCCAACATCAAGACTTATTGATAGATTAGAAGGCGTAAGCTTAACTACGAAAAACGTAGGTACACTTAGTTGCAATATTGTAAAAGAACATAAAGTACCATTTTGGGTATTTGGCCCAGAATTTGGCTTGAAGAATTACATGAAATGAATAGTGGTTCTGTGCAATTATGGTCAATGGGGAATTAACATATATCGTGTCTTTAACTGTAATGGAATATGAAAAAATTCCTCAAGATGTAGTTTTAGCATTATTATTTACATTAAAAACTGCTTTAGAATTAAATATTAGACAATCTTTGAATATCAAAGCTCAAAAAGCTATTTTAGATGCAGCGCCATTTGCTGTATATCATATTATGTCTGAAGATAAAATTGTTTATGCAAATCGCATGGGTGAAGAACGTTTATCCGCTATTAATGCCATAAATGAAAATAAAGAAACAGCTCATTTAAAAGATATTGTATTAAATTATACACATACTCCTATTTATGATGGTTTCCAAGGTATTTCTTGCTATAATCGTGAAACTACATGGATTACTAATAATAAAACTTATGAAGATATCACTACTGTTGTGCCATTGAAAAATTCTGAAGATGATGAAGACGTACAAAGTGTAGTTACAGTATCTATGCCAATTGAAGATTTACGTACTTTAGTAGCTCATGCTTCTGGTTATACAGCAAAATATAGCTTATCTTCTATGGTAGGAGAAAGCAAAGCTTTTATACAGATGAAAGAGCGTGCTTATCGTGTAGCTCTAATAAAAATCATATTTTATTACAAGGTGAAGCTGGCATTGGTAAACAGCGTTTAGCGCATGGTATTCATATGGCTAGTATGCGTATGGCAGGTCCATTGATTTCTATAAATTGTGCAGATTCTACACCAGAATTATTGGAACAAGATATCTTTGGTGCAGCTACAGATTCTGATGTAAGTCATCCAGGTAAATTAGAATTAGCAAGTAAGGGTACTTTGTTTATTGATGAAATTGAAAAATTACCAAGCTCTATTGCTAAAATGTTAGCTAAAGCTTTATCCGAAAAGAAAACTCATCGTATCGGTGAAAGCTTAGAACGCAGTATTGATGTACGTATTATTGCTGCAAGTGATGCAAATTTAAGACGTTTGACTGAAAAAGGTCAATTCGATGAAAAATTATTTAATATAATTTCTCGCAGTATTATACGTGTGCCATCACTTCGTTCTCGTAGAGATGATATTCCGATGTTATCTATTAACATTATTGAAGAATTATCTAAACAACATCAAATGGAGCCAAAAGTTTTATTACCAGAGTCTTTAGAAGTGTTGAGAACTTATGATTGGCCAGGAAATATCAAACAATTACAAAGCGTATTAGAATATTCATTCTTCAATACAAGTGGACATGAAATCTATCCTACAGATATTAATTTAATGGGTAGCGTAAAACCAGATAATAAATGGAAAACAGATAAAGAAATATTCCTCAAAGCATGGAAAGCAGCTGGCGGAAACGTAAGCCGTTTATCTAATCTTTTGAGTGTAAGCCGTGTTACTTTATATCGTTATATTAAAAAATATGGATTAGAAAAATAAAGACTTTGCT